>ENA-OFCD01000510-OFCD01000510.1-metagenomes-genome-assembly--contig:-NODE-510-length-24599-cov-12.169369_pt1 | contig 24599 bp, 19 predicted proteins | sample MGYA00153392_OFCD01 | MGnify analysis MGYA00153392
GGACAACATCTAAGATATTTCCCAAATCGCCTTCCCCTCCACAGTGAACAGGAGCGAGGCTGTACATATATCCAACGCGAAAATCATTCATACTTAAAGTTTCCTGGATGACCAAAGCAGTTTGCCGTAATTGAGCGTTTTGAACGTTTGTTGTGAGGTGCCACGATCGGGGATGAGTGGTCCCGTATCGATCGGGGGCGGCGACTTAAAGACATACACCGTCCCCGGCGAAACGAATGCCCGCTGAGGTAAGACCGCAAACTTCGGATCATTCATCCGCCGTTCTTCCTCTGTCTGTCCGACCTGCTTACGTCGAATTTGCGAAACACCACCCCACAGAATCGGTTTATCCGTCGCACAGCCGACCAGTCCCGCAGATCGCCAGACTGACGGCACCGCCGCATATCGAGGAGTAGGACCCTCAGCCTCGGCTAATCCTGGAGTGAGCAAATAGGCGATCGCGATCGTTTCGGTTGTGGAGGGCTTGGATTCGAGTAACTCATTCAATACTGCGTCACCCGCACAATGGGAAAGCACCGCACGATGACCTTCCCCTCCCAGCCGTACCACCGCCTCCGGTAATTGCGTATTCATCCCGACTAAGAATTTCCAGCCACTTTGTAATCGAACTGCCACCTCTGTGAAATAGCCTTTCTCTTCACAGACCTGACGCCGATCGGATTGCATCTGAATATGCGGTAAGACTTGTAGATCCCAAGGGTTCTTGTGGAAGTCCTCCGGTGTCACAGTTGCCAGCGACTCACCTGCAAGATAGCACTTCAAAATCTCAACCCGCATCCACGGACGAGGCTCACCCAAGTGGTCCACTTCACCAGCGATCGGCACTGCCAACGGAGGTAACGCATCCGGGGCAAACGCAATATCAGCCCAAGTATCATCAGCCGGGTCGATCGGTTGCAATTGAACCAACTTTTCCCAATGATCTGCCGCCGTTTTCCGATCGCCTCGATGCTTATAAAACACGCGCAAATCCTTCGGCGTCGGAACCCAAAGCTGATCATCTGGACCCACTAAAAATGGACCTATGAATTCAAATTGTGCCCGTTCATCATCCGTGCCAATGGTCAACGATCGTAGCGACTGAAACACCGTAATCGGCAGTGGCGGGAACAATCCCTTCGCCCAAGACCCTTCACCAGGGCTAAAGGGCTTACAGTCGCGAAAGAGCAACACATCTAACGGCGTGAGATGATACCAAGACCATCGGGTGTTCGATAGCGTTGTCATTTATTTTGCCTCCTGTTGTTGAGTCTCATCCGCTGGCTTTCCCCAGGCAAGACGTTCGACTCGTTTATCAACCCAGAATGCTGTGAACCGAAGCAGCTTACTGAGGTCTTGAATCTCAGTCCCGATCGGTGGTTTATTAGCTTCCCCTGCCTGCTTTTTGATCGCCCACGTTTCCCAGTCCCCAATCCAAGCCAGAACTGCATCAAATCGTGTTTGAAGTTGTTCCTCACGCCGATCGAGAATCACCTCGGCAGCTTTTCTAATTAAAGGGCAATCAGGAAAGACGCTGACCCGCTGGGGTAGTTCTTCAGACAAACGGTAGAGAGCCGGAGCCAAAGATTCAATTTTGTCATCGGTTAGATTTTCGATGCAGGTCCACCATTGCTCTAGCAATTCTCCTGACATTAAGGCTTCAAGCTCATTGCCATTCCCATAAATGACTTTAAAACAGAATCCATCTTTTCCAGGCATCTTCTTTGCTCGATCGCTTTCAGCCTTCCATAGTGATTCCAAAACCGTTGGAAGTGGAACCGATTTATGGGCGATGATGATTCCTGCACTGAGGGTTGCAGACTCTCCCATCGTGAAGAGTGGTCGATCGGGAATTCCGGGTAATGATTTTCCTGGCTTCATATGCCAATATCCCGTTTTAGAATGATCACTTGTAGGATGCGTTATAAATTCACCCTGCGGATCAGGGTCTCCACGCCATGCTGCTCGGAGCGATCGCAGGTATTCCGGCAAATCTTCCAGCGGCAACACGCTCATCACATCATCGCCACCGCTATAAACCACCTTTCCACAAAACCGTTGCTCAGTGATATACGGTACAAGGCGATTTGAGAAGTCTAGAAGTGCCCGGTTGAGACCAACGTGAGTCGCTGGACCCATTCGTTTTTTAGTAGTTTGAAAAAATTCTTGCCACTGTGACTCATTGACTGCGGGATTGCTGTAATCGATCGCATCTGGATTGATATAGCAACAATACTTTTTAAGCTTTTCACCCGATACATAGTCACCCATTCCATCGCCGTCAGCCAGAAGCATCACCCACCAATCGGACGGGCTGCTATCCCCAAAGCCACTCTTCTTATGGGCTGTTTCAACTAAAGTTCGGAGTTTTGCTTTTTGCTTCAAATCCAGGTCCAGATCTTCTGCCAGCCACTTACTGGAGAACATCATGCCATTGAACCCAGAGTCGCGACCTAGGCGATCGATGGCAAGGTCAGTATTACGAATCTGGAACGGACGAGTCGTTTTAGCAAAGCGTTTGGCTTGGACTGCATTGAGAGAAGGTTCTAGCTCTTTCTTAAATGCTTTCCGCAAATGATTCCAATACTCACGGACTTTCTCAGGATGATCGCAAGCCAGTCGCGCCGCTGCGATCGAACTTGCGTTTGGGAATCGGATTAAGTCGTCATAGTCTAGCGTCTCCGCCGATTCATCTTGAATCCCTAGAGTTTTCATAACGCCACCATAGTTCCAAGCCATGCGTTTCGTTAGTTCTAAGGCATTCAGTTGTTCACTACCGTCAAAGAGTCCTGGATAAACCTGCGCCATCACCCACCAGAAGAATTGCATCGACCCTTCTGAAATCCCACCGCCCTCAGGAAATTTTTTATAGTTCAAGCTGGGGTGCAGTGCGGTGAACTGTCCCGAGATGGTCGATCGACTCCCAGGGGCGATCGGAATGCTCCAGTTGCGCGTTTGTTTCACAGCATTGAGCGTCACGCGGAGGCGTTGCTGAAGGCTTCCCCAGTAGGTGCCGACGTTGAGAGTCGTGTAAAGGGATTTTTCCGTCTCACTAGGAATCGGTTCGGGAGGCTGCGCGATCGCACTTTGTTTCGTAACCCATTCGGAGGAGAATTCGTCTTTTTCGTCTTTGGTGATTGCTAGTGGTTGTCCGACTTTACCCAGGGGAACGGCAGTCCAGTAAGGTTCCCAGGTATTTTTAAGTTGGGCATTCCACAACGCTGTCCATTGCCAGTTCGGATAGGTGTAGTGTGGGTTTCCAGTCCGATCGTCTAAACCTTCATGATGTGCCCACTGTTGAAGATCTCGTTGATAGGGTTCTGGATCATGAGCCGTGGGAATGGCATCTTGAATGGTTTTCCACGTTGCTTCCCAATCCGATTCAGTCTCGATCGCATCCGCTGCATACTTCCCAACTTGTTTACGGATGTCGTCATGAACCTGTTTACCGATGTCTTCCCAGATTTCTTTAATCAGTTCAGTGAGTTTTTTGCCTAGTTCAGTTGCGGCTTCTTTACCGGGAACCAAGGCCACGATCGCATTGGGGAAGCCTGCGGTGCTGAGACTGGTGGAGTCGCGATTGTCCCAGCGCTGGACAGGTGTTTTCCCATATTTAGTTTCGGGGAAATAGGCTGCAAAGTTGGGATATTTCTGGATCAAGAAGGCATCAATAATCTCTTGATGCCAAAGGGATGGGGTAATCACAGCGTCCGGTCCGTACTGTTCGGCGATCGTCCAGCAGAGTTTTGCGCTGAGGTAGTGAAGCAGGTAAGACCCTGCCCAGAAATCAAGAAATTTGCGCGAGGCTTTGATGAAGTCTTGAATCGGGGAAAAGCTGAACAGGAGCAGATACGGATGCTCTGTAGTACTACCAGAGAGAGCAGAGACGCTGCCAGAGAGGGCGGAGACGGTGCTTTGGTAGCTGTGAATGGGACAGTCGGGGAGGACGGAATGGGCAGGATGAAGGAGGAAGTCGGGAGTATCTTGACGAAGGCGATCGGGATAAAAGCGCCAGAACCACCAAAACACTTTCTCAGGGTCGGTTTCTGTTTGGATCTCAAGTGGGATCTCGATCGGATTAACGGTTGATTCCACCGAGTGCTTTTGTCCGCTGATTGGATGACGTGCAATGGTGGATGGCTGACCATTATTGGGAAGGTTGAGCCGATCGCTGCTGCTGGCGATCCCATGGAGCTTGGTCAGATCCGACCTTGTGAGGGGTAGATTGTTAAGGCAAGCGAGATGCTCCAATGGCGCGTTCCAGACTGAGCGATCGGGGGCACTCAGGTACGCACGAAGCTTGATGCGGTAATCAGGCATAGGAAATAACCGGGGAATTCCTTCATTTAGAGGATTATAGGTCTATACATAAGGGAAGAGGGGAATTCCGGAAAGTCTTTAGAAAAAGGATGGAGGACGGGGGACGGAGGACGGAGGTTATGAGTTTGAAGAAGGACGTTGGCAACGACTCGCCTTTGGTGAATCGCCTACCCCTCTTTCTTCTCTTTACCTCCGCCCTCCGTCCTTCTGCCTGGTTGATTCAACACAGGTCACGAAGATTGCAATAATCTGGTTTGTTTCTTCCAAAAGTGGCTGAAGCCGATCGCTACCTAATAATTCAGCGTCAATCAATAACTCTAGCCAATAGCTGGTTTCTTCAAGTTCTTGGAGGGCTGTTTCCATTTTACTGATATATTCTGCATCCGATCGTGCCCGTAATGCTTCTCGATAATGTGCGCCGATCGACGTCCCAATTCGTAATACTTGCTTCCCTAAAACTTGCGCTTCAGTACTTTTGGGAAGTGCCGTGTAAACCTTGATGATATGCAGGGCGTAACTTTTAGTACGTTGTTTTAAATCCACAGGAGTAAGGACGGAGGACGGAAGAACGAGGACGGAGGTTTGGAAAGATGGAGGCTTTTGTTAGTTTGGATCGATCGAAACATACCAAAAAAAAGGACGGAGGACGGAAGAACGAGGACAGAGGTAAAGAGTTTGGAAAAGAGCGTTGGCAACGCCTCACCTTGGGTGAATCGATTTATAGCCTTTCTCTTCCTTCATAACCTCCGTCTTCCGTCCTCTGTCCTCCGTCCTTCGCAGGGTTTCCATTAGTTCAACTTCCGAAGAAGTTCAGAGTTTTACTTCCCCAGTCGGCGAGCGTATGCCTCACGTAAAAGTTTCCATTAGTTCAACTTCCGAAGAAGTTCAAAGTTGTTTGGTTATTAGGAAAAATGGACCTTCAGTGTTTCCATTAGTTCAACTTCCGAAGAAGTTCAGAGGGTGGAGACTCAATTGCACTTCCTCTAGTTTATACGTTTCCATTAGTTCAACTTCCGAAGAAGTTCAGAGTTGAAAAGTTGCAAGCAGGTCGGGGTGTCCTACTGTTTCCATTAGTTCAACTTCCGAAGAAGTTCAGAGATATCAAAAAGCGAGGCTTGTTTTTGCCGAAGGGGGTGTGTTTCCATTAGTTCAACTTCCGAAGAAGTTCAGAGCGTAATGTATCAAAGCGAAACTGACGTCGCAGAAAAGTTTCCATTAGTTCAACTTCCGAAGAAGTTCAGAGCGTAGGGTATATAACCTGGACAGGCGGGCTATACGGTTTCCATTAGTTCAACTTCCGAAGAAGTTCAGAGCTAAGACGCCCAAGCCCAAAGGACTTAGGGGTGTCGTGTTTCCATTAGTTCAACTTCCGAAGAAGTTCAGAGTTTTATGATGACGGTCGTCTGCGACGTACTATCGCACAGTTTCCATTAGTTCAACTTCCGAAGAAGTTCAGAGCAGAAAAAGCATTAATTGTCGCAGTTCCAACTGGTTTCCATTAGTTCAACTTCCGAAGAAGTTCAGAGCCGTAATACAGAAGACAATCCTAACCAGGAATGGGGTTTCCATTAGTTCAACTTCCGAAGAAGTTCAGAGTTTCGTTTTTGTGCGTTACCGTATAATCCGAAAACGAGTTTCCATTAGTTCAACTTCCGAAGAAGTTCAGAGTGTATATTTGTAAAAATGGAGGGACTTCCAGCGCGTTTCCATTAGTTCAACTTCCGAAGAAGTTCAGAGGCTAATTTAATTATCATTCCCGAGCACCCAAAAGGTTTCCATTAGTTCAACTTCCGAAGAAGTTCAGAGCGTTCCAAACCCGGGCCCTAAGGTGCCCAAGCCCAAAGGTTTCTATTAGTTCAACTTCCGAAGAAGTTCAGAGGCCTAAACCGCGGTGCCTTCCAGGGATCAAGTGGTTTCCATTAGTTCAACTTCCGAAGAAGTTCAGAGTATCACTACTCGTGATAGGCGGGATCTGCTTCGGACTGTTTCCATTAGTTCAACTTCCGAAGAAGTTCAGAGCAGAAAACCTTGAAATTTTTTGGGGAAATCTCCTCCAGTTTTCATTAGTTCAACTTCCGAAGAAGTTCAGAGATTTTCTCCCCTATTGTCTGGGAGAGATTGCAAAAAAAGTTTCCATTAGTTCAACTTCCGAAGAAGTTCAGAGCAGTTTTTCTTTTGTTAGGTACTTTAGGCTTCTCGTTTCCATTAGTTCAACTTCCGAAGAAGTTCAGAGTGGGATTTCACAGGAAGAACTGCGCGTCTGGGATGGTTTCCATTAGTTCAACTTCCGAAGAAGTTCAGAGCGGCGCCGCAATTAATGCGGCACAAGCTAAAGAGCGTTTCCATTAGTTCAACTTCCGAAGAAGTTCAGAGGGTGGCGCAACCGCAACCAGCGGAGACTCTAAGTCGTTTCCATTAGTTCAACTTCCGAAGAAGTTCAGAGCAGTCCCCAGCTTCTCTCCGCCAACAACAGGTGGTTTCCATTAGTTCAACTTCCGAAGAAGTTCAGAGTCCAAAAAACAGGAGACGTGAACTGCACGCCAGGTTTCCATTAGTTCAACTTCCGAAGAAGTTCAGAGCCTGGTTCATCCGAACCAGAGGAACATCAGATGTGTTTCCATTAGTTCAACTTCCGAAGAAGTTCAGAGGGGTGCCTCCTAGAAGACTTGCTCTGCCTGCATTGTAGACTACCTAATTCGTGGGGGTCAAGAAAATCGACCAGAGTTTAAAATAATTCGCAATAATGACCCTCCTCAACACACCTCAAATCCTTATCCCACAGGCGATTCGTGGGGGTTGACGAGAGAATGCGGCTTTCAGGCACCCCGGCGACCCCCACGAAAATCAACCTAAGAAACCCAGTTTTTTCGGCGCACTCGGGCATTGTAATCCTCATGCGTCAACAGCTCCAGCGGTTCAACCCCATCCTGATCCCACCGACAGAGCAGCCGATGACGATACCCAATGGGAATCCGCATCATCTCCCGCGCAAACCCAAACCGCTTCCCACCCAGTTCCCCTGGATTCACCCCATTCCCCAGACTCGTCAACACCTCACGCACCTTCCCAAAAATTGCCTTCGGAAACTTCGACAAATCCCATCCCCCGATCTGACGAGCCTCATGCCGGACTTGCTTCGACTCCCGCCTCTCCAGCACCTTCTCCAGCAGCCGAGCCTCCCGGTCCGCACAACAATGACAAAACTGCCCATATCCTCGATGCCCACACCCAAACCGCTTCCGCCACTTCCGACTCCGAGACATAAAAATACCAAGAATGAAGAACAAAGAGAGAAGATGGAAGAAAGAGAAGGAAAGCTTTTCTCTCTTCCATCTTCTCTCTTCCTACTTTCAAAACGTCCACGCATCTGCGTTGTCGATCAGTCGGCGCAGATTTGCCAAAATCTCCTCATACTTCGCAAAGATTTCCTGTCCCGTCTCCGCATCCAGATAGTGCGCCATCACCGCAAACTCAATCCAAGTCTGCGTCTCCGCCGATCGCGCCTCCGCCTCATTTAGCCCCGCCACAAACGCCTCATAAAACCGTCGTCGCTGCCACCCCCGAGCGATCTTCACCGCCACCAGCCGAGAGGCTTCAACCATCGGCTGTGCAAACCGCACCCGTTCATCTTCCGGAAAATCCCGAGACACCTCAAATACCCGCACCGCCATTTCAAACGCAAGCTCATACACCTGCAACTCTTGATGCTTCGCAATAAACTGTCGTGCCATGACCGTCACTCTCCTGATTTAAACAATAAAAACATCATCATCAACCTCAATCTCCGGCTGCATCCCCAGCACCAGCACCTTCCGCCGCGTCGTCGCCGACATCGGATAAAAGCGCACCTGGTCCTCCTCAGCCTTCAAAGCCCGATCAATCTTCCGCCGAACCATCACAAGCTGATCCGCACTCAACACACACTCAAAAACCGACTTCTGCACCCGTAACCCATACCCCTTCAAAATCTTACAAACCCGATTCCGCCGATTATTCTCTACCACGTCATAACAAACCAAATAAAACATTCCAACCCTCTCCCCTCTTCCCTCTTTCAAAACCTCCGTCCTCCGCCCTCCGTCCTTCAAACGCCCTCTTGCCCCTACTTCTCCCACATCATCGGACGATACACCTCCTGCTCACCGCTCAAGACCTGCACGTACTCCCAAACCTGAAGCTCAAAGCATCGCCGATAACTCACCGAATATCCCGTATGAGGATGAGTCACCTTTTGCTGAAGCCGTTCCTCCCAATGCTTCAAAAACTTCTTCAACGCATCCGGGTGTAAATACACTCCACCTCGCTCATCCGGCGGCGTAAAGTCATCCTCCACAAAAATGTTGGAATTAATCAAATACGCCACAAACGAATCCACTACAAGTGCCCGAAACTCCTCCATCAAGTCACACACCAACGACGGACGATTCTTCTGCGGCAAATGTAAATTACCAAAATGCGTATGTAACCCCACCGTTTCCACCATCGAATGCAAATTCTGAGACAACAACGTATACCCCAAACTCATCAAACTATTCACCGGGTCAGTCGGCGGTCGCCGCGTCCGCTTCTCAAATTCAAACCGTCCCTTCAACAACGTCGCAAACGCCTGAAAATATAACGCCGCCCCATACCCCTCATACCCCAACATCACTTCAACAGTCTCTGCACTCCGCACCTGCTCCATCACATTGAGAAGCTCCGCGATCGCATGAGCCGCCTTCTCCGACGGACGCTTTCGATTCAAGCGCTGAAGCAACACCCGACTATTGTGCAACTTCCCCAAAATAATGCTCCTCGCCTGCATCACCGCAAACGCCGGGTCCAACGACTTCTGTACCTGCTGCGTCAGATACTCCACCTGTGCATGACCCTCCGTATCCAACCGCCCAAAATACTTCCCATTGCTTGCAAGGTACAAAATCGGAATCCGTCGCCGCAACGCCAAACTCACCGCACCATGGGACAAATTACAACAACCAAACAGCACGACATGACTCACTCGATTTACCGGAACCTCAATGCGTAACTCCTTCTCATGAAACACCTGAAACTGTTGATTTTGCACCTTCACATACGCCCCTTGATCCGTTACATATAATGTCGTCATCGGTTCACTCCAATAGGTATCATGTTCACTTTTGCCACTGGGATGGCGATATCTCGTAATGCCGCAAGCGATCGGTTTCCCGCTTTCACGACGGACAGGTTTCACTGCCACAGTCGGACTCGCTCGCGGCTTCCGCTCTGGTGCGATCGCCGCACCTCCCTGAAACTGGTGTCCTAAAAACACAAACCCCTGATCCGGCGCAATAATCTGCGTTTTCTCTGGATGCACCGTCAAATACACCTCCTCCAACAGCCCCGTCACCACATCCAATGCCCGATGTGCCTGAAGCCAACTTTCACAGACCACCACACAGTCATCCCCATACCGCACCAACCGAATCCCACACTCAGCACAAGTCCGATCGAACTCACTCAAATACAAATTCGCCAACGCCCCCGACAAAATGCTCCCCTGCAACACCCCTCGATTCACCGGATGCGGCATACCATTCACCAGCACCCCCGCTTTGAGATGTTGCTCCACCAGTGCGATCGCACTCCCCGGCACCTTCAACCGCTCCAATTGCCCTAACAACACCGCCCACACCAACTGATCAAAGAACTGTCGAATATCAACCTTCACCACCCAAGTCGGCTGATGCTGATATGCTTCCATCACCTGCGCCACCGCCGTATAGATGGAATACCCCGGACGATACGCATGACACCCTTCTCCAAATTCCGCTTCCAACTTCGGATACATCCCTTGCAACAGATACCGTTGAACAATTCGATCGCGCACTGTAGAAATCCCAATCAACCGTTCCCCACCAGACTTCTTCGACACATAAAACCCTTTCGCCGGACTCATCCCATAGGACTCTCGCCTAAGCAACTTCTGCAACTGCCCCAACTCCTCCTGTGCCACCCTTGCAAACAACTCCGTCGTCATCCGATCGACCCCCGCCGCCCGACTCCCCAACCGCACCAAATTCCAAGCCGCCTTTAAATGATGTGAATGAAACTGCATCTTGAATTCCTACTTTTAAAGTGAACCACCAAGCCACTCTGACCTGATTTCACTCCATCCTCTCAACCCAAGATCTGAGATCCGATCGGTCTAAAACACAGATCTGTATGAGATAGATATGAGTTAAGGGCAGAGGATGGAAGGGTGAGGACGGAAGACGGAAAGCAAGAATACAGATCCTCAATCCTCCGCCCTCCGTCCTTAATTCCGTCCTTTTTCGCTATAATCGAAAAATCCTTATCCCCCAACGTTCCGTGTTACGCCGATCGATCGCCACTTCTCCACATGGCATTGCCCAAGCCAAACTCGCACTCACTCGCAAGTCGTTGAGTCAGAAAGCGCTGGTTACAGAACTCGGAATTTCATGGTCCACCATCAGCAAATTCTTCAACGGCAAACCCGTCGATCGCTTCCTCTTCATCGAAATCGCCAAACGCCTCGACCTAGACTGGGAAACCCTCATCGAATCCCCAGAAGAACTTCCTCTTCCGACCTCAGTCCTCAATCCTCCGTCCTCCGTCCTCTCCCCTTCTGTCCTAGCAAGACTTGCTCTTAATCCCCGCATCCTCACCCGCATCCCACGATCGATCGTCCAAAACAAATACCTCCCTGCCATTCGACGAGGACTAACCGACCAACTCCAGCGCATCATCCCGATCATTGGTCCCGCAGGCTATGGCAAAAGCACCCTCCTCGGCGACCTTTACGACCAACTCACCATCGCCCAAACTCCATGGGTCGGCCTCATTCTCTGTAGCGCCCTCACCCAATCAGAACTGCAAGCTGCACAGCTTGACATTGGACTTGGGCGAATCCTCAGTGGTACCCCAACCCCAATCGCTGAAGTCACCGCACAACTTCAGCAACAAGGACGCGGTGTTCTACTCATCGATACCCTCGATCTGATTCTCGACCGCGAAGTCGTTCTCGCCCTCAACCCCATCTTTCGACAGCTTTTAGAACAGGGCGTCACGATCGTCTTCACCTGCCGGGACCACGAATATAACGACTACCTCGAACCCACTCGTGACCGCTTCGTTGGCATCTCTCAAACCATCGATCGCCATACCGTCCCCAATTTCACCACCACCGAAATCCGCCAAGCCGCAGAAGCCTTTTTCACAGCCCTAGAACCCGATACCGTCAACCCATCCAACGATCGTGGCAAACAATTCGCAGACAATATCCTGGCACTGTCCGCCGATAACCGATCGCTCCTCGAAATCATCCAAAATCCATTACTCCTCGCCCTACTTTGCGATCGTTTTGCCCGTGACGGTAACGTTCCACCCGATCTCACCGTCACCAAACTTTATCGCCAATATTGGCAAGAAAAAGTCGCCTACAGTCGCCCTGATCAGAGCCGCTTTTCAACCTTAGCCATCGCGAAAGATAAATTTTGCCGCACGATCGCTCAAGCGTTGTTTTTGATGTCTCACAATCGGATATCTGAATCTATCTTTCGCGATGAACTAAACATTGATTTTACAGATACCATAACCGATGCCTACAACGATCTCCTGAGTGAAGGAGTTCTGGAAAATTTACCGTCTGGGAAACTACACTTTTTCCACCAAACCCTGATGGAATATGCGATCGCCGATTGGCTGACCAGGAACGATGCATCGGCTAATCGCGATCGATGGCTTACTCAGCTAATTAACCCAGATTCGGCACAGCAGCAAAGCCATTGGTATCCGGTACTTCGACAATATCTCACCTTAATTGATGACGACCTAGAATTTGCTGAGGTGGTTGCACGGTTGGGAACACAGCATATTGGCATCTTCGGCGCGATCGCCCTTGCCGCTGCCTCCCGTGATAATCCAGAGGCCCTTCAAAAACTACTTCCCACCGCACTCAACCTCGGCGAAGCCTACCAAAAACGTCTCCAACAAGCACTCAATATCGCCCCTCGTCATCTAATTTTAGACACTTGGGGAATTTGGTTATCGTTCCTCGAACAAGCCAATCACGCCGTCGCTATCAACACGGCCAAAATGATTAGCCTCCTAATCGATCGCTGGTGGGAAACCCTCTGCGGTCGCATTCCCGACGTAATCCAGCACATCGTAACCCGCAAACCCAGCCTACATAATGGCAAAGACGATCGGTCATTACTCTTGGGCTGGTTCCTAGAACAGTGGCTACAAAAGCTCTCAACGGGATCACACAACGATATTTTGAATGCTTTAGTGACGCAATATCCCTTGCTAGGACATCGCACTCTAATTAAGATTTTACAACTGCACCAGCAACCCCAAATTTCAATACATCAAAAAAATTGCCTCTTTGAGAAAGCACTCCAACATGAATTACCCAATGACCAGCCACTGCTCGATGAAATGGTAAATTTTGTGGGGGCGGTTCTGTTGGATGATTCCATTCACGACCGACGTTGGGATGCGATCGACTTTCTCTATCAAGATCATCCCAAACGCTGGCAAACCCTCCAAGGACGTGCCGTAGGATTCATTATTCATCGTATTCCAGAAGGAGTTACTCAACTCTGTCAAGGCATCTTAGAACAGCCGGAACAGGTCAACCATCGTCTTCCTCGAACCTACACCGCCTTATTAGTCGCACTTCAAACTGAAGCTGAAACGGATATTATTCATTTCATTTGTAATTTACATTTAAATCTCATTCATCCCATTTGCTGCACGGCTCTCCTTAAGTTCTTACCTCGAATCGCCGAAGAGTTAACCCTTCAGAACCAGGATTCGCTAGCTCAGTGGCTCGGCACACAAACAGATGAATTTTTACTCGCGATCGTCCCCATATTCAATCGGTTAGCCGATACCTGCGATCGCGCTAAACAACTCCTAGAATCGGCGATCGATCGGCTACCAACCGATGAACGCCAGTCTTATCGACTGCGCCTCATACGCTTCCTCCCCATCTCTGAGCATCCTTCATTAGAGACCCTGCCACCAGACACTCAGATAACATTGGTCAGAAAGTATCAAACGTTAGACTCCCAAGAAGCGACCCAAGCACTCCTCCAAGCCACGCGATCTCAACGACGAGAAGTGGCCCTACTGGCAAGTCAGGATTGGTCAGACGATCGCATTCTTCAGCTTCAACTCATCGATATTCTGCCACTCCTAGCCTCGCAGTTCCTCGGGAATCAAGAACGCGCATTAACTTGGATTGCAATCAGGAATCGCAATCACCCGCTCACGCTCCAAAACTGGAATTCAATCGCCCAGGCATTAAAAAAGCCAGACAACCCCGCGATCGCTCGATTACTATGCGAATTATCTGCGTCCTGGATTCAAACTCATCAACAAATTCCGCTCTCATTAGTCCAAGTCATCGGCAGAGCATTAGAGTCTATGGTGCGAAATCAGTCCTTTGATGGTGCCCCTGCTAAACCCATGATTCAAGTATTGAAAGCGATCGCCCAAGTCGAAGACCCAACCACTTCAGTAGAACAGTTATTTCACTGGGTCCAACTAGTTTTAACTCATGTCAACTTGATCAGCATTCCTCGCAGCGAAGCTGAGATGGTGGACTTACTCAGTGCATTAGTCCGCTGTGAACCAGCCACTCTCTCCCGGTTAGTTGTAGGAATTTGTCCCCTCTTAGTCGTCGCACAACGCTGGCGTAACCTATCGGCAGTCCTTGGGACAGTCCGACGGGTTGAAGGGGTGCAATCCCCTCATTTTGACGCCATCATGGAAGCCAGTTGGTACAATCGGCAAGTTGAAATACTTCTACTAGAAATTCGCGATCGCTAAATTGAATCTAATACATCATTCCATCCCATTCGCAAAACCCAGACCACTGCGATCGAAATAACCTTTCTGGTACCTTGCCCCGACGTATTTTATTTCTCTCTCATCCAATATCCCTCTCCTCCAATCCGGGCTAACGCCTTGATGAAATAGGAACCTTCAGAACCTTAAACCTCACTACTGAAGGAGATTTATCATGAGCGCTGGACTAAACCAAATCACCATCCTCGGTCGTCTTGGCAATGACCCCATTACCCGCGACACCCGCACCGAAACCACCGTCACCCATTTCGACGTCGCCGTAGACGAAAGCTACAAATCTAAAGCTGGAGACAAAGTAGAGAAAGTCACCTGGTTCCGCTGTGAAGCTTGGAACGGTCGCGGAAAAGCAATCGCACAATACCTCGGCAAAGGCAATCGTATTCTTGTCAACGGACGCATGGACTTCCGGCAGTACGAAAAAGCGATCGTCCTCAATGGCCAAGAGGGCACCATCAAAATAATTGACCCCGTTCTCATCGTCGAAGACTTCAAAATCATCGATTGGAAAGACGATAACCCTGGCGACGGCTTTGACCAAGATGAACTTTAGCTAGACTTAGATCCGATCGACCTACGATCGGGTCTATTTTTTTGAACTCTCAAAACTATCAGCCCGATCAATCCCAGTCTTGTGGCACTCAGATCAATCGCTCTAATTCCTTGGTCTATAGGCGTTTGAAGCCGATCGACCCTTCTCAGAAGCTCTTCGTCTTGTCCTACACAAACCCCATTTGTAGTACAAGATAAGCACACAAGCTTTAATCCAAATCGTCCTACTCCCCTAATTCATATGATGCAAACTCTCATTTCCCCGATATAATCCTACTCAATACCCCAAATCAAGCAATCACTATGGAATTCAGCGTTCTCACCCCCGATTTTAAACTTCAACTTGAACAACAGTGCGATCGTCTCTCCTCTGAACGCGATGCCATTGTCCAAGCTGCTATCGAACAGGCCACTGCGACGATCGATGCCAGTCTCGCTCACATCAATGCCCTCCTCGGAAATGCCCCTCAATCACCTGACGTAAAGCCCTCGGCCAAGGGCAAACAGAAGAAAACGATCGAAGAAGAACCTGAAGTTGCTGCGATCGCCCTTCCAATCGATCGGCCAGAGAAAGTTGGTAAGAAAACAAAAGCACCCAGAACTACTGACATCAAAGCTCCTAAAACACCCAAACAGCCTAAAATTAAATCAGCTCCCGTTAATGCTCCTCCCTTAAATTCTGAATTTAAGGACATGGATCTTCCTGAAGCCATTCCCAAGGTCTTCAAAAAAGATAGCGGTCGTATTTTTTCGATTGATAACGTCATTCACGAACTCTATGGTCCGATCGACCCTTCTATTCAAGCCAAAACCCGTCAACGCATTGGCGTTTCTCTCGGCCACTGTGCCATTCGTAAAGTTATCGTCCGGGTCCAATCCAGTCCTTCAATGTATCAACTGAACGCAGGGCCATTTCATTCTAGACAGTAGATGGGGTATGGGTTTAGAGTATAGAAGCCGACTCACCCTAACTGATTATTTATGAGTACGTTAGCCATCGTAGAAGCCTTTTCGGAATTGCCAGACCCACGTCGTGGAGCAGGTTGTCGTCATGAGTATGCTGTCTGTTTGGCCTTATTTACCCTGGCGATTAGCGCAGGATGTGGTGGGTTCCTCGCCATTGGGGATTGGTTAAAGGCTTACCGAACGCCTTTGATAGAGCTATTTGGGTTCCCGAAGCATGGGATTCCGTCCTATAGTACGCTTCGTCGGGCGTTACTGGGCTTGGATTATCAAACGTATGGAGTTTGCATCGCAAATTTCTTCAAAATCGAACCTCAAAGCGGCGAAACCATCGCCCTAGATGGAAAAGTCCTCCGGGGTTCCTATACTATTGAAACGGGTGCCAATCGGACGGAGTCCCATCTAGCGATTCAACTGGTGACGGTCTACTTAGTCGAACGAGGACTGATCTTAACGCCCCAACAAGTCGATTGTAAAACCAATGAAATCAACGCTATTCCCCCTGTTTTGGCAGCATTAGCCCGACAGGGTGTGGTCTTTGCCTTTGATGCCCTAAATACTCAAAAAAAACTTGTGAGCTAATTATTGAGTCTGGTAATGACTATCTTGGGGCATTGAAAGGAAATCACAGCCATTTTCATGAGCAAATTCAGAAAACCTTTAAATCAGAATCTTATATTCATACGGTTGAAACAGGTCATGGACGGGTAGAGCGCCGAAGTGTGAGCTTGTGGACAGGCTGGGAAGGACTCTCTGAGAGCGAAGAGTGGTCCGGACTGCGGAGCATCATTCGAGTCACGAGTTATCGTCACCCGTTGAAAGGTGAATATATTCAGATTAAAAAGCCTGAGCATCGTTATTACATCAGTTCATTGGACGAAACAGTTGAACAATTTGCCATCCGAATTCGTGATTATTGGGGCGTTGAAAATAAAGTTCACTATGTCCGAGATGTGACCCAAGGAGAAGATGCCTCTAGAATTCGAGTCGGCGATCTCCCGGCCATTTTTGCAACGGCTCGTAACTTAGCACTCAATCTTTATCGAGATGCGGGAGAAACCAATATGGCAAAGGCACAACGGCTTGCAGGCTACGGTCTAGACGTATTAAAGAAGCTATTTAGAATGAAATAACCCTGCAACTGAACGCGTAACCTTGAGGAACCTGCGTCCGAAGTTTGAGGGTGATTGGAACAACGCTATCCACATCAAAACTGTTGGTTGATCGCAAAGCGCTGACGAAGATATTGCAGAATGCTCAGGACTTGATACAGTTCATTGTTGGGATTAATGAGAGAGAACAGCCGCGAGTTTGCATATTGGGCCATCGGCTGTCGTTTCGCCTTGAGGAAGAGGAATTCATTTCTGGATAATGCCTTTTATGAAGTTTGATGGGTAGATGTTTGTGGCAAAGCTTCTAGAGTTAGCCTACTATTTCTCATCCTTTACATAATGGCACTACCCGATTCCGGTGGGGAGTCTAGAGCGAATTCGGGCGTTGCAGGCGGGGCGTCGATCGTGATAAATCGGGGGTGAAACGGTCTTAGGTGGCCATACGGTGTATCAGTGGGCACCAAAGTTGAATTTTTGCTGTAGACTGAAAACTGGTCACGCGACCGGAAGATTTGATGTTTGCTGTAGAGCTTGGGGTTGGGTATGAAGACGATTTTGGTTTTATCGGCGAATCCGGAAGGGACTGATGTGCTGGATCTGGACCAGGAGGTGCTGGATATTCGGCGGGCGTTGGAGCGATCGAAACTTCAGACTGAGTTTAAGCTGGAGCATCGGACGGCGGTGCAATGGAAGGATTTTCGGCGGGCGATCGAGGATTTGAAACCGGAGATTGTCCATTTTTCAGGGCATGGGACGGGGGAGAAGGGCATTCTCGTTTTAGATGAGGATAGACAAATTCGTGCAGTGTCGGCAGATGCGTTGAAACGGATGTTTAGGCTGTTTCCCTGTGTGGAGTGTGTGGTACTGAATGCTTGTTATTCAGAAGAGCAGGCGATCGAGATTCATCGGCATGTGTCTTGTGTCGTGGGGATGAGCTTGTCGATTGGCGATCGGGCTGCGATCGAGTTTGCGGAGGCGTTTTACGATGGGTTGTTTGCGGGGCGTGGGTATCGGAAAGCGTATGAGATGGGGCTATCCGGGATGGCGAATGATGTGGAGGTATGGACTCCAGTTTTGAAGGAGCGGACGATGAATGAAGGGAAGAAAGAAGAGAAGCCTGCTGTAGAAGTGCGGTTAACTCGGACTCAGAAATCAAATCAGTTAGAGATTGCGCGTTTAGAAAAGGACTTGGTAGCGGTAGAAAATGAGTTGGGAATACCGCTTGAGGCTATTCGTGAAGGCCGATTGCAAGAGCAGAAAAAACAACTCATTCAAAAAATCGAACTATTAGAAGAAACGCTACCTTAGGAATGGAACTGGATTAGGATGGAAACTGCTGAACAAAAACGTCTAAAACGCCAACAAGAATCGCTTGCACGAGAAATTTCACGACTCGAAAAAGATTTAGCAGCAGTAGAAGATGAACTGGATAAGCCTCTTGAAGCCGTTCGCAAATCACAGTATCAGGACCAGAAGGCACAGTTATTGTTCGATATTGAGAAAGCCGAAAAAGCACAAGAAGAGTATGAGCGGAGTATTGATGTTCAGACTGCTTACACAATGAATTTTTCTCAATCGAACCCTGCTCAGTTTCGCCAATTTACAACGCAGTGGGATGAACATCTTCATAAAATTGATCGTGTAAAGTCTAGAAAGACGACTTCTGCGATTTTGAAGCGGATTGAGAAAAGTCCATCCCGATCGTCTCTATTCCTTTTTCAGAACTATGAAAAATTTCTGGGGAAGCGGTATGTTGAATATCTCAAGAAAACGATCGACAGCTCGGATATGGGACACTTCTCACAACCATATCGAGTAGGAATTTCAGAGGGGCAGCCGACGCCGATTGAGTTTCTGAATAACTTGGGTGAGCAGCTTGGGATTGAGCTGTTGCCATTACAGGACATAACAGTGGATCTGGTTTTGGAGCGAATTAAGTCGGTGCTGAAGAGCTGCAATATCTTCTTCATTGAGGTTAATCTGCCGGATATGGATGGGAAATGTGAGTTTGTTGGCTGGTTTATGGAGGAGTTTTGGGGGCGAGTGATCGATCGAATGTCGGATTTCTTAATGGAGAACAAATCAGCGCTGTTTATTGGGGTGATGACGTTAGAGGCTGATCTGGAGAAGGATTTTCTCAAAGAACGAAGTTGCAAACCCGTGAATTTTACAGATGGCAAGTTTGTGGTGCTGCATGAGGAGAAATGGAAAGAAGATGACATTCGTGCTTGGATGAGAAAATTTTCGCGGTTGTCGTTGTCGGCAGACCAAATTGAGAAAGTGCCGAGATCGATTTGGCGATCGTCTGAGGGATTACCGTTTGCAACGGAGGTCAAACTTTTGCAAGAACTAGAGCGGTTGGCGGGTTGATAACACGGTAGTCTTAAAGAGAAGACAGGTGCAGAATAATGACCCAAGAAACGACCAAGCTACAGCAACGCAAAGACCGATCGCAGAAATACCAATTCACGGGCGATCGATCGCGAAGACCTGAGAATCCCCATACAGATTCACCGCAGGAGATGGATCCTTATGTGGTGGATGATGCGGAACTCAAGCAAGCGATCGCACTCGCGATTCATTTGGGGCGTCCGTTGTTGCTCGAAGGGGAAGCGGGCTGTGGAAAGACGCAGTTGGCGAAGGCGATCGCTTATGAACTAGGGTTGCCGTTTTATCGGTGGGATATTCGATCGACGAGTTTGGCGAAGGAAGGGCTGTATGAGTATGATGCATTGCTACGATTGCATGATGTGCAGATGAAACAAGATGCCTTTACCTCACAGCGTGATCCGAGTCATCCAGAAACTTATGTTCGCTTTGGAGCGTTGGGGAATGCGTTTCGGCTGGGGGATTGTCCGGCAGTGGTGTTGATTGATGAGATTGATAAGGCGGATTTGGATTTTCCGAATGATCTCTTGACGGTGTTGGATAAGCCTTGGAGTTTTAAGGTGCTTGAGGTGCCGGGAAGTAAGGGGCAGCCTACGGAGGTAAAGGCACAACATGAACCGATCGTAATTATCACGAGCAATCGCGAGAAGGGGTATTTACCATTGCCGTTCTTGCGTCGGTGCATTTATCACTATATGAAGTTTCCCGATCGCAAAGGACTTGAAAATATTGTTAAATCACACTACGGCGATGATGTGCTGTCCACAACGCTAAAGGGTACGGAAGCAGAACATGATCAGTCTAAATTATTGAATGCAGCGATCGATCGTTTTCTATCCATTAGATCGACAGGTGGATTGTTTAAAGAGCCATCGACGAGTGAGTTTTTGGATTGGGTTGAGGCGTTGATGAACTTCGGAAGCCCGACAACTTGGATGCCGCTATTGCGATCGACTGATGAGCAGAAGATTCCGTTCCGGGAGTTGTTGTTTAAGGTGCAGAAGGATTGGGGAAAGTTTTCGGCGGTGCTGGAGGGATGAGCGTATGAAGGGGTTTCAGGGCAAATCTACTAGTGAATCTACCCAGATCGAGTTTCCGTTAATTGCGGTGCAGGATGCCTTTCGGAGAGTGAGGAGAAAGTTTCACTTGGGCGTAGGGGAATTGAAGGCAGCGATCGATGCGGTGCAGGGTGGCTTTGGGGGAACTGATTCTCAGGCGTTAGGGCTGGTGCTACGATCGGTATGGTGTCATTCGGAACTGGATCAGCTTGAGTGGGAAATCGAGTGGCGAATGGTGGTGAAGGCGGTTGTCGATCAGGCGAAAGAACGAAAGCCCACGAATGAACGATCGCCTTCTGAAGACGTAACTGAAGAGGACCGATCGGATGAAATTTCGTCGCAGTCGATCGAGACGGTGATGCCAAATCCAGTGCGAGAAGCTGCGCCTGTCACGCCTTCAGTGGGCTTTAGTCCATTGCCTGTGCAGGTACCGACACTGGATCAGGATTTGGATGAGTTTGAATTGCAAAGTGTGGGTCCGGTGTCGCGGCGATCGATGTCCTATGGGTGGCGATCGATGCGGCGCTTAAGGGCGGATGGGCCGAGAACGGTGCTGGATGTGGCTGGCACGGTAGGGCAGGTCGCACGGCAGGGCTTCTACGTCGGTCCTGTGATGCGTAGGCAAAAGGTGAATCATGCGCGGTTGTTGTTGTTGATTGATCAGCAGGGGTCGATGGTGCCATTTCATCGGTGGAGTCGGGATTTGGTGGAGACGGCGATTCTGGAGCGGGCGTTGGAGTCAGTGAGTGTGTTTTATTTTTATAATGTGCCGCAGGAGTTTTTGTATGAGGATGAGCATCTGACGAAGCCGATCGCATTGTCTGAAATCCTAGAGGGCATTGATGATGAGACGAGTGTGGTGATGGTGAGTGATGCGGGAGCGGCACGGGGACGCAGGAATCGATCGAGGATTCGGGAGACGACGCGCTTTGTGGGGACGGTGCGATCGAGGACGGAAATGGTGGGCTGGCTAAATCCGATGCCGATCGATCGGTGGAGCCGAAGTGGGGCTGAGATTTTGGCGCATTTGGTGCCGATGCGATCGATGGATCGGGAGGGGTTTGTGGGGCTGATTAATGAGATGACCCAATGTTTGGGATAGTTGGAGGGGATGCAAATGATAGAGCTTATCGAAAATGACGATCGCAATGCTGCCCAGTGGAGGCTCGATCGCTTTGTGCGACAGTTTGGGCCGGAGTATCGATCGCTGGTGCTGGTGGTGGCGGTGCCGATTGTCCTAACGCCGGAGCTAGTGGGGTATTTGCGGGGGCAGTTCTTGCCGGGAGTGTCTTGGGTGGCGGAGGCGGATTTGCTGCTGTCGGAGCTATGTCGATCTGTGGGCTATGAGCGCTATGTAATGGATTCTGGGGTGCAGTCTATTGCGCTTCAGGAGCTTGATATTCAGAAGCCTGGGCAAGTGGAAGAGATTGCGCAGGTGCTGGTGGGGTATGTGCAGCATTTGGCACGGGTGAATCCTTATCTGAGCGATCGGCAGCGCAAGCATCAGCAGTGGGCGGCGATGTTATGTGTGGTTAAGCTTCGGGCAGCGGCGATCGAGCAGATTGCGGTGGAGGTTGCACATTGGGAAGGGGCGATCTCGGAGCCGGGGAGCTTCGGGGCGGGGCGATCGGAGATGGCGTTTTTGGATCAGGTGTTAAAAGAACAGCGATCGAGGTTGTTGGAGAATGCAGAATATTTGAAGTTGGCGACGAGGGTGAGTCAGGCGATGGGGCGAATGAATGCACCGATCGAGATAATCGAAATAGTATCTGAGGTTGGGACTGAGGATTCCTTTGAGATTATCGAACCAACGATCGTTCCTGGGTTCCCGCCGTTGCAGATGTTTGAGTTTGAAACAGTGACGATCGAGGAGGAGGGTGCGATCGAGGAAGAAAAAAGAATTGGGAGTGGAAAGAATTGGGCGGTCGTTGTTGGTGTAAATGACTATCAATACATCACGTCCTTGAAGTATGCAAACCGTGATGCTGAAGCGATGAGAGACTTTTTCAATGAAGCGAAGTTCGATCGAGTATTTTGTTTCGCAGATGGGGTGGATGGAGCTAAACTGCCGCGATTTAGTGAGTTAGAAGATTTTTTGAATGATTGCTTTACAACGAAAGTAAAGCCGTTAACAGCGGGGGATAATATTTGGTTTTTCTTTGCGGGGCAAGGAAAACGGATTAACAACGGGGATTATCTATTACCATCCGACTATAATCCCCGACTGCCAAATCCTGAGCAGAGGGCAATCGCAATAAATTTTGTGCGGGAGAGTTTGTTGAAGTCGGGGGCGGATAATGTGATTTTACTTTTGGATGCTGGCCGGAAGGAGGGCGATCGATCGAGTTCGGTTGGCATTGGGGATAAGCAACCGGGAGCAATTACGGTGTTTTCTTGTCAACGGAACAAGAGTGCGTATGAGATTGATGCATTGCAGCAGGGGGCATTTACGGTAGCGTTGTTAGAAGCGTTGCGAATGCCGGGGGAACGGAATTGTGCGACGGTGGAGCGGTTGGATTTGTATTTGCGCGATCGGGTTCCGCAGATTTGTTGGCAGCATGACAAGCCGGAGCAGATGCCGATGACGTTAGTGGAGCCTCAGCAGAAGTCCTACTTGATTCTGTTGCCGCAGTTTGCGACCGATCGGGATATTGCGATGTTGCGATTGGTCGCACAGGGAGCGGAACTGGAGGAAGATTTGGAGGTGGCGGAACAGCTTTTCATTCGGGTGATTGCAGCAACCCAGGGGCGGGATTTGAGTGCGCTGAATGGATTTAGTCGGATACAAAGGAAGAGGTTGCATGTCAAACAGCTTGATGAAATGAACCAGATTGAACCTACTAGAGTAGAGGTTGATCGACAACAGAGCGATGAATCAATATATGAAGAAGAGGATATTGATTATGATTCTGAGAACTGGGAAAATTCTAGTGACGAAGAACGCTATCCCTTAGTCTATCAGGCCCTGAACAACTGCTATGAGTCCGTAATAGTTGATGCGTTTATTGACGCAGAATATCAGTTTCAGTCAAGTTCTCATCCAAGAGAAGGACTCAATATTGACGAGATAAATTTATTAGAAGATGGAGTTTCCGTAGAGATTATTGATGTCAATATGTCAGAAAGCCCTGAAGAGGAATATGATGAGAAATGCTTTCCAGTGTCAACAACTTACTCATTTGAACTATCTGTCAGAATCAACTTTTTTGTCGAAATTAGGTACTTTGATAATGAAGCTTATAATCCGAGTTTGGATGAGAATGTTCCAACCTTTGGAGAAATAATCCCCCATCAAATGGTTGAAGCTACTGCTATGATAAACTTGCAATTTGAGGGAAATGAGGAGCCTGATACTGGATTGGTGGAATTAATTATAGAAGAGCCAATTCTAATTGATTTAACTTAGAGTCGAGTTCAATTTTGATTCAGTGATACCTTACCTCAGAACACTCAATTGTAAATAGGGGTGTTGCAACCTTCATTTTGAATTCCCAATGGTTAAACTATTAGATTACAAAGACAATTGGGAAGCACTCGAAAATAACGAACATCCATTTGCCATCGTCACCATGGCACACCTGAAAACCAAAGAAACTCACAATGACCCAGCATCCCGTAAAGCCTGGAAATTTCGGTTGACGACGATGCTGTACGATCGGGGTTACGAAAAGCAAGATATACTGGAACTTTACAACTTTCTGGATTTCATGATGACACTCCCAGAGTCATTATCTCAACAGTTTGACATCGAATTAGAAGCCTTTGAGGAGACCAAGAAAATGAAGTACGTCACAACGATCGAACGAAGGGCCGAAGCACGAGGAATCGAATTGGGAGAACGCTCATTGGTGCAACGCCAACTCGTTCGACAGTTTGGTGAACTTCCAGAATCGCTGTTGTCAACTCTGAATGGGCTGTCGAAGGGTTCCCTAGATAAACTGGGAGAATCTCTCCTCGACTTCACCACAATCGAAGATCTAACCCACTGGCTAGACACCCAATCCCAATGACGCTCAAACTCAAGAAGCGTAAGCTTACCGCTCAATTCTACCCCGAAGCTCTTAGCCCTGAGATTGATTTAAAAATGGTCCTTATCTCAGGCGGCACCTTCACCATGGGATCGCCTGATGACGAGCCAGAACGATCGGACGATGAAGGACCACAGCATGAAGTCACCATTCCCGACTTCTTCATAGGCAAATATCAAGTCACACAAGAACAATGGCGAATTGTGGCTGGTTATCCAAAAGTGACTATTGAATTAAATCCTAATCCTTCAAATTTTACAGGTGATAAGGGTGCGACCTCAATTCGATACAATTAAAGGGAGATAGGAAACCCATATTGGTTG
>ENA-OFCD01000512-OFCD01000512.1-metagenomes-genome-assembly--contig:-NODE-512-length-24536-cov-3.905028_pt1 | contig 24536 bp, 26 predicted proteins | sample MGYA00153392_OFCD01 | MGnify analysis MGYA00153392
CTTCACCTTCGGAGTCCCGACGTCGGGACTTCGGGGTCCCGACGTCGGGACTTCGAGCAAGTGGGCAAAATCCTGGGCTATCGTCCACGCCTGACGATGCGCTGAAATGACAAGCGCTGCAGCGGCCGACGAGCACGAGAGTGTAAGGCCGAGCGGTCGCGCGCGTTCTTGCCTCCATACCCAAAGGAGATTCCGATACGTCGACGCGCCCTTGTTGCTCTCTCTCCCGTCATGCTCGCAGCGTGCGGTGTTCACTCGTACGCGCCGAGCGCAGCCTCTGGGTCGTATTCCATCGCCGGCATGGCCCCGCCTCCCGCGATTGCCGCGCCCGCGCCCGCTCAGGGCACCGAGCCATACGCGGACTATGGGGTAAATCCGCAGGTCGACGCCAGCCGGGACCGAATCTCCACCTTCGCGGTCGACGTCGACACCGCATCTTATACGATTACGCGGCGCAAGCTCAAAGAGGGCACGCTGCCGCCGTATCAAGCCGTGCGGGCGGAGGAGTACATCAACTTCTTCGACTACGGATATTCGACTCCGGCAGCGGGCGCACCGTTCGCGGTGGACATTGCGGCGGCTCCGTCGCCGCTCGAGAAGGGTCACGAGATCGTGCGAGTCGGCGTGCAAGGCAAGCGCGTCTCGGCCGCAGAGCGCAAGCACGTGCACGGGAGCGTTCGTGAAGTGCTGAAGCCCACGGGCATCGATCAGAAGGCGAAGATCCTCTCTGCCATCGACGACCTCAACGCGGGAGGCTCCACCGTGATGTCGAGCGGCATCGAACTCGCGTACAAACTCGCGAGTCAGACGTTCGTGCCTGGTGAGGTGAGTCGCGTGGTCGTGCTCTCGGACGGCGACGCCAATGTTGGCAGCACCAGTCACGAAGAAATCCTCCAATCGATTGCCCAATACAAAGACAAGGGCATCACGCCGAGCACCGTGGGCTTCGGCTCTGGCAACTACAAATACGAGATGCTGGAGCAGCTCGCTGACAAGGGTGACGGCCACTACGTCTACATCGACTCGGAGGAACAAGCCCGCCATGTGTTCGCCGAGGCGACGGACGGCCTGTTGCAGGTGATCGCTCGCGACGTGAAGGTGCAAGTGGAGTTCGATCCCGAGGTCGTGAAGACGTATCGATTGATGGGCTACGAGAACCGCGACGTGGCCGACAAAGACTTTCGCAATGACAAGGTCGACGGCGGCGCGGTGGGGGAGGGGCACGAGGTGACTGCGCTCCATGACGTCGTCTTTCAGCCAAATATGGCCGCGCGCGCACCGCTCACCGTTCACCTGCGCTACAAGGGTGCCACCGGCGGACAAGCTACCGAACAGGCGTATCCGATGGCGACTCAATCGGTGTCTGCCGCACCCGCGAGCCTGCGCTTCGCGACCGCCGTCGCTTCGTTCGCCGACGTGTTGCGCAAGAGCCCCTACGCCGGTTCCTTCCAGCTCACGGACATCGCGCGCATCGCGAACGCGTCTACCGAGGATCGCCAAGAGCGCAAAGAGTTCGTCCAGCTCGTAGGCAAAGCCAACGAGCTCGGCGGAGGCGACAAGGCACTAGCGAAGAACTGACGCTCAGCGCTCCAGCGCCTCCAACAACGGATTCACGTAATCGGCATTGCGCTCGACGACTCCCAGGTAGCCTTTTCCGCCGTCGCGCTTGCGCTTCACGTCGGCGAAGGCGCCCTTGCCGATAGCGTCCCAGATGCCGTCGCGCTTCACTTCCTCTAGTTGCTTGTGCGCCTCGTCCAACACCTGCACGGCACGCTGCGCGATACGACCGCCCGGCTTGAACTCGATCTCTTCGCCGAAGTGCTTGGCGGCGTTGAAGACGTAGCGCGTGGCCTTCAAGGACAGATAACGATCCATCAACATGGGGTTGTGCACGGCCTCGCTGAACATGCCGAGCAGCTCGATAGACTGGTTCGTGGTGATGCCGACGAGATTGAACATCGCGTCGTGCACGTGGCTCTGGAAGATGTCGCCGGTCTTGTGCTTCGTCGGCGGCATCCACTTGATGGGGTGCTTGTCGAAGATCTGCCGAACGAGCTGCGCCTGGGCCAGCTCGAGGAGGAAGCTGTCCTCGATCCATGGGTCGATCTCGTAGGCGTGACCGAGGCCCAGTTGGTCCTCGAAGAGACCTGCCCGCAGCGCGAAGGCCTCGTTGATGAACTGGCTCGCGAGTACGGTGTGAGCCTTCTCGACGGCGTCCGCGGTCGTTAGGTAGTTGTCCTCACCCGTGTTGATGACGATCTTGGCGCGCGCTATGAATCGTCGCGAGACGTACTGATCGACGAACGTGCGGCACATGTTGATGTCGCGGAACAAGATGCCGTACATCGCGTCGTTCAAGAGCATGTCGAGGCGCTCAACCGCCGCCATCCACGCGATCTCGGCCATGCAGAGACCGCTCGAGTAGTTCGTTTGATGGATATACCGATTACATTCGACGCTCGCCTCTTCGACGGCCTGCCGCACGATGCGGAAGTTCTCTTGCGTCGCGAACGTCCCGCCGTAGCCCTCCGTGGTGGCGCCGTGAGGAACATAATCAAGTAGCGATTGAGCAGTAGCGCGAATGACCGCGATGACGTCTGCGCCCGCGAACGCGGCGGCCTTGGCCTGGACTGCGTCGTCGTAGATGTTGCCTGTCGCGACGATGACGTACTTGTGCGGCGTGGGACCTGCGGAGATCTTCGCCTTGAGCGCCACGCGCTGGTCTCGCGCGTCGTCGATGCGGGCGAGCGCCGCCTTCACGTGGGGATCGAGCGCGGCGCGCACGGCCTCGATCGACGGGCCGCCTTCTCCGCGATCGATCTCGGGTGAGAACGCGATGCGCTCGGCGGCGTCTTGCACGCTGGTGGCTCCAGAGAGGAGAGCGCGAGCCAGGAAATAAGAGATGCCGTGCCCCAGCAGGCCGGCCTTTTGATAGCGCTCCACGGCGATGTTGACGAGCGGCGCGCCCTGATCGTCGGTGCCCTCGGCGCCCAACGCGCGGAGGATCGTTCGCTCTACGCCGACGCTCGTGTGCTTGTCGATGTAGCGCTGCACGTCGTCGGCGACTTCTGCGGCGAGCGCGCGGCAAGAGGCGACTTTCTTCTCATCAACGGGGACTCTGGCCATGGCGGAACCTAACTCTTAGCGCGCTTGGCGCCGCGCGTGCGCGTGACGAACAGGGCAATCCCCAAGAACAAGCCGATTGCGATCGCGACGAGCGCGTGAGCAGAACGCGGCGGGTGCGTTGGCGTCGCGAGTTCGAGCTTCATCGCGGTGGTGCACGGCGGCTGGCCGATCCCGGAGCAACCCTCGTTGATGCGTGCCTCCGGTGCGCTGTCGGCGCGCATTGCGGCGCGCGCGAGCCCGGTGTTGGCCTTCTCACGCCAATCGGTGTCGTCGATCGAGTCCGCCGCCGCGCGCATCGACACGAACGCGGATTTCATGGTGTACACGTCGTTGCGGGTCTCCGCGTCGCCCGCGATGTTGGCGAGTCGTGCAAACCCTTCGGCGGACCAGCGCGTGCCCTTGGACTGCGCGGCGAGCTTCGCGTTCGAGATCGCGAAGGGAAGATCGGCGCTCGCCCGCGCGGCGTCGGAAGCCGTCAAGGCTTGGCCTCCGCCGTGGTCCACCCTCCACCAAGCGATTACGAGCAACAGAAGTGCGCAACCGACGAGCAGCAGCGCGCGTCGCACGAAGTGAAGTCTCAAGTGAAGTCTCGCTTGCGGAAGAACATCCACGCGAGCACGAGCAGCGTCACCGAGTAGGCGACGGCGTGCAGCGCCGAGGTGCCAACATACGACCAGATCGGCATGTCGGAGACCTGTCCGAGCAGCACCGGTCGAGGCGGCACGTACAAGTGCAGATTCGGGCATAGGTGGGCGAGGACGACGCCGCCCATGTGGCCAAAGTCGCCGACGTCGCGCTTGGGCAGATGCGCGAGCGTGTCCGCAGAGCGACCGATGACGAAGACGGCGAACGAGAAGGTCGCAGTCAAGAACGGGCTAGAGAACGACGAGAAGAAGGTGGCCACCGCAGTGATGATCGCGGCCTCGCAGAGCGTCAGCGCGGCCGCAGCGAGCACGAGGCGCCGGTCGTCTCCTGCTGCGGAGGCGAGCATCGCCATCGCCAACAGCGCGGCGATCGCCCACGGGAGCAAGACGAACACGCGCGTGTACTTCGCGCGCAGCAGCAGCGCGCCGAGGATGAGCGCGAGGAGGACGGCCGCACCTGCCACGATCGCGGGCTTCTGGCCGGATACGATCGCGAGGATGGCGAGCACCAGCGCCGCGTCGACCGCGATGAAGGTGACGAGGACCCAGAGCGTGCCGAGGTACTTCCCGACGATGTACTCCGAGCGACGCAGCGGCCGCGCGAGTATGGGGAAGATGGTCTTCTGCTCGACCTCGCGGTGCAGTGAGGTCGCGCCGACGACGATGGCGGCGATCGCAGTGAAGAGCGACGCGAACATCGCGCCGAGATCCGAGACGACGCGCGACTCTTGGTGGAGCGAGAGCGACGCGACGATCAGCGAGTATGCACCCGTCGCTAGCGCGAGCCCGAACAGGCCGAGCAGCAAGCGCGCACGCACCGCCTCGCGGTAAGCGTTCATGGCCACGACGAACACGCGCATCAACATCGTTCGTCCTCACTAGCAGAACGCGCGGCGCGGCGGAAATCCCCAGCGAAGCCCGCAGTAAGACTCAGCCGGTGCGCGGCTCGCGGATCGAGCGCTTCACATAAGCGCGCAACAGCTGCGGGACGCTCAGCATGGCCGCGCGGAGGCGCTCCTCGTAGAAGGCGCGCACGAAGCCCTGGCCGATGTCCACCAGCGCTCCGTAGGTCACGAGCGTCTTCACTTCGCCGGTAGTGGTCGTGATGGGCGTCGCGCGGACGAAGCCCCACGCGTCGTCGATCCCGTGCGCGTACGCGGGGTCCAACCAGAAGCGCAACGTCTGCTCCTTCTGGTACTTGCGGACATGCAGCACATAGCTCGCCGTGACCAGTGACGTGCCTTGCGTGATCTGAACATGTTGATCGTCGCCGTTGCCGTCCACGCGCTTGGCGGTCTTCACGCGCGGGAGGATCTGCGCGAAGGCGGCCTCGTCGCCCGCCAGCGAGAGGACCTCGTCGGGCGTGGCGTCGACCACCGTGTACGCGACGCCGCCGATCCATCGATGGTCCTCGTCGTCGTCGCTGGTGACCGTCTGCTCGCGCACGATCGTCTCGCCGTTCGACAGACGAGCTGTCTCTTCCGTCGTCAGCGGCCGAGCGTCTCCTCGCGCGATCGCGGGGACCAGCCAAAGCGCGGCAGCGCAAAGGATCGCGCCAAGTTTGTGGAACGCCGTCAGCCGCATGCTCGAAGAGGGTAACGCGCCCGCGCGCCAACACAATCCTGATAAGGTCCGCCTATGCGTAATCGCGGCTTCTTCCTCATCATCCTGATCGCGTGCGGCAGCCGAACGGCGTTGTTGATCGACCAGCCTCCTCCTTTTGATGCCTCGACGGAGGGCGGACGCGACGCCTCGCGCGATGCGTTCCCCGAGGCAGAGCCCGATGTCGTGTTCCCGGATGTCGTCCCGCCCATTGATGTCGTCACCCAAGACGTGGTCACGCCCAACGACTGCGCAGATGCCGCCGTCACGCTCGTCTATCTCTTCAGCGAGAGCGGCAACCTGCTGAGCTTCAACCCGTCGAACCTCGCCTTCAAGACGATAGGCAAGGTCAACTGTCCGACGATGGCGACGCCGAACTCGATGGCGGTCGACCACACGGGCGTTGCGTACGCGAACCTAGTCGGCAACACCGGCGAGATCTGGAAGATCAACACCGGCAGCGCGGCGTGCACGTCGACCTCCTTCAAACCCCAGAGCGGCTTCATTCGCTTCGGTATGGGCTTCACCGGAGATCTCGACGGCGGCGAGAGCCTGTATATCTCGGACACGCAAACGAACCCGAGTGGCGCGCTCGGGCAGGTCGACGTCATGAACTTCAACGTGAGCGTCGTCGGCGCGTATCAGCCCGCTCTACCGCGCTGCGAGCTTACGGGGACAGGCGACGGCAAGCTCTACGCGTTCTGCGTCGAGAGCGTCGGCAGCAAGCTCGCCCTCGTCGATCAAAAGACCGCGAAGGTGATCGGCTCGGACGACCTCAAGGTCGGAGGTCAGGTCGCGTTCGCGTTCGCCTTCTGGGGCGGTGACTTCTGGATGTTCACGGGCAGCAACGGCTCCACGCTGACGAAGTACGATCCGATCACGAAGGTCGAGTCCACCGTGATGACCATCACGGACACGATCGTCGGCGCCGGGGTGTCGACTTGTGCGCCTGTTAAGTAGGTAGGTAGATCATGGATGATCTGCGTTGTCGGTTCCCCTCAGACGATTTCGTGCCTGAACGCTTACGGCCGTAACAGTTCTCGCCCCGCCGTCATTTATTATTTCGCTGACAGCCTTCGTCAGGGCCTCGAGCTGCTGGCGGTCCCCTTGAAGTACCTTCCGGTCAGCGAATAAAACGATGATGTCTTCGCCGAATTGGAGAACTGCTTGGGGTGATAGTGGAACACGGACTGACCGGCGCTGTCCGCGGTCACCCCGACGTGGCCAATCGGCTGGTCGTTGCTGAAGGCCGACGTGTCCAGGTCGGCACTGCTGCCGGAGTCCTTGCGCCCGTAGAGGAAGAAGCCGTCGGCGAGCACGCCGATCAGGTTGCTGTCGTCCCGCGAGACGCTCGGGGGCTCGGAGTGATAGTGATAGAGGTTGTCGGGCGACGGCGTGGGATGCCCTTTACAACGATCCAGCGTGTTGAGCTCGTTCCAGATGTCGCCGCCACCGGCGAGGAACGCGCTCCAGCTGTCCGGACCCGCGAGCGGGCTGAGGATGGCCACGCCGTCCACCGCCACGCCGACGGTGCCCTTCCCGACTTCCGTCCAGCTGCTATCTTTGCCCACCGGATTTAGCAGGACTTCCATCGTCTCCGTGGCGGTCGTAATCGACGCCGTAATACCTCGCGAGGTATTGATGGACTTATCGGCGTTGTCCGCCTGGTAGCAGGCGTCGGTCGACTCGTAGTAGCTGCTCTTGTGCTGGGGATGATTGTCCGTGGTGATGACGACGTAGTCGGCGCCGTTCTTCGTGGTCTTGGTGAGCGTCACGCGGCACGAGAACCGGAGCCAGGCACCCGTGAGCCCGAGAGCCTGGCGGCTCGCAAGGCAACTCGACACATCGAACGTCAGCTCGGCACAGCCTTCACTCGAGACAGCCGACGTCGGCGTGGAGTTGGCGGTGTACGTGCAAACCTTGGGCGTGGAGCTCGACCCGGAGCTGCACGCGAGAGCAGCGGTGACTGCCAGCCAGACTGAAACGAACTGGACCGAGGTCCGCATTGTGAATCGCTCCTCTTCGAGGGGTACCCCGAGCGTGCCGCAGCTATCACGCATGGTCGTCCTCCGCCAGCACTCGGGTAAATCCTTGCGAGGATCTGGGGCATGACCTGCACAGAAACGCAGGAGCGCGGTAGGGAGTGCCCTTGCCCTTTATGAGGGTTCGGGCTGCCCCCCGCACAGATCCGAGCGAGCGGAACCAGCGCACTCGGCTCCTGCCCTGGGGTCTGGCGGCGAAGCGTTCCTCGGGCCAGGGATGTAGGATCTTCGGAGTTGGTATCCAGCGGACGGAAAGCCGTTGCATGCGTTACCAAGTGAGGCGACTGCGCTGGCCGCGTCTCCGAAGAGCAAACAGCCAGCACAGTACGATCCCGTTTTGGAACACCCTCGAAGCACCAATTCATTTCGTCCTTTGGCAGCGTAGCGGTCAAACGCGATCAGTCGGGTTTTCGCAGGGTGCAGCTCCAGAGAGAACAGCCGCATTCTTTCACGGAGCTCTGCCAGAAGCTGCACGGCGTCGGCGTGATACTGAAATCCAACAACGGTGTCGTCTGCGTAACGCACGACAACGACGTCGCCACGTGCGCGGCGCGTACGCCACTGTTGAATCCAGAGATCGAATACGTAGTGCAGGTAGACGTTCGCAAGGAGCGGCGAGCCCTGAATCGTTTCGACCTACGTTCCGTGATCCATGACTCCCGCGGCGAGCCACTTGCGCAGCAGCCGAAGGAGTCGGCCATCCGAAATCCGGCTCTTCGTCGGAAGTCGGGCTGCTGAAGTCATGCGGTATGACGAGCAGGTGGTGGGATGAGTCCGAGCGCGAGGAAGCGAGAGATTGCGATTGGCGCGACCGGCGCTTGTCACGGCAAGGCTCGCAAGCCCAATCCCTACTTACTTGCAGACGGCAGTTCCGTTCGGACCTGGCACACACATCTTCGGAGGGCAGTCTTGCTCCACGGTCCCCTGTCCCTTCGTGCACAACACGAGAACCGTTCCCGTGACTGGCGCAGCGTTGGGGAACTGATTGCCGCAATACAAGCCGTCTTTCATCGACGCGCACTCGTTGCACTGATCCGGCACACCGTTCGGGTACGCGAGGCAGCCGCCGTCGCAGAGCGTGAGCATGAAAACTCCGCCGTCGTGGCACTCGACGAGATCGTCCTTCGAAGGAGCGGTGCCGTTGAGTCCGTTGAAGCCGCAGTACCAGCCGTTGCCCCTTCCTTTGCAGAGCAAGGCGACGTCGGGCGCCCCGGCGTCACGCACGTCCGTGTCCTTCATGTTCACGTCGTCAAAGGCGTCGCTCGTGTCGATCGATGCGTCGCACGAGGAGCCGTCGCACGTGTCGTCGAGCGGCTGGTCGATGAAGTCGACCAGCAGCGTACAACCCGCGAGCGCGCCACCGCAGACTGCACCGATTGCGAGACGTGCGGCGTGGATGCTCACGAAAGAGAGCTTAGCGCAGTTTGCAAGTGTTGGACTTTCGCCACGCGGTCAACGAAAGCGTCCCCTTGCGAAGTTCGTCGACAAGAACATGGAATGCGGCCTGCCGCGCGACAACGGACTGCTTGGGACTGAGCGGCTCGTAGCGATACAGTCTCCGCATGCCTTGGCAGCTACGACGGAGCGCTGTGGTCGGCGTTGAGGCGCATCTTCATCGAGACCGAGTCGAGGTTCTACGGCGAGGGAAACGGTGCGGTGGTGTCGCTGCAGCGGACGTCATCGGACCTGAAGCGTAATCCGCACATTCACGCAGTGTCCTGGACGGGCACTAGTGAGCGGGCAGGGGAGTTCGAGTTCGAGATTTTGTCACGCATGAGCACGCGCGACGTGGAGGCGGTGATCGAGCGGACGCGGGACAAGATGTTGGCGTGCCTGCCGGCGCAAGATGCTCGCGGTCGGCACGGAGGATGACGCAAACGAGATGGCCCCGCTCGCGCCCTCCGCAGTGGCAGGCACGACGCCCCCAGCAGGCCCAGAGTGGCGCCGCGGGAGACTACCGGTGACGCATCAAGCAATGAAGGTGGAGCGCCCGTTGTGCGGCGCGCTCGACGGGTTCACGCTGCACGCCGCCACTCGCGCGGCCGCCATGGACGACGCCGGGCGCGAGTCATTGCGCAAGTACATTCTCAGACCGGCGGTCGCCCAAGCGCGAGTGACGCGCGGCCCCGACGGGCTCGTGCGCATCGTATTCAAGAAGGCGTTGTCCGACGGGACGGTCGCCGTGGACACGGCCCCACTTTCGCTTGTCAGTCGTCTCGCCGCATCGGAGCCACAGCCGAGGTTTTCCCCCCCCTTCGGGTTCGACGTGCTGGAGTGGTCCAAGCTCGAGGTCGGGTGCGGAAGTCGCCAGCCTTGGGCTCGACTACCTCATGGTAAAGTACCTGAGTGATACCGTGGACATGTTCGTGCCACACATTTGTTGACTCGGGTCAGGCCCCCTCGCGGGGGCGTCTCGAGCCGACCGTGCGCGACAACTAGGCTACTTCGGCTTGCGACCGAAATTCGCACGAAGCTCCTCTACGTACCGCTTCGCAATGGATCTCCCCATGCGCATCCAGTCGCGAACGCTCGGCGGAGCCGGTGGCTCGATCGGCGCTTGCTTCGGCGGAGGCTCCACTCGCTCCAAGCGCCCGCGCGGGACGTCCGTGAGCCAAAGCGTAATGGCGTTCACGCAGTGCCAATCGCGCGGCTTCGCGATCTCCAACAGTTGCTCCTTGGTCACGTCGTCGAGTCGCTTGGCGCGTGATTGACTCATCAATCGTCCGAGCGCCAAGCATCGCGCCGCGTCCTCCTGCTCGAGCCAAAGCCAGCGCGAGTTGGGTAGGCGTTCGAACGCCGCGCGGCGCTCGTCCACGGTCTCCCACGTTCGCGGAAGTTCGAACCGCTTCTCTCGGACAATGACCACCTTGGTGATCTGCGCCAACTCCGTTGCTCGGTTCAGCGCGCCGGCGACCGAGGCGTGATGCAGACTCGCGACGAACAACACGACGATCTCGTGTCCCGGCGACCGAACGCTCATCGAGATTCGCTCGCGCTCCACCCGTGAATCCACTTCGAACGAAGGCACGGAGACGAGCGCCTCACTCAACCCTTCGGCCAACTGCGCTATCTCGACGGGAACGCCTGACTCGACCTTGCTGCCCAGCTCTACACGGACGCGCGCAAGCTCGTTGGTCCAGACCGCTTGGACTCGGTCATCCTCTGACCTCGGAGTCGTTGTCTCGTCGACGACTGCGATTGCGGGTTTGCCGGAGGCGGCCCTCAGAAGAGCGGCGAGGAGCAGGCGGGGCGTCATACCGGGCGCATCCAGCAGAGTCTCGAGATCCACCGCGGTCAATGGGCCGGGGAAGCGCTTGCGCCCCCCATTCGCCGCTAGTCTCTTGTGCCACGCGCGGAGCAATTGTTCGCGTTCGGACCTGCTCGGGCTCTCGAGCACCAGCACCTCGGAGGCCACTCTCGTCTTTTGTGGAAGGCTCAATCGCGGCTCGATCGATTGCAGCCATTCGCTCGTCAACGCTAATTGAACGATAGTCAGCGACGGCACGGTGTCGATCAATTCACCAATGAGATTGCCATAGCCGCGCACGCGCGCGTCGTCGTCGCTCGCTAGGTTCTCCAATTGATCAAACACGAGCACCAACGGCGCGACGGGCGCAGCCATGGTGGACAAGAGGCGGAGCATTTGCATTACGTCTGCTTCGCCCAGCGGGGTGGTGTCGTCGACCGTGCGCGGCTCGCGTCCCGACAGCCACGCTAGTTCTGCCCAGTGATGTCCGCGATCGCGGACGTCCAAAGACAATAGACTGCGCAACAAGTGTGTGGCCGGCGCGGCCTCGGGCAATTGCGAGATGACGCTGGCGACTGCATCATCGACGCGACGTGCACGAGTCTCGCCGTCGAGCGATCGCATCTGCTCGATGGACGCACTCGGAAACACTCCGCCTTCGCCGTCTGCGAGCCAATGACTGACCAAGAGGTCCAGCGGCGTGAGCTCCGTACCGCGCACGGGGAGACACAACTGATCGATGATCGTGGCCAGCACGTCGCGAGGCCCGACGTTGATCCCGAAGTAGGGCCGCAACAGGATCAGGGTGGCGCGCGGGCCCTCACCTTGTCGAAGACGAGCAAACACGTGTGTCTTGCCGCCGCCAGCGGGTCCGAGGATCGCCAACGCGCGCGATGGCGTTTTGGTGCTCCGCCGTATTTGCTCGATACGCTCTACGATTGCTGACGACACGTGAGCGTTCAGCGCAGTGACGTCGATGAAGTCGTCGGAGAACGGGGCGCTCTGAAGGCCAATGGCGAGACTCACGTGCGCGCTCCTGTTCTGCGCGGACTAGCGATTACCCAGGAAAGCAAGGTTCCGTCCGGGCCCTGTGGACACCAGTCGGCGTCGTGAGGCGAGAGCCTACCCATTCCGCTCTCGGGCTGTAGCGCGAAGAGTCCGCGGCGCGCACCGTCCAAGAGAGCTCGCTTGCTCTCGACGGAAGACCCGTTGCACGCTCGCAGCAGCTCCGGCACGCGAAGTGGGGTCGCGCTCGCTGCGACGCGTCTCGCGATCTCGATCATCAGCGACTCGCTCGACGAAGCCACCTGGGTCGGCGACGAGAGGCCCGCGTCCGTCCGCAAAACCGTCGAGCCCGTCGCGATCGCCTTTCGAACGAGTCGCTGCGCGGCCGTCAATCGCGCCAACAGACTCGCGAGGTCTGCGCTCTCCACGACAGACTCGCGCTTCGAGCTCGCCAACACGCCGACGCCAGCGTCAGTCGCGACTCGAATCAATACGCCGCGCGACACCATGTCGGCGACGGCCTCCTTGATCTCGCGGGCGCTCGCGCCGGCGATGTCCATGGTGTTGATGAGCTTCGGGCCGCCGCTCGTCGCGCGCGCGACTTGGTCTGCGATGGGGACGCGAGCGTTCGTGCCGACCTCGTACCCGTGGGCCTTCAACCTCGACAAGAGCGCCGGGAGATGCTTGCGCAATGCACGGAGCTCCGCCTTGGGGATGGCGCCGTGCTGACGCACAAGCGCGTCGATCCGCTCGAACACGCCCTCGACATCGACCTTCGCCTTGGCCATGACAAAGCCATACCCCATCTACGGGCGGATTGTTCCGTCGGCGAGGCTTGGACGCGCCTGATTGTGGGTGAGCGTTACCGCCCCGAGCACAAGTAGGATCGCGAAGCCTCGGTGTCTCCGGTTCATGAACGTGGCCTATCACGAGGGGCAATACTCTCGGCGAACGTACCGTTGCAGAAAGTGCAGCAAGGACGACGAAGACCGCTACATGTTCTGTCTGGGCTGCGGGGCAAGCTCTTCGAGTGAGCCGCTGCCCTCGCTCTCGTAGTCGGCACCAGGTAAGCCGCAGAACTTGATCTGTCCGTTTGCCTTCGTCGAGCTCGGTGCAAAAAGGCGACAAAGCGCTTTGCCAGAAGCCCCCGGCAACGTGCCTCTTCGAGTGTTTGCTGTGAGGCTCCTTCGCGCGATCGCCACTTTCGTCTTAGTAGGGTGCGGCGGAACAATCGCCATGCTCGGGCAAGACGCGGGTATCTTCGTTCGATGGGCGATCAGCCGTGGCAAGTGGTCTCCAGCAACGTCTCGTGGAGCGAGCTCGAGGTGATTCGAATGGGAGGCGACTTCGACCGCGCGTGCGCCGTCATTGGGCCGCCGACGCGATCGGAGCTCACGAGCGGCGTGACGCTCGAGGTCGTCCAAGAGGGCACGGAGTTGCTGGTCGGCGTGAGCGCTTCGGCTCGAATCGGCGCGAGCGGCTTTGCCTGGTGTGCGGCGCGGATCGATCCGCCACTGCTCCTCGGCATCTCCGCGGCGAGCACCCAGTACGTGTCGGGCCAGTCTCCACCGGGGGAGCCAGGGCAACAGCCACACCCTATCTACACTTATTCTCCACTGTACGCGTGGTTCGCCCAGAACAACGATCCCCGCGCAGCCGTATTGCTGGAGCAGGCCTCGCGCGCGGTGAGCGCGGATTGGATCGCGATCAGCCAGGGGCTCGCGCAGGTCGCTGGCTCTGTGATCGTCAGCGACACTTGTGTCTATGTCTACTGTCAGCGATCCGGTGAAGGCACACCGCACGTGGACGTAGCCGTGCGGCTCGCGCGCGCACTCGGCGAGGCGCGACGAACGCTACAGCACAACGCGTTCGAGGTCGGAGTCGCGAACCTCTTGGGCGCCGTCTCGGCATCGCACGGACTGAACCTCGATGCGGAGCGATTGAAGGTCTCGGGGCGCTATGCGGAGTTCGACGTCGTGGTCGCAGTGACCACTCTCATGCAGCGCCCGATCACTGTCGTGCGGATCTTCTTCGCGAAGCCGCTCGACTTCACTGTCGCCGCTTACAACGTTGCCTTCGGCGAATACTGGTTCTCGCAGCACACCGATCCGCTCCCCGACGTCATGCTCGATAACGCGTCGTTTCAGGCCAAATTCACGCTGCGCGGGCGAACGGACAGTGACGCGGAGCGGTGCCTCTATCGTGACTTCGGCGCCGCGCTGGTCGCGCTCCACGCGCGCGTGCCTACGCTTCAATCGATGCTCGCGTACCATTGCTCACTCGAGCTCGTACTCGACGGAGTGCCAGATGCCGCGACGGTAGGCTTCGTGATCGAGCAAGGCGTGCGAATGGCCGTGACGATGGCGCCCCAGTCTGTGAGCAACCTACGTAGACGTGAGTGAACACGCGTCGCTCGAAGGTCGGCGTGCGCGTCTCGAGCCCTACATGATCGCGACGCGGCCGATCATGGCCAGAGTCGGTAGATGATCAGTCCAGGAGTGCTGACTACTGTTCGCGCGCCGACGGCCACGACTCGCCCGTCCTTCACGGGCACTATGTGGAGCGGGCAGGGGAGTTCGATTTTGTCAGGCTCGAGCATGCGCGACGTGGCGCGGTGCTCCAGCGGACGCGGGACAAGATGTTCGCGCACCTGCGTCGTCGCAAGATGCTCGCATTGCTCAAGTACATTCTCAGACCGGCGCCCAAGAGCGAGTGACGCGCGGCCTGGACGACGTGATGCCGCGCGGTGGCGTTGCGCCAGTGGGCTCAGCGTTTCGTTCGCGTGGACGCTCCCTCCGGCGTCACGGGACGTCCGAAGGGTCTCCAGGAGGGAGCCATGGCGTAGTTCTTCGAGCCGGCTTCGAGCGAGACGACCGCTCATGCGAGCGGACGTAGGGTCGGAGCCGCCGAAAATTTCACCGCCCAGTCTCTTCGTTGGGAATGTCGCAAAACCCTGGGCTGGACCGTAGGGTCCATCATGCTTGGCATCCGCACGCTCCACCTCGCGGCTCTCCCCGTCGTTCTGCTTGCCTGCGCGCTCGCGCAGCCGGCGGTCGCTCCGTCCCCGAGGGGCACGGTGCCGTTGGAGGCAAATTGTTGCGGGCGAAGCCAATCCTCTCAGGTGTTGTCGTTCGCCGAAGGCGGCGACAATTATCGAAGCGTCCACGTCGACACGATCGCGCCCGACAAGATGGCGCAGTTCGCGGGAGCGCGTCGGGAGTGGATTGTGGAGATGAAGCGCGCCCATGGCAACGACGGCCGCGGGCTCTTCATGCAGGTCGGGAAGAATCGGCTTTACACCATCCGCAGCTTCGCAAGGTTTGGCGACTTCGACACGCGCGGCGCCGTCATCGAAAAGTCACTCGCTGCGCTGCCGAAGGAAGCGGGCTCGCGCTACGACCGCCTCTGCGACACTGCGCTGGTGTTCCCGCATTCGAGCGAGATCTGGAGCGTGGACGGCGACCTTGGGTACGCGCCCGCGGAGGGCGCGATCACCGAGCAGATGGCGGCGTCGGGGTTGATGATCATCGAAGACGTGCGGCCCGATCCACGCTCGCGCGATCGCTACGTGAACGCGGTGGGAGAGATGAACAAGGCGCTCGCCGAGGCGCACTATCCCCTCACACGGAGCACGTACCAGAGCGTCTACGGGAGCGGCCACCTCGTCACGCTTTGGCTGGCGCGCTCGAACGAGGAGCTGGAGAAGGCGGGGCTGCCCATGGCGGCCATTGCGCGCGCGCGGTGACGCGAAGGCCGCCGAGCTGCAGGGTGACTGCGAAGCGTCGGTCGTCCACAGCGAGACCGCGCCGCTGGTCATCCGCCACGACCTCACAAGCATGTGACCGATCACTTTTTCGATCGACGCATGTCGAGCACGCGGCAGGACGTGACGACCGTTGGGAGCTCTGCGCCGAGGCCGATATTTCATGGTTGCGTGTCCTGGCTATCGAGGCCGTCGAGGGCATCGGGCGCCGACAAGAAACGAGCAGACGATGTTGCCTGAGCTATTGCGTCTCCGCATCGTCTGCAACTCGCTCGTTGGCTCTCCGAGCGAGCGACTGGCCAGACCGTTACGGCGAGACCACGCCCAAGGCGAGCCAGCAGAGCTTCGAGTGACGGCTTCGTATTGCTGTCGATTTGTCGGTGGAGGAATGAACGATGAATGGCAATGGGTATGGTTGTGAATCAATCAATGCCCCTGCGTATTGCGTGTTTCATAATTGTTGCAATGGCTTGCGGTGGGGCCGGCTCCTCTGGCAACCGGCGATCCTATTCACAAGGAGCGTTGGGTGCTTTGGCGCCCCGCCCAGACGCAGGCCTTGTGTCCCGGCCGGTGACCCTCGCTCGGCTGGACCTGACGGCAGACACTCGCTTCGACCTCACGATGCACTCGTTCCGCGCGGCGGACGGAGACGTGATCACCGGGTTGCACGGCCACGATACCCGGGCTGGCGGTGAGACGGTCCACAGCCCCACGGTCGTTCGCTTGAACGACCATGGTCATGTGCGCTGGGCAGTCGAGATCGCACCCAGTGCGCCGGACGGGCGGATTACTGCACTCGTTCCTCTACCAGGCGATGCAGCCGCGGTAGCGTTCACGACGGAGAACACCGTGGGCGTTGTCGTGTTCGAGGCCGACGGAAGGTTCGTTGGCGGCAGTCCTTCCAATCTAGCGAGGGATACCTGACGAGTCTCTGCGTGCAGGGCGACTCGCTCCTCGGAGCGGGCTCGTTCATGAGTAGTTTTCGAGCCGGCTCGCGTACGTTCTCGAGCCCCTAGGCGGGGACGGAAATTCCAGGGCCGCCAGCACTGAGCCGATGCGCTCTACCGACGGCCTCCATGGGTAGGTTATTCGAGCCCCAAGGCATCATGGATCGCGCGCTCACGCAGGCCTACAAGGCGGCCTTGGAATGGCCTTGCATGAGACTGTGACCTGTCACGTTGTTTGGGACACTCAAGGGTTCGCTCCAGAGGTGACCGCACATGCCGACGACCCGGGACTCGCTGCATGCGTGCACGGCGTACTGGCGCTGCTTCGAATGTGTCCTCGAGTCGAGCAGGTGACCTACAACGGTCACTGGCCGTAACTATCTCCCTACGACGATGATTATCGCCCGTGGTGTTCCGAGTGTTCCTTGTCGTCGTGGTGCTCCGAGTGTTCCTTGTCGTCGTGGTGTTCTTGGTCCTTGTCGTGGTGCTCCGAGTGGTCCTTCTCTTCGTGACTGAGATGATGGCGCCGCTCGACCAGCTCCGAAGGCTCGGAGCCATATTTTCTCCAGCGTTGACCGTCGCGGAAGTACCACTCAGCCTTGTACAAGTAGATGGTGCGCCCTTCGTACTGGGTGGTCGGCGCGCCATCGATGTCGGACGGAACGCCGTCGACCTCGACATAGGCATATCTCACCGTCGGCTGCTCGTGCGTGGTGATGGACGCCTCGCAGCCCGCCGCGCCGATGAAGAGGACGCCAGCGAGTGAAGAGTATTTGAACATGTCGTCGCAGGAGCAAGCGTGGTGCCACGACGGTCCCCGCGGAAATCGGCCGCACCCCGGGATCGCGCAGTGCCGCGGACGTGCGCCGTGTGGCGTTCGTGCATCGCGCGCGCCCTACTCCCCTCGGCCCCGTTGGAGATGGCGGTGACATTCGCCTCGGTTCATCCCTTGGGGATGAATGGATTCATCCCTTGGGGATGAACGGCCTAAGAGCGCGCACGGGAGCTCAGAGCTTGGCGACGTCGCATGTGCCGTCGGCGGCGCTACGCCAGGCATTGAACACAATCTCGCTGGCGCTCACATAACTAGGATGGAGCGGGCACAGATTGGCGGGTAGGGGGATCTTTCGCCGTCCGCTGCCGTCGCGGCTCATCGCCCAAAGGAACTGTCGAAGCACGCTGCCCTCGACCTCGATTGACCAGTAGACGATCTCCTGATCGTCCGCTCTCCACTCGCCGTAAGAGAGTGTTGTCGTCGCGGCAGTAGCCGGCGCGACCAGGTCCATTTGTGGGCCGCCGTCGAGCGGACGTACGACCTGCCGGAACGGGTAGAGCATCACGTTGCCAACCGGTACGGAGACGTCGGGATGCTGCTGCATCCACATGATATCGGTTCCCGCGTGGCTGAAGCGCGAGTCGTTGGTGCCGAGGACGTCACCGAAGTTGGTCCACGCGCAGCAGCCCTTCTGAGACTGGCAGAGCGGGCATCCGACGAAGGCCACCGCCTGCATCGACGTCGTCCCGGATGCGGGCATGCTCCAGACCGGGCGCTGCCATTTGACGGCCAGGTCGATGGCGGCCGAGAACGAGACGGTTCCGGTCGCGTCACTCGAGCCCTGTTGGTGCGGATCCACGGGAATGACGAGCTGCGACGGCACGAGGACCGTCGTGATCGAGGAGACCGTAGGCACCACGCTGAAGCTCGCGCGCGCGATATGGGTGCCGAGCACGCCCGCATCCGGTTCCGCGCTGAGGAAGATCACTTTGCCGTCGTCCGTCCACGATGGGTTCGCGGCGAGGCCCGCGACCGTTGAGCCCGCAATGACCGTCTGTGCGCTGGGCGCGCTGAGCTTGAAGACGACGATCTGCGTTCCCTCGTAGTACGCGCCGATGTTGGCCTCGTTCTCCATCGCGAGGCCGTTGCCGTCGGGGTCCTTCCCATATCGAGTGCCCACGAGCCATCCGTCGGCCGACAGGCGCGCGTGTGAGATCTCGCGAGTCCCCGTATCGAGCACGAGTCGAAGCCCCGTCCCATCGGTCTTCACAGTGTAGAGAGCGAGCCTGGGTGTTCCGCCGTCCACGACGGGTGCTGCGTCGACCGGTGCCGAGTCCACGGCGGTGTCGATCGTCGCGTCAGGCAGGCTCGAATCCGTGTCACTCGCGTGGTCGCTCGTCGAGCAGGCCCACATCGCGGCGCCGGCGATCAGGATCCCAAGCAACCCTAATCGAAGCTGAGCTTGGATCGCCGTGAACGACATCTGGTGGATGCTCCTTTTAGTCGTCATCAGGGCTTGGCCCGTAGCATGTCCTGCGTTCTCGTCTCGAAGTCGCTGGCGTCGTGGCGCTCGTGGAGTTGCTCCGAGAGGACGCCAAAGGCGCGATTGACCATGCGCCCTCGCTTCACAGCAGGGCGTTCCCCGATCGTGTCGGTCCAGCGGAGCACGTTCTTGTAGGCGTCCACCGTCAGAAACTCGGCGGCGTCATACACCTTGCCTTTGACCAGCGCGCCATACCAAGCCCACACGGCCATATCGGCGATCGTGTACTCGCTGCCTACGAGATATTCCGTTTCGCCGAGTCGCCGATCGAGGACATCGAGCTGCAGTTTGACCTCCATCGCGAATCGGTCGATGGCATATTCGATCTTGATCGGCGCATACGCAGTAGAACTGCCGCCCAATTGCCGCGCAAGGGGAAAACCACCACGCGCGTGCCCCCGCTGATTTGAAGCCATTCCCTGATCGCGACGGGCGCTGCCTCCATGACGACGACGTACTGGCCGCGCGAATTGGAGTAGAAGCCGTTCGCCGCGTCACGAAGCTGGTTCACCAGTTGAGGCACTTGCCAGACTGAAACCCTTGGTTCTCGCACTTGGGCATCTAGCACGCCTGATGGCCGCAGCCGCAGGCGTACACATGGCTCCCGCATCGTCCCGCTTCGCTTTCCATTGCAGGTCATGGCCCCTCCGGGTTCAATACGGTGCCGCTGCGGGTTTGGGAAACTTGGTGTTCATCTATCCCGACGGCGTAAAGTCGTGTTGACAGTACGATGCCAGGTAGATAGCTTTCGAGCGAAGAGGAGTGCGCAGGAGGGCCTGTGCCCGGGCTGTGCCGTCGTCGGCCGCGAAAAGGGGGAAACACATGATCCGCTTCATTTCAGCGTTCTGCTTTGTTTCTCTCACGACCATCGCCTGTTCAAGCGCTCCCGTTGCAACACCGTCTCTGCCGAACGAAACCAGCGATCCCAGCGCAGCTCCCGACTACTACGACACGGTCATTGTGTCTTCGACGGGTCGAGTTCGGTATCATCATACGACGCCCAAACAATACGCTTTCGAGCTGGCCATCCACGCTGGGCGACCAATTCCGCCGGATGACCAGCCAACGGCGCCTACAGATCAACGGTCGAGTCCAATCAGTCAAGACACAGGGTGTGCAGGGTCGAGCCTTTGGGTCTACGACTTCTCCGACACTCACAGTTGCACGACGACGTTGGACGGCACCCACCATCGCATCGGCTTCCAGTATGACGGCAGCGGCCTTCCCGAGACGGCCACCCTCTCGTCCTACAACCGAGTCTATGTTTGCGGGCTCAACCCATGTCATTGGGAGACTTGGAGCGCTGCCACCTGGATGTACGATCCTGGAACGAATAGCGGGTCGTTCACCACGGGACCGGAGAATTTCAGCGCGAACCAAGCTTGCACTGACGGCCTACGCGCAGGCTGCGCAGTACGTCCCGCTGAATCAGTGACGTAACAACGAGCCCCCGGCCATTGCACCTCATGCGACAGGCAATTTACGTGTTAGCAGTTTCCTCCATTCTCGGGTGCGGCCGGACAGGGCTCGGCGTACCCGAGGTTTTGGGAGGGGACGACTCCAGCGTGGACGATGCGAGCTTGGGCGACGCGATTGACGACGAACCCGACTTTCGGAGAGACGCGGCCGACGTTGGTCCAGATGCGCTACCAAAGTGTGGCCCCACGAACTGCACTGGGTGCTGCCAGAGCGACGGGTCGTGTGCGGGAGGGCACACCCTTGATGCGTGTGGAATGAATGGCGAGGCGTGCGAGCAGTGCCCGAAGGACCCCAATAGCTACTGCAACAAACCGGGTCCTGGGTGCATCACTCAACTCGCTGAGTGCACCCCACAGAACTGTGATGGCTGCTGCTTTCTCTATCCGAAGCCCAACTTTCAATTCTGTTCAAGCGGTGTTCACGCGAAGGCTTGCGGTCACAATGGAGAGGCGTGCCAAATCTGTGGATCGGGCCAGTGTCTCGCCGTATCTGGCGGCGGCAAGTGTCAGGGATCGCCTCCATGCACCCCTAACAATTGTTCGGGGTGTTGCGCTGGCAACATCTGCGCTATCGGTGTGCAAGACATCGCCTGCGGCACGGGTGGGGTTGTTTGCGCGGATTGCGACACGAACGGTAAGACCTGCGTGGGCAACGTCTGTAAGTAGGTCGGTAGTCGTCAGGGCCCAGGAATCGGAGAGTCGGACGCACCTCGCCGTCTTTCCAAGCACTCCCCAGGCTGACGGACGCTACATCTATTGGGAAGGTTGCCCGACGGCTCGCTGAAGAACCAGAGCATCCGCGACGTGCTTACTGGAAAGGGGACCGACCCGGGGTTCGTTACCGCCTATCAGGTGTTGCTTCGTCTTCCGTAAGGAACCGCACCTCGACACCCGCTGCTTCGGCCTCGGATGGACATCCGCACAGCGATCTACTCTCCTTGGGAGATGGAAGCCCCCATGACGCTGGGTCGAGAGGTCGAGTTGCGCACCGTCTTCCGGCTGGCGGGCGCCATGGAAGTTGCCGCCGATCCCACCAGGCCCGTCGTCTTCGTCCACCCCGACGATGCTCGGGCGTTTGAGGACTGGGCCGGGAGCGTTTGGTACCGGGCCGGGCTCGAAAGGTTGCCAGGAAGCGGAACAGCAACCGTGGACGGCTTCCGTTTTCTGCGCTCCGTCTGACCGACCTGCCCGCAGATCACCCGGATCGGACTGGCCACTCACATTTGTCAGGTTCTGTTGCAGGCTGCCGACTCTTGGTGAGCCGCTGGCGAACCGTCGCCTGCTACTTCGGCGGCAACACCTGACCGCACGTGGGGCACGTATCAGCGGAGACGATCTTGCCGCCGAGGAGCACCGTCAGGGGGACGCCTGCGAGCCTAGCGGCCTTCACGGCGATCTTCATCGATCCGAAGTCGCGGCCCTTCGAGTTCCCCCACAAGCTGTTAGCGGAGACGCCCATTAGCGCAGCGAGAGCTTTCCAAGTTCCGTGCTTGAGACGAAGGTTCCGCAACGCGGCACGAAGCAGACGACGCTCGCCCACCGTGAGGGAGTTCGTGCGCCTCTGCTTCGTTCGAGGGGGGTCGCCCGGTGAGAGACGCCGGGACACGAGATGAACCTCATTTGCAGGGAAGCTCCTGCCCGCAGTGGGCGCAACGACCGGCTAGGAGGACGGTACCGTTGGTAATAGTCTCGACCGGGATGCCTGCCACGTGGGCAGCCCGCACGGCGAGCATCATCGATCCGCCTTTGGAGTAGAGGGCGTTCTCGATGGCCTGCTTGCTCATCCCGATGGCTTCAGCCACGCGGTCGTAGGTCCCGTAGGGCCGGTGCAGGTTGCGAAGCACCGTCGCGAGTCTGGCTCGCTGCTCGGCGCTGAACACAGCGCGCGGCCTCGGAGATTTTGGCAGGGTCGGCTCGTTCGAGACGACCCGAAGTGCTTGCGAGCTTCGTCGGAGCGCCATCAATGAGGAGTGTCACAGTTTTATGAAAGAGGTCTATGGCGGTGTCGACATGCGTCCAACATTCCGCGACTCTCCTTCGCCCGATCGGACCGTCAGTCCCCTCCGAGCGCAACCCCAACCTCGGCGTCTATCCGGCTGTGGCGGCGAACCACGCCTCGGCGATGGCGTACAGCGTGTCTTCCGAAGCTGCGTCGCCTTCGGGGACGCCGTTGGCCGCGCCGAAGCTGTAGACGATGCGACCGACCGGGACGCCCTTGATGAGCACCGTGAAGGTGTCATCGCCGAGCTCCTGAATCGCGTAGGTTGTGCCGTCATAGGCGACTGACTTGTTGGGGACATCGGCGAGCGCGGTAGGGGTCGTCATGGGGCCACGCTGTCTAACACGGCACTCTCGAGCGAGCGGCGGATTTTCGTGGCTGCCTCCGGGGTCACCGCCGTGATGTTCGCGATGCCGGTCGGGGCATCGTCACTGCGGTTCACACATTGCAGTGCTGAGCGCCATGGGGCAAATGACGCTGATTCGGCCGCGTACGCTCGCGATCTCCGCGGCGGGCTTCGCTACGCTCGCGATGGCCTGCGGCCCTGGATCATCCATGCCCCTAGGCCCTCTCGACGAATTGACGTCCGACGCGGCGGTCACTGTCGAGGGTGGGCAGGACGCTAGAGCGAAATTAGACGCGGGCGCGACCAAGGAGTCCGGACCGCCGAACCCGTGTCCGGCGCTCACGTTCCAGTCGGGCGTCAAGATCCAGACGTTCGCGGACGCGGCGATGACTGCGACCTACGCCAAGCACCTAGGTGTTGGCGAGGTCGCGCCGACATGTTTTCTCGACGTGAAAAACCTCGTCGATCCCGACACGAATTCCGTTTACCCAATCACGGTCGACGTGGCCACGCACTTCACGCTAGAGGAGCTCGTCGGCACCGAGGTCTCGCAGGGTTTCGGAAAGTTCGTCGTCATAGAGCCTGCGGCCGTCGCGGCGCTCGAGACCTTCCGCAACACCGTCAATATCCCTGTATCGGTCAACAGTGGGTTCCGCAGCCCCGCGCACCAGGAGGCCGTGTGCACGTCGCTCTGCGGTGACCCGCTCGGATGCCCAGGAACGTGCGCCAACAACTCGCGTCATATGTTCGGCGACGCGTTCGATCTCCCCCTCGAGTTCTACACGCAGGCTCGTGCGCAGGCCGCGTGCGACTCGGGGTTCAAGTTTGCTTACCTCGAGAGCGGGACACATCTACACATCGATCAGAATCCGAAGTTCGATATGTGCGTGATTCAGTAGCTGCGCCTCTGATCAATGGTGAGTCCGCTCACTTGCAGCACCAGTGCGCGGTGTTGAACGCCGTGTGTGGTCGCGGCGCGTAGCAGCTGCTCTTGCTGGCGATCGCCGAATCGGCGTTCGTGCTCATTCCGTGGTCGGGGGGTAGCTCCGAGAGTGAATGCACGTTTTGTATGTGACGAGGGAAGCGTGCGTCGCACTCGCCATGTGCCGTGATGAGAGCGTCTGTCTTGCAACACCATCGCGAGCTATGAAAGTCGCGGTGCGGACCGGGCGCGTAACACGAGACGCTCTGTTGGTCGGCGGCCTGGGGGCACATCGCCATCGACGGCGCGCCCGGGATGTCGTCCACCGCGACCCCCACGACCAGCTTGGCGAACTCGGGGTCGCACTCGTTCGTCGCGACTCTCACGTTCGAGTCCGACGCGCTTGGCGTGACGGTAACGCTCGCGTCCGGCACGGTCGCGCGCGAGGTACCTTCGCGGGAGGCCGGCACGCGATCACGAGTAGTGCAAAACCAAGAGCGCGCATCGGCGCAAGTGTAGCTTCGATCATCGTCGCGTGTCGCACGAGTGAGCGAATGGGTATCGTTGCCTCCGTGAAGAAACTCTTCCTCCTTCGAGTCGTCGTGATCGCACCCATCGTCGCCGTCGCGTGCCGCACTCAGCCCGCAGGTAGCGTTGCGCGTCCGGCCGATTCCACTGCGGCATTGGACGCGGCGGCTCCCACGCCGGCCCCGCTAACCGCGACGCCGTTATCGACGCCAACCGATCCTCCGAGGACGGCCAACTCCCCGCGTCCGGCCGGTGGGCGATGCGCGTCTGCGCCTGCGGGAGTCACGGACCCCAAGCTGCACTACGACGAGTGCCACACGGACAAGGACTGCAAGGACGGTAGCCAAGGTCGCTGTGTCGCGATCTCACAAGTGCGCAGACCCGCGAGCAATCGGTGCACCTACGAAGAGTGCACGCGCGATTCGGACTGCGCCGCAGCAGGCGGAGTGTGCCTCTGCGGAACCTCGGCGGTCGCTCGCTCCTTCTGCCGCGCGGGCGACTGCCGCGACGCGAGCGATTGTCACGGTTTGCAGTGCCACGAAGTGCCCCCGGAGGTGACGGGGTCCTTC
>ENA-OFCD01000513-OFCD01000513.1-metagenomes-genome-assembly--contig:-NODE-513-length-24523-cov-5.299902_pt1 | contig 24523 bp, 21 predicted proteins | sample MGYA00153392_OFCD01 | MGnify analysis MGYA00153392
GCACCGCGAGCAGCACGCGGTACAGCGTGGCGAGCACGAGGGTATCGATTACCAGCACGATGAGGAGACCGATGACGTGCCCGATTGCCTTGGCGAAGGCCGAGCGGTTGTCGATGTGAAGCAGGTCGAAGAGCGAGGTCAGCGCGCTGGTGGAGAATACGGAGATCGCGGCTGAGGCTACGGTGACGGCGGCAAAGGCGACGACCAGGCCGAGATCCCGCAGCTTGAGAAGGAGGAAGAAGGTCGTGTCCGGTGCGAGATCGAAGACCGCACGCACGGCCGATCGGGCGGAGGCGAACCAGCTGAGCGCGGTCACGAGAAGCGCCGCGGCGGCGATGATGCTGCTCCAGCCGAGCACCCGGGACTTGAACAGGGCGTCGAGATTAATTGCACCGCCGCTGCCGTGACCGGAGTCGATCAGGCCGGGGACCGAGCTGGAGAGGGTGCTGACCACCGCATCCTTCAGGTCCGGATTCGATTCGATCGACAGTCCGAGCAGAGCGAATCCCACATAGAGTCCGGCGAAGACACTGTAGAGGGCCGTAAGGCTGAGACCGCCGGCAAGGATCGGGCCGTTCTTCTCGGAATAGCGCAGGAAGACCCGTACCGGCCGGAGCTTCATGACCCGCGCAATGAGCCTCTGCAATGACCTGAGCATCCGTTCCCTTCGACCACTTAAGCCTAACCAACACGCCGGTAGAGTTTTGAGGGAACGGCACCGGCTCGAGGAAGAGGAACGCATGGATCTGCACGGTATCGGCGTGGGACGCGGAGTGGCCGTCGGCCCGATCCTGAGGATGCCGGATCCCCTGCCCGAACCCACGGATTCCCCGCGGAGTGCGGATGCGGTGGCGGAGCTCGCGACGGTCACCTCCGCGCTGTCAACCGTTGCTGCCGAACTCCTCGCTCGCGGCGAGACGGCCGGCGGCGCCGCACGAGACGTGCTGGAAGCAGCTTCTTTGATGGCGCAGGACCCGACTCTCGTCGATGATGTCACCGCTCGTATCGAGTCGGGCAAGACCGGCGAACGGGCCGTCTTCGAAGCCTTCGGTACCTTTCAGGACATGCTCACCGGCATGGGGGGTCTCATGGCCGAGCGTGCCACAGACCTCGGCGACGTGTGCCAGCGCATCATTGCCCACCTTCGGGGAGTTTCGGCGCCCGGTGTGCCCAGCTCCGACAGTCCGTTCATCCTTGTCGCGCCCGACCTCGCCCCGGCTGATACTGCGCTCCTCGACCTCGACAAAGTGCTCGGCCTGATCACGCGTGACGGCGGACCCACCAGTCACACGGCCATCCTCGCCCGGTCCAAGTCGATTCCGGCGATCGTCGGGGTCGCGGGCGCCCTAGACCTCACCGACGGCACCGTCGTCATCGCGGATGCCGCCACCGGAAGCGTGCGCGTAGCGCCGAACGACTCCGAGGTTTCCGATGCGCGGCAGCGCATCGCGGAGCGTGCTGCAGCGGCGGCCGCTCCGATCACCGACGGCGTACTCGCCGACGGCACCAAGGTGCCGCTGCTCGCCAACCTCGGCTCCCCGAAGGATGCTGCTGCTGCGGTCGAGCTCGGCGCTGAGGGGGTCGGCCTCTTCCGCACGGAGTTCCTGTTCCTCGATTCGAAGTCCGCGCCGACCGTCGAGGAGCAGCGGGTGCAGTACACCGAGCTGCTCTCCTACTTCCCGGGCAAGAAGGTCGTGGTGCGGGCGCTCGATGCTGGCGCCGACAAGCCGCTCAGCTTCCTCAACGACGCCCACGAAGAGAACCCCGCTCTCGGGCTTCGCGGCCTGCGTGCTCTTCGCCTCCGCGAGCCGATCCTGCGCGACCAGCTCACCGCCCTCGTGCTCTCCGAGGCCGAGACCGAGGCCGAGCTCTGGGTGATGGCCCCGATGGTGTCCGACTCCGAGGAGACCGAGTACTTCGTCGCCCTCGGGAAGGAGCTCGGGCTGAAGATCGTCGGTGTCATGGCTGAGGTTCCGTCCCTCGCCGTGCTGGCCGACCAGGTGCTCGAGAGTGCCGACTTCGTGAGCGTCGGCACCAACGACCTCACGCAGTACACCCTTGCCGCGGACCGGATGCTGGGATCGGTCGCGCACTTCCAGGACCCCTGGCATCCCGCTGTGTTACGCCTCGTCAAGCTCATCGGCGACGCCGGGGCCGCGAGTGGCAAGTCGGTCGGAATCTGTGGCGAGGCTGCGGCGGATCCCCAGCTCGCCGTGGTGCTCGTCGGTCTCGGGGCGACCACGCTGAGTATGACTCCGGCGGCGCTCGCCGACGTGCGTGCCGAGCTCGCAACGGTCACCCTTGAGCAGGCGCGGTACAGGGCCGCCGCGGCCCTTGGTGCGCGCACGGCGGCAGGGGCGCGGGCCGCGGCATCCGCCTGATTCTCGAAGGTGCCGCGTGAGGAGAGGAACGCAGACGCAAGGGGACCCGGCGTTTACTCGCCATCGCGGTATCCGCAGTTCATACTGGTGGGAACGGGGAGTTTTTCGATGATGAATCGGATGACCCCTCGGGGACGAAATGGGGATCGGCCATGAAGTACAAGCACGCGGAAGAGCGTGGAAATCCGGACGCGGTGTCTTCGGATGAATCACTCGTAGTTCTGGCACGCGCCGGTGATCGGGGTGCCTTCGCTCAGCTGTGGCAGCGTCATGCCCAATCCGGGCTGCGAGTGGCCCGACAGTACACCTCGTCCATCGAAGCCGACGACCTCGTGTCGGAGGCTTACGCACGCATCTACCAGCGGGTCCTCGCCGGTGGCGGCCCCGATGGCGCTTTCCGCCCGTATCTCTACACGACGATCCGCAATCTCGCGAGTCGATGGGGTGGCGACCGTCGTGATGTCAACGTAGATGACATCAGAGAGTTCGAAGACCCGATGGCCGCCGAGGACCCGGCAACCATCGCACTCGACCGCACCCTCACCGTGCGGGCATTCCGGGCTCTGCCCGAGCGCTGGCAGTCGGTTCTCTGGTACACCGAGGTGGAGGGAATGGATCCGCACGAGGTCGCCCCGATCCTCGGACTCACCGCCAACGGCGTTGCCGCGCTTTCGTACCGTGCCCGCGAGGGTTTGCGGAAGGCCTGGCTGCAGGCGCACGTCTCCGACGCCACAGCCTCGGGGGAGTGCCAATGGGCGATCGCCCGCTTCGGTGATTTCGCCCGCAACGGCCTCACGGCGCGGGAACGCACCCGCGTCAACGATCACCTCGCCACCTGTGCGCGCTGCTCGATCATCAGCGAGGAGGTGGACGAGGTGGGCTCGCACCTCGCGCTCGTTCTGCTCCCGCTGCTGCTCGGCGGTATCGCCGGTGGCGGTCTCCTTGCATCACTCAGCCTGCCGACATCCGCCGTTGCTGCGACAATCGCGCCCGCTCTGCCGCCCGCTTTCGCGGCGTCCGTGGTCGCCACACCGACAGTGGTGGCGGCACTTACCTCCAGCTCGATTGCTGCGCCGCTCATCGGCACGCTCGCGGTCGCCATTGCCGTCTCCGGAGGGCTCGCGGCGAGTAACGCCTCGCCGGTGACGCCGGCACCGGTGTCGACATCGATCGCACAGCCCTACGACAGCGGGGTGACATCAGCCACTATGCCGACCACAATCGCCAACACGGCCGCGGATGCCCCGGGGTCAACGCCCGACGCATCGACCGACAGTCTCGTACCGGCTCCGGGCGCGCTCGGTTCCGCGGTCAACAGCAGCGTCTCCGAGGTTGGAACCGTCGTCGATTCAGTGGTGAAAGACCTCGCGAATCCGGTGAACTCACTCATCCCCGGAATTACCGTTGGTCCGGTCGCCGTTGCCGCGCGGACGGCTCCCCTCGGGGTGTCGAGTGCCCTCGATCTGACGGGCACGGCAATCCCCGGTGCGACAATCACGCTTCAGGCGGTCGGCGTCGTGTATGCCACGACAACGGTGTCGCCCATGGGCACCTGGGCTATCCAGGTGACCGCACCGCCGGCATCCGCGGTCAGGCTTCAGCTGAAACAGACCGTGGTGAGCCCACTCGGCATCACTCTCGGCGTGCCCTTGAGGGTCCTTTCGAACAGCCTGGGCCTAAGCCTTGAGGTGCTCGCGGGCTGAGCTCGCCTTCTCCGCAAAATATTTTGGCAAACCCGCGTCATAGTTGCACGCTTGAGCGGTCTCTTCTACTAAGAAGAGAAGGGGTTCTCTTCCCACCTCCCAGATGCAGAGGGTTAGGGAGGGTTAGCGGGGGACTGATAGCACCGCTGAGAATGCAAATCGCCGACTGCCCTTCGGGTGGGCAGTCGGCGATTTCTTCGGTCAAAAATGGTGCTACGGTTTGCCGCTCAGAATGGCCGCCTTGACCTCGGCGATCGCCTGGGTCACCTGGATGCCGCGGGGGCACGCCTCGGTGCAGTTGAAGGTCGTGCGGCAGCGCCACACCCCCTCCTTGTCGTTCAGGATGTCGAGCCGAACCTGCGATCCCTCGTCCCGTGAGTCGAAGATGAATCGGTGCGCATTCACGATCGCGGCCGGTCCGAAGTACTGGCCGTCAGTCCAGAACACCGGGCAGCTCGAGGTGCAGGCCGCACAGAGGATGCATTTTGTGGTGTCGTCGAAGCGAGCGCGCTCCACCGGGCTTTGAAGTCGCTCTTTATCCGGTTTCGAAGACGCGATCAGGAATGGCTGCACCGCCTTGAAGCTCTCGAAGAACGGATCCATGTTGACGATCAGGTCTTTTTCGAGCGGGAGTCCCTTGATGGCCTCGACAGTGATCGGCTTCGACAGGTCGAGGTCTTTGAGCAGTGTCTTGCAGGCGAGACGGTTCCGACCGTTGATTCGCATCGCGTCTGAGCCGCACACGCCGTGCGCGCACGAGCGACGAAAGGTCAGCGAGCCATCTTGTTCCCACTTGATCTTGTGCAGGGCGTCAAGCACGCGATCGGTGCCGCCCATCACCACGTCGAAGTTCTCCCAGCGCGGCTCGGAATCAATTTCCGGGTCGAAGCGGCGGATCATCAGGGTCGCGGTGAATGTCGGAATCTCTTCCGGCACCGACGGGCGATTTTCCAAGACTGCATTGCTCATGAATCAGTACTTTCTTTCCATCGGCGGATAGTTGGTTATCACAACCGGCTTCCAACCGAGCTTGATATGTTCTCCGGCATCGGCAGACTCGGGGTCGCCGACCAGGTAGGCCATTGTGTGCACCAGGAAGTTCGTGTCATCCCGATCCGGGTAGTCCTCGCGCATATGACCGCCTCGGCTCTCCTTGCGCGAGCGAGCAGAGTAGACGACCACCTCGGCGAGGTCGAGCAAAAAGCCGAGCTCAACAGCCTCGAGCAGGTCGGTGTTGAACCGCTTCCCCTTGTCACGCAGGGCGATGTTCTTATAGCGCGCGCGCAGCCGCTCGATGAGTTCCGTCACTTCGGCGAGAGACTCGTCGGTGCGGAAGATCTGTGCGTTCCGATCCATCGAGTCCTGCAGCTCCTTGCGGATGGCGGCGATGTTCTCCGAGCCGTCCCCGCTGCGCACCAGGTCGAGGAGCTGGCGAACTCCAGCTGCCGGGTTGTCGGGAAGTGGCACGAATTCAGCTGTCTTCACATAGGCGACGGCGCTCTTGCCGCTGCGCTTGCCGAACACATTGATGTCGAGCAACGAGTTGGTGCCGAGACGGTTTGACCCGTGCACGCTTACGCAGGCGCACTCGCCGGCGGCATACAGCCCCGGAACTACTTCGGTGTTGCTTCGCAAGACCTCCGCGTTCACATTGGTGGGGATCCCACCCATGGCGTAGTGCGCGGTCGGCAACACGGGAACCGGCTCGGTGTAGGGCTCAACGCCAAGATAGGTGCGAGCGAACTCGGTAATGTCCGGAAGCTTCTCGTCGATGACCGCCGGTTCGAGGTGGGTGATGTCGAGGTAGAGGTAGTCCTTGTTCGGACCAGCACCCCTGCCCTCTCTGATCTCGGTAGCCATCGACCTCGACACGATGTCTCGCGGAGCGAGGTCCTTCAGTGTCGGAGTGTATCTCTCCATGAACCGCTCGCCGCTGGCGTTGCGAAGGATCGCGCCTTCTCCACGCGCTGCTTCCGAGAGCAGGATGCCGAGCCCGGCAAGCCCGGTGGGATGGAACTGGTAGAACTCCATGTCTTCGAGCGGAAGGCCCTTGCGCCAGATGATCCCGACGCCGTCACCGGTGAGGGTGTGGGCGTTCGAGGTTGTCTTGTAGATCTTGCCGAATCCACCGGTGGCGAAGATGATCGCCTTGGCTTGGAAGACATGCAGCTCTCCAGTGGCGAGCTCATAGGCGACAACGCCGGAGGGGCGCTCCGTGGTGGTGCCGAACGCGTCCGTGACCTCCGTCATCAGCAGATCGAGCACATAGAACTCGTTGAAGAAGTTGATGCCGAGCCTGACGCAGTTTTGAAACAGCGTCTGCAGGATCATGTGACCGGTGCGGTCAGCGGCGTAACAGGCGCGACGTACCGGTGCCTTGCCATGTTCCCGGGTGTGACCGCCGAAACGGCGCTGGTCGATTTTGCCCTCTGGCGTGCGATTGAAGGGGAGTCCCATGTTCTCGAGGTCGAGAACGGCATCGATGGCCTCTTTGGCGAGGATCTCGGCCGCGTCCTGGTCAACGAGATAGTCGCCACCCTTGACGGTGTCGTAGGTGTGCCACTCCCAGTTGTCTTCTTCGACGTTGGCGAGTGCCGCCGCCATCCCCCCCTGCGCCGCACCGGTGTGTGAGCGCGTGGGATACAGCTTCGAGATAACCGCGGTGTTCGCATGCGGTCCGGCCTCGATGGCCGCCCGCATTCCGGCTCCGCCAGCGCCAACGATGACGATGTCGAACTGGTGGTGGTGCACGCCATCAATGATTGAGGAGGTGCCGGGCGCGTCGGTTGTGGTGGTGTCTGCGGCCATTATCTGTTCAGCCTTACTTCGCCGCGCAGAACGACGGGAGCAACTCGGCGGGCGAGCCCGCAGGACATGGGTCGAAGGTATAAATCACAAGAGTTCCCAGCAGGATCAGTAATACGGCAGACGCGAGGAGGGCGCCCTTGAATATGCGACGAACGAGGGGGTTGGCCGCGTAGTCGTTCACGATGGTGCGCATACCATTTGCGCCATGGATGAGGGCGAGCCAGAGCAGCAGGGTGTCCCAGATCTGCCAGAACGGCTGTGACAGCTTGCCGCCGACGAAGCCGAAGTCGATGGCCTTGACTCCCGCTCCTGCGACGAGGTTGACGAAGAGGTGTCCGAAAATAAGCACGATCAACACGACGCCACTTGCGCGCATGTAGATCCAGCCCCATTTCTCGAAATTGAAGCGTGAATGCTGTTGGGTGCGCGCCGAACGCGGGCTCTCGATCGTTGCGGTCATGATCACGCCCCTCCGAAGATGTGAATGAGCTGCCGAGGCAGGAAGCCCGCCATCAGTACGACCCACAGGCCGATAACAATCCAGAACATCAGGCGCTGGTGCTTGGTGCCGACGCTCCAGAAATCGATGAGGATGATGCGGAGGCCGTTCAGGGCGTGAAACCCGATTGCTGCGACAAGGGCAGCCTCACCGAGCCCCATGATCGGCGTCTTGTATTGGTCGATGACCGCGTTGTATGCCTGCGGGCTGAGTCGCACGAGCGATGTGTCGAGAATGTGCACGAGCAGGAAGAAGAAAATCGCGACTCCGGTGATGCGATGCAACACCCACGACCACATGCCTTCCCGACCGCGGTACAGCGTTCCTCGAGGCACCCGCGGAGCGGAGATCCTTGGTAGCGGAAATTTCTTGTCTGGCATGGGTGCAGCCAGGGCCCCCGCCGACTTCTCTGGCACGAGCAACCCTCCTTGGCATTGGTCAGCCCCGACGATGGGGCACGTCAAATGTGTACTAAGCGAACGTCTTCTACTCTATTCCTGACGATCGGGAGCTTGCTGCCAAACGGCGGCCACAGTATCTCGATAGCGAGTGACTTCACAGCCAGCGAGGTAAACAGCGGTGTGCCGCTGCGGGCGACCGAATTCTCCAGCGACCGCGCCTTCCGGATGAACCGCACCTCCGCGCCGGCTGCGCCTCCGGATAGTGTGAGTGTCATGGCCATACCGATTGAACCGCTTGACCGCTTCTACTGCGTCATCCCGGCCGGCGGCATCGGCTCGCGTCTCTGGCCGCTCTCTCGTGCCGACGCGCCGAAGTTTCTTCACGATCTCACCGGGTCGGGAAGCACCCTGCTTCGCGCCACCTGGGATCGACTCGCGCCGATTTCGGGCCCGGACCGCATCATGGTGGTCACCGGCCGCGCCCATCGTGCCGCGGTAGAGGCCCAGCTTCCCGATCTCATCGATCCGAATGTGGTGCTTGAAAGCGAGCCGAAGGATTCATCGGCCGCGATCGGACTGGCCGCAGCCATCCTCGTTCGGCGCGAACCGGATGTCATCATCGGTTCTTTCGCCGCCGACCACGTGATCTCCGACCAGCGCGGCTTTCGCCGGGCGGTTGTCGAGGCGGTTGCGGCGGCACGGGCGGGCTACATCGCGACGATTGGAATCACTCCAACGGATGCGGCAATCGGCTTCGGCTACATCCACTGCGGAGCCGCCCTCGAGATCCCTGATGCCCCGCGTGCCGTGAGCGGAGACAGTTTCGTCGAGAAACCCGACCTGGCCACCGCGCAGTCCTATCTCGAGGACGGCAACTACCTGTGGAACGGCGGCATGTTCATCTCCCGCGCCGATGTGCTGCTCCGGCAACTCGGCGAGACCGAGCCAGAACTTCTCGCCGGGCTCGAGGAACTCGCGGAAGCCTGGGATACCCCGCGCCGCGGAGCCGTGGTCGACAGGGTGTGGCCTGAGCTCAAGAAGATTGCAATCGATTACACCGTCGCCGAACCGGCGGCTGCAGCGGGCCGCCTCGTCGTCATCCCCGGCGATTTCGACTGGGACGATGTCGGCGACTTCGCCGCAATCGCCAAACTCCACTCCGGAGGCCGCAAATCCGACCTCGCGATCCTCGGCGAGAACGCCCGGGTGCTCGCGGATGCCTCGAGCGGGGTGGTCATCAGCCAGACCGGCCGCCTGATCTCCCTCATCGGCGTCACCGATATCGTCGTGGTCGATACGCCGGACGCTCTCCTGGTCACCACCAGCGCCAACGCGCAGCGGGTGAAGTCCGTCGTCGATGCTCTCAAACTGTCGGGTCGAAGCGACGTTCTCTAGGTGACCCGCGTGCTGCCGTGCAGCGAACGGTGGTGTTTCTGGTGGCGCTTCCCGGTCCTGGCATCGCGCTCGGCGCGCTTCTGATCCTTTCGCCGGACCACGGGGGCAGTCTTACATTTCCTGAACATTTCAGAGCTATCGCCGCTAGGTGACGGTTCGGCCACGGCCGTGCCGTGAGGCCATCCGAGATTCCCATCTTTCGCTAACGTGTACACCACTAAGCCCCAGCGTTTTCCGCTGGGCAGCATCTTGGAGGACACCTTGAGACTCACTTCTCGCAGCCGACTGTTGGGCGGCCTTGCCACAATCGGAGTTGCGGCGCTGCTCGCCGGTTGCGCATCGGCGCCAGCACCAACCACGAAAAACAGCGCCGCGGCGTCCAATTTCAAGCCCTGCATGGTCTCTGACCAGGGCGGGTTCGATGACAAGTCGTTCAATCAACTTGGCCTCGAGGGCCTGCAGAGTGCCGCCAAGAAGCTGGGTGTTAAAGAGGCCCATGTGCAGTCGGTCACCGAAAATGATTATGTACCGAACCTCGCCCAGATGGTGGGCCAGGGTTGCAACCTCATCGTGACCGTTGGGTTCAACCTGGCCAACGCGACCAGGGACGCGGCCAAAGCGAACCCCAAGGTGAACTTCGCGCTGGTTGACTCCGCGCTCTCCAACGCTGATTTTTCAACGCTGACCCTCCCGAATGTGAAGCCAGTGCTTTCCGACACCGCGCAAGCGGCATTCCTGGTCGGTTACGCGGCAGCGAGCTACAGCAAGACCGGCGTCATCGGCACCTTCGGCGGAGTAAAGATTCCGCCGGTCACCATTTTCATGGATGGCTACGCTGACGGTGCGGCGTACTTCAATAAGCAGAAGAACAAGAACGTCAAGGTGCTTGGCTGGGATGTCAAGGCGCAGAACGGAGCCTTCACCGGCGGTTTTGCTGCCGGCACCGAGGCTCAGAACGCCGCTCAGACCCTGATTGATCAGAACGCCGATGTCATCCTTCCGGTCGGCGGACCGATCTTCCAGAGCGCGGGCGCAGCCATCGTCAGCTCCGGCAAGCCGATTGCCCTGATCGGGGCGGATGCGGATGTCTTCGTGACCTTCCCGAAGTACGACGACCTCTACTTCTCGTCGATCATGAAGAACATGAGTGGAGACATCGCCGATATCGTCGCTTCTGCTTCTGCCGGCAAGTTCGATGCCACGCCCTATGTGGGAACGCTGGAAAACGGCGGCGTCAGCATGGCACCGTTCCACAAGTTCGAGTCGAAGGTCGACTCCGGTCTCAAAAAGGAACTCGACGCCATCAAGGCCGATATTATCAGCGGCAAAATCACGGTCGAGTCTCCCTCCACCCCCAAGTAGGCGAAGTAGCGTTCGGACAATGTTCTGAAAAGCACCACTTCGATAGTCGGGGAGACCAGCGTCGCTGGCCTCCCCGACTCATTTCCGTTCGTCTTTCCCATCCGTGCGACGGCGCCGGATAGATTGTGAATCATGAAGCTCGAACTTCGTGGCATTACGAAGCGCTTTGGCGCACTCGTCGCTAACGACCACATCAGTCTCACGGTAGAGCCGGGCGAGATTCACTGTCTGCTCGGTGAAAACGGCGCGGGCAAGTCAACCCTCATGAACGTGCTCTACGGTCTGTACCAGGCCGATGAGGGGCAGATTTTGCTCGACGATGCTGTGCAGCATTTCGCCGGCCCCGGTGATGCGATGGCCGCCGGCATCGGTATGGTGCACCAGCACTTCATGCTCATTCCGGTGTTTACAGTCGCCGAGAATGTGATGCTCGGGCACGAGCAGACCACCTTCGGCGGGCGACTCAACCTGAAGGCGGCACGCGCGGAGGTCAACCGGATTTCGGCCCAATTCGGCTTCCAGGTCGACCCGGATGCGCTGGTCGAAGATCTCCCGGTCGGTATCCAGCAGCGGGTCGAGATCATCAAGGCGTTGTCGCGCGATGCGCAAGTACTCGTTTTCGATGAGCCAACCGCTGTGCTCACGCCCCAGGAAACCGACGAGCTCATGGCGATCATGAAACAGCTCAAGGCATCGGGAACCTCCATTGTTTTCATCACTCACAAGCTGCGGGAAGTCCGCGAGGTGGCTGACCGCATCACGGTCATCCGTCTGGGTAAGGTCGTTGCCGAAGCGTCTCCCACTGCCACCAATGCGGAGTTGGCGTCTCTCATGGTGGGTCGACCGGTCGACCTCACTCTCGAAAAGAATGCGGAGAAGCCGGGGGTGGCCGCACTCGTCATTAGCCATCTCTCCGTCGTCGATCATCACTCCCAGCTCGTCGTCAACGATGTGAGCTTCGAGGTGAAGTCCGGGGAAGTTCTCGCCATCGCCGGAGTGCAGGGCAATGGCCAGACCGAACTCACCGAAGCAATCATGGGCCTGCAGGATCACGTCACCGGCGACATCACGCTCGATGGCAAGCCACTTCTCGGCCACAGCGTACGACGGGTGCTCGAAGCCGGGGTCGGTTTTGTGCCAGAGGATCGCCAGGAGGATGGGCTGGTCGGCGAGTTCACCGTCGCCGAGAACCTGATGCTCGATCGCTCGGTGGGAAAGCCGTTCACCAGAGCGGGAAGCTTGCAGCTGGGTTACCTCGTTGAGTTCGCCGAAAATAAGCTGAAGGAATTCGACATTCGAGCACAGGGTATTGCCTCTCGAGCCAGTCAGCTCTCCGGTGGTAACCAGCAGAAAGTCGTTCTCGCTCGCGAACTCAGCCGCGACCTGCGCCTTTTCGTGGCAGCGCAACCCACGCGTGGGCTGGATGTGGGATCCATCGAATTCGTTCATAAGCGCATCATTGCGACGCGGGATTCCGGAATTCCCGTCGTTGTGGTCTCAACCGAACTCGATGAAGTCGTCGCTCTCGCCGACCGCATCGCCGTCATGTACCGGGGGGGCATCGTCGGAATAGTACCGGGAGACACCCCGCGTGAGGTGCTCGGTTTGATGATGGCGGGGGAGGTGCCGGCAGGGCTTTCCGTCCCACCGACACCGAAGCCAACAGTCTCGAAGGAGGTCGCGGCGTGAGCGTCGAAAAGGCCCCTGGAAACAGCCAGGCCACAGTGGATGATCCAGCTCTTCAGCCGGGCAACACGATGACCGGCCCGCACGAGAGCGAGCCGGAGACCGACTCCCGATTCAGCGAAGCGCTGCGAGAGATTGTTTCCGGCAGTGCGGTCATCTCTATTCTCGCCGTTGTGCTCGCGATGGTGGCTGGCGCGATCTTGATCGCGCTGACCGACCCAACGGTGCGCGCGGCATCCGGCTACTTCTTCTCTCGACCCGCCGACACCTTCTCGGCGATCTGGCAGGCGGTCTCTGGCGCCTACGGTTCGCTGATCCAGGGTTCCGTCTACAACTTCTCTCGCCCCGACTTCGTCGATGGTATTCGGCCGCTGACCGAGACGTTGAGCTTCGCCACTCCTCTGGTCGCGGCGGGCCTCGGTGTTGCGGTTGGTTTTCGAGCGGGCATGTTCAACATCGGTGGGCGAGGCCAGATGCTGTTCGGTGCCGCCGCGGCCGGGTGGGTTGGCTTCGCTTTCGACCTGCCACCCGGCATCCATCTGGTTCTTGCGCTTGCTGCCGGCATCCTCGCCGGAGCGCTCTGGAGTGGGCTCGCCGGCATCCTCAAGGCGCGAACCGGCGCTCACGAGGTGATCGTCACGATCATGCTCAACTACGTTGCCTTCTACCTGATCAGTTACCTGCTCAGCACGAAGGGGCTCTTGCAGGCGCCGGGATCCAATAATCCCAAGTCGCCGGGAATGCACCCGAACGCGATCTTTCCGCGACTGCTCGGTCCGCAGTACAACCTGACCATCGGGTTTCTTCTCGTGATCGCCGCGACCCTCGCCGTGTGGTGGCTGCTCAATCGTTCGAGCCTCGGATTCCGCTTCCGTGCGGTGGGCGAAAACCCGAACGCGGCCAGGGTGGCTGGCATCAATGTCAAGAACACCTATGTCTTCGTCATGCTGATCTCCGGGGCGCTCATCGGAATGGCCGGCGCAAACCAGGTGCAGGGCGTGATTACCACCGGATTCACCTCGGGCATCGATGCCGGGCTCGGATTCGATGCCATCACCGTCGCGTTGCTCGGGCGCTCTCGGCCCTGGGGCGTCTTCTGGGCGGCCATCCTGTTTGGTGCCCTCAAAGCGGGCGGGTTCACGATGCAGGCGGTGGAGGGAATTCCCATCGACATCATCCTGGTGGTGCAATCGTTGATCGTATTGTTCATTGCGGCACCGCCACTCATTCGAGCCGTATTTCGGTTGCCTCAACCGCGAGCGAAGCTCCGGCCGAAAGCATCCGCGGTTCAGGGCAAGAAAGCGGTGGTGACCAAATGACAGCGGTAACGAGCAACGTCGGTTCCTCCCACGGCGCACCCGGTTCGTCGGTCGTCGCCCTTGCCACCGCCGTGGTGAAGAGCTGGAAGGCACCCATTGCGCTGGGGATCTTCGCGGTCATAGCGGTCATTTTGTTCGCTCTCGTTACGAGGACCGGCACGGGCATCAGTACCTTCCGGCTGTCAACTTCGCAGGATTTCTTCCCACTGCCCGAGCTGCAGGTGCCGACGCGCGCCACCGGCGTCGTGGTGTCGATACTGCTCATCCTGATCGCCGCCACCGCGGCCATCCTGGTGCGGCAGAGCCGCCGGGTGCCGATCTGGGTGATCGTGATCTACGCCATCCTCTTCATGTTTGGCTTTCTGGCCTGGGCGGCGTCGGGCGGGACGGTGCCGATTCCGGGGCTTCTCATCGGAACGGTCGGTCTCGCTACTCCGCTGATCTTCGGTGCTCTCAGCGGCGTCATTTCCGAGCGCGTCGGGGTCGTCAACATTGCCATCGAGGGGCAGCTCCTGGCCGGAGCATTCGTCGCAGCCATCGTGTCGTCCATCACTCGCCAACCCGTTGTCGGACTGCTCGCGGCGATGGTGGCCGGCATGCTGGTCTCGTTCGTCCTCGCCGCGTTTTCGATCAAGTACTTCGTCGACCAGATCATCGTCGGAGTGGTCCTGAACGTGCTCGTGCAGGGCCTCACGAGCTTTCTCTACTCCACCCTGTTGAGCCCGAACTCTCAGGTCTTGAACTCGCCGATTCAGTTTCCCCGGGTGAACATCCCGGTGCTGAGTCAGATTCCAATCATCGGGCCGGTGCTGTTCCAGCAGACCGTCATCAGTTACATCATGTACGTGACGGTGGCGTTGGTGTATTTCGGGCTCTTCCACACCAAGTGGGGACTGCGGCTGCGTTCGTCCGGGGAGCACCCGCAGGCCGCTGACACGGTCGGCATCAACGTCAACCGCACGCGATTCTGGAATGTCTCGCTGGCGGGCGCCATCGCCGGAATGGGCGGCGCCTACTACACGCTCGTCGTGGTGGGGGCGTTCAACAAAGAAATGACCAACGGAGCCGGATTCATCGCCCTCGCTGCGGTAATTTTCGGTCGCTGGGATCCAATCCGCGCAACCATGGCGGCGCTTTTGTTCGGGTTCGCGACGAACCTGCAAAATGTCCTTGGTGTCATCGGATCGCCGGTACCGAGCGAGTTCATGCTGATGCTTCCCTATGTCGTGACGATCTTCGCCGTGGCCGGACTGGTCGGCAGGGTACGAGCTCCCGCGGCCTCTGGCAGGCCGTACATCAAGTGATGGACATCGACTGGGAGGCGCTGCGCGCGATCGCGAACGAGGCGAATACCCACGCCTACGCACCGTATTCGAAGTTTCCGGTTGGCGCGGCCGCCATTGTCGACGACGGGCGGATCATCTCCGGAGCGAACGTGGAGAACGCCTCCTATGGTCTGACGCTCTGCGCCGAATGTGCTCTCGTCTCCTCGCTGCACATGACCGGCGGCGGACGGCTCGTTGCCTTCACCTGTGTCGACGGACGCGGCAACATTCTCATGCCGTGTGGGCGCTGCCGCCAGCTGCTCTATGAACATTCCGCTCCCGGAATGCTTCTCGAAACCGTCTCGGGCGTTAAGACCATCGACGAAGTGATTCCGGATGCCTTCGGCCCGCGCCAGCTTGCCGAGTATGAAAAGAATGGAGCGACACCATAGCCATCGAAGCGTTCGACGTCATCGACCTCATCCACTCCAAGCGCGATCGCGGAGTGCTCACGACCGAACAGATCGGCTGGCTCGTCGATGCCTACACCCGCGGGTACGTCGCCGACGAGCAGATGGCAGCCATGGCCATGGCGATCTTCCTCAATGGCATGGAACGCCGCGAGATTCGTGACCTGACCCTCGCGATGATCGCTTCCGGGGAGACGATGGATTTCTCGGGTCTCGCCAAAAGAACCACCGATAAGCACTCGACCGGAGGCGTCGGCGATAAAATCACGCTGCCGCTCGCCCCGCTCGTCGCCTCCTTCGGCGTCGCCGTTCCTCAGCTCTCCGGACGAGGACTCGGCCACACCGGCGGCACCCTCGATAAGCTCGAGTCGATTTCCGGCTGGGAGGCCGACATCTCCAGCGAGCGGATGCGGGCCATCCTCGACGACGTTGGCGCGGTGATCTGCGCGGCCGGCTCCGGGCTCGCGCCCGCCGATGGCAAGCTCTATGCCCTCCGCGACATCACCGGCACGGTGGAGTCGATTCCCCTGATCGCTTCCTCGATCATGTCCAAGAAAATCGCGGAGGGCACATCCGCGCTCGTGCTCGATGTCAAGTTCGGCTCTGGCGCCTTCCTGAAGGACATCGCCCAGTCGCGCGAACTCGCCCAGACGATGGTCGCTCTCGGTGAGGATGCCGGAGTTGCGACATCCGCTCTCCTCACCAACATGAACGTGCCGCTCGGCTTGGCCATCGGCAATGCCAATGAGGTGCGCGAGTCCGTGGAAGTGCTCGCGGGCGGCGGCCCGTCAGATGTCGTCGCCCTCACCGTCGCCCTCGCTCGCGAGATGCTCCGTCACGCCGGCCAGCCAGACGCGGATGTCGAAGCCGCCCTCGCAGACGGGCGGGCTATGGACAGTTGGAACCGCATGATCCGCGCCCAGGGCGGGGACCCGACCGCCGCGCTGCCGGTGGCGCGGGAGACTCACGTGGTCACCGCCCTCCGCGACGGCGTGCTCGTGGAGCAGCAGGCGCTGCCGTTCGGCATCGCAGCCTGGCGGCTCGGGGCGGGGCGGGCGCGCAAGCAGGATCCGGTGCAGCACGCTGCTGGTATCGACCTCCACGCGAAACCGGGGGACATCGTCACGGCAGGCCAGCCGCTCTTCACCCTGAGCGCCGATGAGCCCGAACGATTCGCCCGAGCACTCGAAGCGTTGGAAGGCGCGTACCGTGTTGGTGATGCGGGCGATGAGATCGTCACCGGTGGTCCGCTCATCGCCGAACGGATTGGGGCCTGATGTCACGCAATAAGGATCGAATGAACTGGATGTTCCGCAGCCGGGAGACCGGAAGGATCACCATCGGCCAGTCCGCCAATCTCGAGCAGAAGATCTTCTCCGGGGCGACTCTCGTCGGAGTGTTGCTGCCCCCATCGAAGCTGCGCACCGGTGTCGGCGTCGTGGCGGTGCTCGCCCTCCTCGTCTGGGGCGCCGATGAGATCGCTCGGGGAGTGAACCCCTTCCGCCGCATCCTTGGCGCAGTTGCGCTTGGCGGGCTCGTCGTGCTCGCCTTTCGCCGCTCCCCACCCCGGTAAACCCTCACCCTCTCCCGTTTTTACTACCACCCACCTGTCGACACAGCGTGGTGGTCGCAAAAACGGGAGATGGTTACGGGAGCGGTTACTGCGGTGGGTCGCCGATCCGGGTGAGCGCATCCACTATCAGCGCCCAGAACTTGGCATGGTCGAGGTTTGTGGCGGCGTGGGTGGTGCAGTCGTCCGGGGGTGCGGATCGGAAGTCGGCCACGGTCATGCCGAGCGTCAACGTGCCGGTGAGCTCGATGTTCAGGGGTACCTTGACGACGGTCATCACGCTCGGGTCGATCACGAGGGCAACCGCGCAGGGATCGTGCACAGGCGGATGTTCGAAGCCCTGGACATCCCGATAGGTGTGCCCGAAGAAGTCCAGGAGTTCGACCACGAATCGCGCCGGACCCGTGCCGACGGCGGCGATGGCGGCGACGACATCGGGAGTCGCGAGTGCCTGGTGGGTGACATCCAGCCCCACCATTGTGAGCTTCCAGTTCTCGTTGAAGACGATGTGGGCCGCCTCTGGATCGATCACGATATTGAACTCGGCCGCCGCACTCCAGTTGCCGCCGTGATAGCCGCCGCCCATGAGCACGACCTCCTTCACGAGCGATGCGATACGTGGTTCTTTGCGCACGGCGAGGGCGATGTTGGTGAGCGCGCCGGTTGGCACCAGCGTGATCGTCCTGGGAGGAGAAGACAGGATCGTGTCGATGATGAGATCGACGGCGTGTCGGGGATCGGCGTCGAACGACGGTGACGGCAGAACCGGCCCATCGAGCCCCGATTCACCATGGATCGAATCGGCCACCTCGGCAGTGCGCACGAGCGGCCGATGGGCACCGGCGGCGAACGGTACGCCAGTGATTCCGGCGATTCGCGCGACTGCCAGCGCGTTGCGAGTCACCTTTTCGATGGTCTGGTTGCCGTGCACGGTCGTCACCGCAACGAGCTCGATCTCGGGATTGCCGTGAGCCAGGATCAGTGCAATCGCATCGTCGTGGCCGGGGTCGCAATCCAGAATGATCTTGTTCGCCATTCCGTCAGGTTAGTGGCCGGTGTCACCCGATAGATTTGGGGCATGACCCCCTCAGACTTCTTCATGCCCGGCGGTGGGGCGAACATCACCGCCCTTCCCAAGGTCTCCCTCCACGACCACCTCGACGGTGGACTTCGACCGCAGACGATCATCGAACTCGCTGACGAGATCGGTTTCGCGCTTCCCCAAACGAATGGAGCGAAGACGGATGCCGCAGCCCTCGGCGACTGGTTCGCTGAGAAGTCGGACTCCGGCTCGCTCGTCGAGTACCTGAAGACCTTCGACATCACCACTTCGGTGATGCAGACCACGGAAGGGCTCACCCGCGTCGCGCGCGAGTTCGTTGAGGACCTCGATGCCGACGGCGTGATCTACGGCGAGATCCGCTGGGCTCCGGAACAGCACGTCTCGCGCGGGCTCTCACTCGATGAGACCGTCGAGGCTGTGCAGGAAGGTATCGAAGAGGGCATCGAATCCGTGAAGCAGGCGGGTCGAAGCATCCGGATCGGCCAACTCGTAACGGCCATGCGGCACGCCGAGCGCGGGCTCGAAATCGCCGAACTGGCCGTCCGACACCGCAACAATGGCGTCGTCGGCTTCGACATCGCGGGGGCCGAGGCCGGATTCCCCGCGGGCAGCCACCGTGAGGCATTCGACTACCTCGCCAGGCACTACCTCCCCACGACGGTGCACGCCGGGGAGGCCGACGGGCTCGAGAGCATCCGCGGAGCCCTGTTCGACGGTCGCGCGCTGCGTCTCGGTCACGGTGTGCGACTCGCCGAGGACATCACCGTTGACCGCTCAGATGATGAAAACACCTACGTGGAACTCGGCCGCCTGTCGCAATGGGTCAAGGATCGGGAGATCGCGCTTGAGCTGAGTCCCTCCTCGAACCTGCAGACCGGGGCCATCGCGCAGTGGGGTGACGAACTGATCGATCACCCCTTTGACCTGCTCTATCAGCTCGGCTTCCGCGTAACGGTAAACACCGACAACCGCCTCATGAGCCGCACCTCTCTCAGTCGTGAACTCGCCCTGCTCGCCGAGACCTTCGACTATGACCTGACCGACCTCGAAGTGTTTCAGCTGAACGCTGCCGGATCGAGCTTCCTTCCCTTCGAAGAGCGTGAGGGGCTGGCTGATCAGATCAGCGCTGGATTCGAGCGAGCCTGATGCCACTACCCACCCTCGCCGAGTCGGCGATCATCGTCGGTGCCGAGGCCGATGACTGGCGTGCCGCCGTACGACTGGCGGGGCGTGCCCTCTTCGAATCCGGTGCAACCCTTCCGGGCTATTCCGACGAGATGATCCGCATGATCGATGAGCACGGACCCTACGTCGTGATCGCCCCTGGGCTTGCTCTGGCGCACGCGCGACCCGGTCCGGACGTGCTCGCTGACGGTCTCGCGGTCGTGACCCTTGCGACGCCCGTGGTGTTCGGTCATCCGCATAATGACCCGGTGAGTGTGGTGCTCGGCCTCGCCATCAAGTCGGCTGAAACCCACCTCGAGACCGTTGCCGAACTCGCGAATGTCTTCAACGACTCGAGTGCGATCTCGCGTCTCACGACAGCGGCGAGTGTGGCAGAGATACAGGAAATCCTGGGAAACGCTTCATGAAGATCGTCGCCATCTGCGGTTCCGGCATCGGCAGTTCGGGCATCCTGAAGGTCAATGCGGAGCGAGTGCTCAAGCGACTCGAACTTGAAGCGGATGTCACGGCCGCTCACCTCTCGAGCCTCAGCTCCGACGCGGCAGATGCCCAGGTCATCCTCACCTCTGCCGAATTCGTCGACGCGATCGGACCGACAAACGCCGACGTGATCGTGATCGAGAACTACTTCGACACCGAGGAACTTGCGCGAAAGCTCGAAGCGGCGCTCGGCTAGAGCGCCATCAGGCGAAGATCGCGCGCATGCCCGCTTCCAGGCGATCGACGGTCGCCTGGGCGACTGCTTGGCGACGGGCCGGGGTTCCCTCGACACTCGAGGCGTCGATGTAGACCTTTATCTTCGGCTCGGTTCCACTTGGACGCACGATCACCCGGGATCCATCCTCAAGCCAGAGGCGCAGGATGTCGCTGGCGGGAAGTCCCCCGAAGCCCTCGGCAAAGTCGTCTATCCGGCGCACTGCCGCAGCGCCGATCCTCTCGGGTGGCGACTGTCTCAGCGTGTCCATCAGACGCGGAATTTCGCTGAGATCCGTCACCCGGATCGATATCTGGGCGGAGGCGAATGCACCGAACCGTCCCGCGAAGTCGGCGAGATGGTCGGTGACTGTTCGGCCCGCGGCCTTCAGGTCGGCGACGAGGCCCAGGAATTCGACGGCCGCGGAGATGCCGTCCTTGTCGCGAACCTTCGCCGGATCGACAAGGTACCCGAGCGCTTCCTCGTAGCCGTAGGACAGGCCAGGCACGCGGGAAACCCATTTGAACCCGGTGAGCGTGTCGACGTAAGCCAGACCGTACTGGCGGGCGACCTCCACGAGGGCGGGGGAGGAGACGATGGAGGCCGCGAGAGTGCCGGGAGTGCCGGCAGCGGCGAGCCGCTCGGCCGCTCGCCAGCCGAGTAGCGCGCCAACCTGATTGCCGCTGAGACGATGCCAGTCGCCGTCGACATCGGGGATGCCGATGGCAAGGCGGTCCGCATCCGGATCGTTCGCGATCACGAGTTCCGCGTCGGCGGTGATGGCCGTGTCGAAGGCGAGGTCAAGTACCCCCGGCTCTTCCGGGTTGGGGAAGGCCACGGTGGGGAATGCCGCGTCCGGCTCGATCTGGAGGGCGACGACGGTCGGCTCGCCGAACCCCGCCTCGACAAACACCCGGTGTGCGGTCTCCCAACCCACGCCATGCATGGCGGTATAGACATAGCGAAGTGCAGACTTCGGATGTGTCGCGAGCGCGGCAGTGCGGCGAACGTACTCATCGATTACGTGCTCGCCCGCGATCTCGTAGTCCATCGATCGGCGCAGCTGCAGCACGCTCTGGTTGGTGGCCACGGCGAGGATGTGGGCCGCGATCTCGTGGTCGAGCGGGGGAACGATCTGGGACCCCTCGTCCGCATCGCCGAGGTAGACCTTGTACCCGTTGTCCTTGGCAGGGTTGTGACTCGCCGTCACCATGACTCCGGCGCTCAGCTTCAGCTCTCGCACGGCGAATGCCAGCACGGGAGTCGGCAACAATCGCGGCAGGAGCACCGCACGCACACCGGCTCCGGCCATCAGTTCGGCGGTATCGACGGCGAATACCCGCGAGTTCTTGCGGCCGTCGTAGCCGATGACGACGCTCGGCGCGCCGTTGAGGGACGTTCGGGAGAGGAGAAAGGCCGCGAACCCTGCCGCCGCCTGCGCCACGAGCACCCGATTCATCCTATTGGAGCCCGCCTCGGTGCGCCCGCGGAGGCCGGCCGTGCCGAATTCGAGGCGGGTATCGAAGCGATCGTGAAGTTCGTTGAGGGCTTGCGTGGAGTCGGCCTCGGCATCCGCAATCAGGTGGTCGAGTTCGGCGCGGGTCTCGTCATCCGGATCCTGGTCGCGCCAGGCCCGAGCGACGTCGATGACGTTCACGACAACTCCTGCACAATCCGCGCCAACAGAGCCGAAATCACTGGTTCGGCATCCCGACCCGCCTCGAGCACTTCGGCGTGGCTCAATGGGGTCTTCTGGATGCCCGCAGCGAGATTGGTGATCAATGAGAGTCCGAGGATCTCCATGCCGGCCTGTCGCGCGGCGATTGCTTCAAGGGCGGTGGACATACCCACGATATGGCCGCCGATGGCCTTGGCCATCTGCACCTCCGCCGGGGTCTCGTAATGCGGTCCGCGAAACTGGGTGTAAACGCCCTCGTCGAGAGTCGGATCGACGCGCTTCGCTATCGCCCGCAGGCGGGCACTGTAGAGGTCCGTGAGGTCGATGAAGGTCGCACCCTCGAGCGGAGAGTCCGCCGTGAGGTTGATGTGGTCGCTGATGAGCACCGGTGTGCCTGGCTTCCAGGTCTCCCGGATGCCGCCCGCCCCGTTTGTGAGGATCATGGTCGTCGCACCAGTGGCGGCCGCCGTGCGCACGCTGTGCACGACACGCCGCACCCCGTGGTTCTCGTAGTAGTGGGTTCGGGCTCCGATGACGAGCGCATTCCTGCCATCGGCGAGCCGAATCGAGCGCAGAGTACCGACGTGCCCTTCGAGCGCGGGTGTGCTGAAACCCGTGACTTCCGCCGCCGGAATAGTGGCGGTGGTCTCCCCGATGAGATCGGCCGCCTTACCCCAGCCGCTGCCGAGTGTCAGGGCGATGTCGTGATGGGTGACACCGGTGCGCTCGGCGATCTCAGCCGCCGCGATGGCAGCGATTTCGAATGGGTCGGCAGCGTTGTCGTCGAGAGGATTCGGCATCCGCCCAGCCTATGGGAGAGCCGACCTCAGCCGGCCACTTCGCCTACCCTGTGATGGATGGGAACAGGGTCCTCCGCATCGCGCGGGGATGCTGCACCGCGCCGCCTCCGCACTGCTGTGTGTATCGAGCGTCACACCGGGAAAGCCACCCCCGTTGATGCCATTCCCCGCGCCTTTGAGTCGTAGTGCCACTGTTCCCTGCGGGAGAATAGAGGTATGTCCTATGAATTTGAGCGCAAGCAACGTATCGCTGTCGTCGGGGGCGGCCCCGGTGGCTACGAAGCGGCGCTCACCGGAGCCCAGATGGGAGCCGAGGTCACCGTCGTCGAGCGCGTCGGGGTTGGCGGCTCGGCTGTGCTCACCGACGTGGTTCCCTCCAAGACCCTCATCGCCACAGCCGAAGCCGCGAACGCCATCGGCGAGGCTGCCGACCTCGGAGTGCAGTTTTTCCTCCGCGGTGATTCCGGCCGACCGGTGCGCCCGGAGGTCGCGGTCAACCTTGCGGCGGTCAACCAGCGACTGATGCGCCTGGCCCGCCAGCAGTCCGAAGACATGAAGTCCCAGCTCATCAAGGCCGGGGTAACCGTCATCCAGGGCGATGGCCGACTGGACGGACCCAACCGTGTCGTCGTGTCAACCAGTAAGGGCAGGACCAGCACCGACTTCGACGAGATCAACGCCGACACCATCGTCGTGTCGGTCGGCGCGAGTCCGCGCATCCTCCCCTCGGCGGTGCCCGACGGCGAACGTATCTTCACCTGGACGCAGCTGTATACGCTCAAAGAGACGCCAGAGCACCTCATCGTCGTCGGATCCGGTGTGACCGGCGCCGAATTCGCCTCGGCCTTCACCGCTCTTGGCTCCAAGGTCACCCTGATCTCCTCCCGCGACCAGGTGCTGCCGGGGGAGGATGCCGACGCTGCGCGAGTGATCGAAGATGTCTTCAAGCGCAATGGCATGACCGTGCTCTCCAAGTCCCGCGCCGATTCGGTCGTGCGCACCGCGGATGGTGTGATCGCGACGCTCTCGGACGGTCGCACCGTCGGAGGAAGCCATTGCCTGATGGCGGTCGGCTCGGTTCCGAATACCGCTGGCATCGGGCTCGAGGAAGCGGGCGTGCAGCTCACCGACTCCGGCCATATCCGGGTAAACAGGGTGGCACGCACCTCGATGCCCTCCATCTATGCCGCCGGTGACTGCTCGGACTTCCTGCCCCTGGCATCCGTCGCGTCCATGCAGGGCCGCACGGCCGTCTTCCACGCGATGGGCGATGCCGTGAATCCCACCGAGTTGCGAAACGTCACCTCGAACATCTTCACGCAGCCGGAGATCGCGACGGTCGGCTGGTCGCAGAAGCAGATCGAAGATGGCATCACGCAGGGAGTGATCTACAAGCTCCCCTTGGCGTCGAACCCGCGCGCGAAGATGATGGGTATCAAGGACGGCTTCGTCAAACTGTTCGCCCGTACCGGGTCGGGAACGGTCATCGGTGGCGTGATCGTCGCGCCTCGGGCATCCGAACTCATCCTGCCGATCGCGATCGCCGTCGAGCACCGCCTCACCGTCGACCAGGTCGCCCGCGCCTTCGCTGTCTATCCCTCCCTCTCCGACAGCATCACGGATGCCGCCCGGGCGATGCACATCGTCAACTAGCCTGGCCGACCACCTCCCGTTTTTCCCACCACCCCGTTGTCCATACTGGTGGGTGGTGAGGAAAACAGGTGGTGGGGGGCGGACCCGCTGAGCCGCCACCCGGTCGTTCAGCTCGAGCCGCTCGCACCTGAGCTCCGCCACAGGCGGGCGAGGTCGATAGCAACAAGGGCACGAAGCCGAGTGTCGCGTTCGAGAACGTAGTCGGCGTCCGGATGCTCCATCGGTCCGTGATCGAGGCGTGACTCGATAGCGTTGCCGAGCTCCAACCACGCCTGGCCACGGGCATCTTCCACCACGCTCGCTACGTAGTCCGGATCATCCACCAGTCGCGCAAGCTGCTCCGAGAGGGAGGCGTAGGCGAGTCCCCGGCGAGTGAGCAGGCGGTAGTCGCGCGGGCCGTAGTCGTGCTCTTTCGAGGTTGTGCGGCGCACATCCACCCCCCTGTTCACCAGCTCCGACATGCGCTGGGCATAGTCGGCCTGCTCGGCCGAGAGGTTTATCAACTCCAGTACGACCCACGCCGCTGTCTCCGCCGCCTCGAATCGATGGTCATCACGCAAAGCGCTCACGATGATGCGATTCTTCACGTCC
>ENA-OFCD01000515-OFCD01000515.1-metagenomes-genome-assembly--contig:-NODE-515-length-24476-cov-4.335981_pt1 | contig 24476 bp, 27 predicted proteins | sample MGYA00153392_OFCD01 | MGnify analysis MGYA00153392
ACGCCTTTTTTGGAACGAAGTTGTGGATAACGAGTTAGAAGTCCGAAACCATCTCTATCGCGCTAGTCGGGCTAAATTGCCAACGCAGCGAATTCCGATAACGGGGGGCGGCTTACGATGCCCGAAGTGCCAATTAACTCCCAAGAGCCGGCAGCGAAAGGAATGACCAGCGCATCACCCTTGGTCACCGTAATGGGATCATGGGCGTCAAAGGTGACTGTCCCCGCGTCGCCAAGAACCAGCAGGATGGCAAAGCCAGCATCCACCTGACTCGCTAGGCCAGTCAGGTAGTCGGCTCTAAAGTAGGGATTAGCAAACGGTGAAAATATTGGTCTGTTGGTGGCACCGAAGAGCGCGCCTTTGGAGACCAGCGTCTGTAGTTCGACGGGATCGATCGGCGTGTAGCGCAGTGCATCAAGTGCGCAGTCAAACCCCAGATCGAGATGGCCATCCTTCACGCCATCGACAGCAAAATCGTTCCACTCCAAAAGAATAGAAAGGTCGGTGGGCTCTTGAAGTTCGAGTACAAAGATTCCAGCGCCGATGGCGTGTGGAACGCCGGCGGGAACCAGTATGGAATCACCGGGTGAAACTGGTATCGAGTGAAGTGAGGCGAGTAGCGCATCTGCGTCGCGGGCCTCGACGAGGGCTGCAATCTCACCTTTGCTGTAGTCGCGGTTAAAACCTAAACCGACGGTAGCCCCCGCCGGCGCTTCCAAAATGATCCAGGCTTCGGTCTTGCCGTGGGTCAACGCCAAGTGCTCTTTCGCGAAGGCGCGATTGGGGTGATAGTGCACGGGCAGGCGTTGGTCAGGATCAAGCAGTTTGACCAATATTTCGGTGCTGATGCCGAATTGATTGAGATGTACTTCCCCGAGCCAAGCTGTGGGATCAGCGGTAATGGCATCAAGCAAAAGCTGGCCGGAAGCCAGTGTAGAAAGTCCCTGCAGCGTTTCACCAAAGCGGGTGGTCAGCGAACCAATCCACTCTTCGGGGCGACGCGGCCCACCGGGACCGTGGCGCAGTGCACCGATTCGGTTGCCACCTAAATAAAAGTGATCGAATTGATTAGTCGGAAGTTTTTGAGGGATGGCACTGTTAGTGGACAACTACTTGCCTGCTTTCTCTTTGTTCCAGCTTTAACTTCTCCTTCAAAAACCCAATTTAGCCAAGATTGCTTCGTCTTGCTTCGACTGCTCCTCCTCTGTGAGCTCAGGAAAAGTGGGATTCATGAGTGCGTGATGACGCTCCCAATCTGCCGCTTCTCTACCACTAAGTAAATCTCCAGATGCAACTTCGTCTACCCTCTCGGATTCGGGGCGCCGCAACGACTCAAGAATCTGCTGCCTGGTTTTCACGAAAAATCCGCCTTCCTCTAGGGCAGTAGCTACGAGATCGACGCCTTCTCCTAGTCCCGCTTGAACACGAAGGTCGGCTGGAATAAGGAGGTAGTCCATGTTCTCCACGCTAACTCTGTAGCTACTCATGTCAGAAATAATAGAGAGTTTTTCCCCGCCAAGAGCTAATTTAATTAAGACCTAACCATTATCGCGATTCAGCCGTAGAGCCGCGCTTATATAAGCTTCAAGTTGAAACCGCTCCCCGACCGAGAGGACTTCGATCATGACAACATCTATCAAGTTGTCAGTCTGCTTGTAGACCGCACGAAACCGTGGAGGAATGTCCCTCCTCGTATCAAAAGGTACCTTCATGCAATCACTTAAGTCGCCCGTTGATCGACGATCTTCCAGCGCAGAACCTTTTATCTTTCCAGTCACGATACCCTTGATGGTATTCAGCGCAAGCAATCGAATATTTTGGTCAGGCAATTTCAAGATGTCAGTTGCTACTTCTGTGTGAATCACCCACTTAAATCTTTTAGAAGGCATTAGTCGATATCTTCGATATTGAATCCCACCCTCGTTACCAAGTCCTCGAAAGAAATTCGTTCCGTGCCATCATTTATTCGAGCCCTCAGAGTCTCGTTAAATTGAATATTTTCGATTTCAGGGAGTAGGAGTTCATAGAGCTCAATGGAAATGATTGCGGCCTCCGCTTTTCGGTGACCACCAAAGAGCACCGGCTTTGCCAAAAGCCCATGAGTGCGGAAATGTTGCACAGCAGAGGAAAGCTCTGTGCGAGCTTCACTGGTTGGAAGGACGTCTTGGCTAGATTGGCTCATGACCGAAATAGTACACCTTTCCTAACAGAAAGTTGTACCCCTTCTTGCTCATTTTCTCCTAAAGGTCACTCACCATCACCATTGCGCTCGCCGGGCACTCACTTACGCAGATCCCGCAGCCCTTGCAGTAATCCAGGTCGATCGCGTAACCAAGGCCCGGGCCTAACTTCTTGATGGCATTGTCGGGGCAGACTCCAAAGCAGTTATCGCATTCGAAGCAGTTGCCGCAGGACATACAACGACGGGCTTCATAGAGGGCGGTGGATTCATCCAGGCCCTTCACAACTTCGCTGAAGTCATAGACGCGCCGGGATGCCGCTAGGCGTTCGCGTACTGCGTGTGGGGCATCGGTGTAATACCAGGTGTTTAAGTCTTCGAACTTGACGGCCTCTTTCTCTACCTTGGGCTCTAGTCGGGCGCTGCGCAGCCAGGCATCGATGTACTTGGCGGCCTTCTTGCCGTGGCCGATGCTGGTTGTGACGGTGCGATCACCATCGACCATATCGCCACCGGCAAAGATGCCGGGGTGGGTGGTCATCATGTTGGCATCGACTTCCATGACACCGCTCTTTACATCTAGGTCGACGTTATTGCCAAGCAGGCTGAAATCAACTTCTTGTCCTAATGCCAGGATTAAGGAGTCGGCCTCTAACGTTTCAAACTCCCCAGTTGGCTGTGGGAATCCTTTATCGTCTAGCTCCATCTTTTCGATCATCATGTCGTCTTCGCCCATATATTTAACGGTCGATAACCACTTGATCAAGATGCCTTCTTCTAGCGCCTCTTCGATCTCTTGATCATTAGCGGGGGCCTTATCGCGGGTGCGACGATAAACGATGATTGCCTCCTCTGCGCCCAACCGCTTTGCGGTACGAGCAACATCCAATGCAGTATTGCCGCCACCGTATACAACGACCTTGCGACCCAAAAGTGGGTTCTGGCCATCTTCGAAGTGATGCAGAACTTTGATGGCATCAAGGATGCGGGCGGACTCCCCCGCTGGAATGTAGGTGCGCTTGGAAAGTTGGGCACCGATCGCCATGAAGACTGCATCGAATCCCTCTTCTAGCGCATCGTGCACATCATCAACGCGAGTGTTTAGCTGGAAGATGACTCCCATCTCTTTGATGCGATTAATCTCTGCATCCAATATTTCACGGGGCAGGCGATACTTGGGTATCCCGTAACGCATCATGCCGCCGGGGGAATGTGTGGCATCCCGTATAACTACTTGATGACCCATCCGGCGCAGGTGGTATGCAGCAGATAGACCTGCTGGGCCAGCGCCAATGACAAGCACAGCAAGACCGGTCTCTAGTGTTGGGGGATCGATCTTCCATCCCTTTTCTAAAGCGTGATCACCTAAGAAACGTTCCACTGAGTTGATCCCAACCGCCTCATCCAAGAAGGTGCGATTGCAAGCGGTTTGGCAGGGGTGATAGCAGACGCGACCCATAACGGCGGGGAAGGGATTTTCTTTAATGAGCTCGCGCCAAGCTTGTTCATAGGAACCATCTTCTGCGATATAGAGCCAGTTCTGCACATTCTCACCGGCGGGACAAGCCTGGTTGCATGGTGGTAAGCGGTGCACGTATTCGGGGTGTTCTACCCGCCACGAGCCGGTGTGGTTGGCAAGGCTAGATCCCACCGACAAGGTAATTGCATATGGCTTTTGCATGGCTACTCCCCCATCAATTGGTAGCGTTCAATATTTTTATCAGCGATGCGTTGTAGGTGATCGATGACCTCATCATTACGCTGGGGTGAAAAGAGATGGCTGTAGCGAGTTTGAAGTTTGAGGTACTCCTCGACCGGCACTTTCTTTCGGATCTTTGTTGATCCCACAAATTCGCCATTGAGTGCTTCAAAGACCGGGAACAAACCGCTCTGGGTGGCTAGGCGAGCAATCTTGATCGTGTCACAAGATGCCGAACCCCAACCAAGTGGGCAGGGAACTAAAACGTGCAGGTAGCGAGCGCCGTGCATCGTCATCGCGCGTTCCACCTTCGCTTCTAGATCGCGCAAATCGGCGATAGTTGCGGTGGCAACATAGGGAATCTCATGAGCCATAGCGATCTTGGGCAGGTACTTGCCTTGGCCAAAGAGATTACCTGGGTGGGCGCCCACCGCTTGAGTGGTGGCGGTGCGAGCTGCGGGCGGTGTAGCGCCGGAACGTTGCACGCCGGTATTCATGTAAGCCTCGTTGTCATAACAGATATACAAGACATCATCGTTACGTTCAAACATTCCGCTAAGCGCGCCCAGGCCGATATCGACAGTTGCTCCATCCCCACCTTGGGCGACGACTCTGGTGGTGGTGTTGCCTTTGGCTTTAAGGGCTGCAGCAACGCCTGTTGCAACAGCTGGGGCGTTACCAAACAAACTGTGCAGCCAGGCGACTCGCCACGAACTTTCTGGGTAGGGAGTGGAGAAGACTTCCAGACACCCAGTGGCGTTTACAGCGATCACTTGGTCACCCGTGGCACGCATCGCGGCATCTAAGGCATATCTGGCACCTAAAGCTTCACCACATCCCTGGCAGGCGCGGTGGCCCGATGTCAGGGCGTTGGCGCGATCTGGGTTGGACTGAATTGAACGTTCATCTTCGCGCAAGAGGCGATTGCCCACCGCGAAGGAGCCGACCTGATAAAACTTAACTTGGGTAACGCTCATCGCAGCGCCCTCTCTTTCATTAACTCGCTATCTATCAGATCTTCTTCAAGGTCCAAGAAGGTCAGGCGTTGGACTTGTTCAGCCATCGCAGCTTCTAGGTAGCCACGTAGCGCGGCGATGGTGATGGGGCGCCCGCCCAGGCCAGCGATCAAGGTGAAGTCTTTAACACCTAGGCCTTCAATGGCACGGGCCACGTCTTGCGTAACGATCCCACCGGTGCCGGTTGAAAAAGCTTTCTCAAGTATCACTACTCGCTTCGCATCCTTTAAGGCGCTTGCTACAGCTTCATATGGGAAGGGGCGAAAAGAGGTCAGTCCCACAACTCCGATGGGGCTGCCATCTAGTTGCATTTCATCAATCACATCTTTAAGAGTGCCAATCACCGAACCCAGCGCGAGCACGATCGTTTCGGCTCCTTCGGTGCGATAGGTGCGCAACAAGCCGCCGGTCTTGCGACCGAATTGCTTTTCAAAATCGTGGGCGACCTCGGCAACTTTGTCGATCGAATCGATCATACGTTGGTGGGCTAGGAACTTGACCTCCATGAAGGATTCGGGGCCGACCATCGCGCCGATAGAAATCGGTTCTGCTGGATCTAAATATTGGCGGGGTATGAATGTTGGCAGGAATGCGGCGACCTCTTCGCGGCTGGGGATATCTACCTGCTCGTAAGCGTGGGTCAAGATGAAACCATCCATGCAGACCATCACCGGCATGGACATCTCTTCCGCAATTCGAAAGGCCTGAATATGTAAGTCGGCCGCCTCCTGATTGTTCTCGGCATATAACTGCAACCAACCTGAGTCGCGCTGCGACATTGAATCGCTGTGGTCATTCCAGATATTGATCGGCCCACCGATGGCACGGTTGGCAACGGTCATCACGATAGGAAGTCCCAGGCCCGATGCGTTGTAAACGGCCTCAACCATATAGAGCAGACCTTGGCTGGCGGTGGCGGTATACGTGCGCGCACCTGTCGCGCTGGCCCCGATGGCTACTGACATCGCCGCAAATTCAGACTCCACGTTGATAAATTCGCAATTGGGAAGGGAACCATCTTTTACAAGTCGGCCGAGTCCTTCGACGATATGCGTCTGAGGACTGATTGGGTAGGCGCAGATAACTTCTGGGGCGCAGGCAGCAACCGCGTCGGCTACTGCTTTGGATCCTTCGACTTGTCTAAGCATGAGTTGCCACCTGATCCATCACGTATAGATATGCGGCCGTTGCCGCAGCGATATTTCCAGCGGCTACCTTTGGTTTAAATTTTTCATTGATGGCATTAGTGACGGCGTCTAGCGAAACTACGCCAGTTAGCGCACTAAAGGCACCGAGTAGAACTGCATTTGGTACCGGGCGACCCAAATGGGTCATTGCAATTTCAGTGGCGGGCAAGATGGCCAGTGAGTTAGGCACCGCTATCTTCTGTGCCAAATGCAGCTCCTCCGCGCTATCTATCGAATTGATGATGACAAATCCACCTGGCTTGAGCCCCGCAAATAAATCGATCTGTTTGATCAGACTGGGATCTTGGATGATCAGGGCATCAGGCTCCATGATGGGTTCCCGGGCACGGATCTCGTGGCCTGAAATCCGGCAATAGGCCACAACCGGCGCGCCTGTCCGCTCAGAACCGAAACTCGGAAATGCCTGGGCATGCTTGCCCTCGTTGAAGACCGCCACCGCTAAAAGTTCTGCGGCGGTGACTACGCCTTGCCCACCACGTCCATGGATGCGTACCTGAAACATCGCGTCTGCCTCTTCTCTCGACAGTGCGATTCTGCTCTTTTAGCGGTTAGTTGTAGCGCCATAGAGGTAGGGGAGGCACTCAAAAAGTTGTGACTTTACCCTGCACAGACCAAGGGAATTCAATCCATTTATCCGTATGACGCCAAGCGTAATCAGGGGTGATAACACTGGTGGGCTTCTCGTAAAGCACTGCAAAGCGAACTTCGGCCACGTAACCTTCTAGGAAGTCCCTGACTAACTTCAGCGTTTCACCCGTGTCAGCGACATCATCTGCGACCAATACCTTTGCGCCTTTTAGATCAACACGATCAGGTACCGGTGGCAATACAACTGGCATCGGAAGGCGTTCATCTACTCCGGTATAAAACTCGACGCTCAAAGTGAAGGAATTCTTTACATCCAACGCATAACCGAGTCCACCGCCCAAGAAGAATCCGCCACGGGCGATCGACAAGATAATGTCGGGTTGGAATTCTGAAATCAAAATTGTCCTTGCTAACTCCCGGACCGCCACGCCAAACTCTTCATAAGATAATTTCTCACGCTCGCTCATGGGCAAAACTTACTGATTTATTAGCCCACCGTCGCGTGGTGAAAGAAAGTGGACGATCAGAGTAAGGACAATTCCAGCGGGAATCGTCACCAAGATTCCTAGGATCGCTAAGTTTTGGGTGACACCAATAAAATCCTTCTGGGCGAAGATTAAGGAGACATCAAGGCCTAGCGTTCCCAATGCGCCTATCAATAGCGCATCCATTAAAGAGAATGGCAGCTTTAGGCGAAGTGCAGCCTTACCAATGAGGATCCCCAAAAATATCCCGGCGGGTTTTCCGATTAAGCGAACGATCACCAGGGTCAAGACCAAAGTTGAACCCAGAGCGCTAGTTGAAAAGTCAAAGTGACGAAAGAGTGAGATAAATACAAAGATTGGGATTACCGCAAAGGCGGAGAAAGGTTCGATTACCGATAAGAGGCGCTCGTGCAGATCCACCCCCTTCTTCTGATTCTTGAAGGTGATAATCCCAAAGAGCACGGCGACCAACGAAGTTTGAATACCGGTCTGGTGGCCGATCGCTAAGCCGACTGTGAAGATCAAGACAAGGAGAAGTTTGGATTGGGTGAGGTATGAAATCAGAAAGTAGAAGGCAAGAATCACTACCAAGCCCAGCAGGTAGAGCAGGTGTAAATGCACCTTGTAGAGGACTGAAAGAACAATCACAGAACCAATATCATCGATTGTTGCTAGGGCCAAGACAAATCCTTTGAGGAAGTTTTTCTTCAGTACTAGTAGCGCGGCGAGTACGAAGGGCAGATCGGTCGCCATTGTGATTCCCCAACCAGTGGTTGGAGTGCCATTAAAGCGGTTGAATAGATAGAAGGTCAGCGCTGGAACAAACATACCGAGCACCGCTGCTAACGCGCTTAAACCAAGTACCTTGCGATCTTGCAGAGCGCCGTCGGATAATTCAAAACGTAATTGCAAGCCAATGTTGTAAAAGAAAAATCCCAAGAGGTAATCCAGGGTGAATTCGCGCAGATTAAAGTGCCAATTGGCGATCTGACGGCTCTGCTCTAAGAAGTGGCTATCAAAGTGCAGACCTAGCAGGATGGCAAGCAAGGCGGTGGGGATCAGGAGATAAGCGCTGAAGGTCTCATTCTTGACGATGCGAAGAAAGGTATTCAACGATCAAAACCTTCTAGCTCCCAGGCGCGCACTCCCCCGAGGATCCCCGCGGTATTGGAAGCGATTATTACATCATCGCCTAAAACTTTAAGTACCGAAGGACTGATGCGTCGCGAATTGCCGCCACCAATATAGAGACGATCCCACCAGAAGACCGGGCGTAACTCTTCAACCATCGATCTGATCCGGCGCGACCAGAACATATCCCCCAAGCGACGGCGTTCGTGTTCCCCGATCCACGTGTCATAACTAGTTGCGCGCCTGACCGGTGCGTGTGAAAGCTCGAAGTGAGGCGCCAATTTGCCACCGTCAAACATCGAAAAGCCAAGGCCAGTGCCCAGCGTCAAGACAACCTCAAGTCCAGAACCAGTAATCAAGCCAGCGGCATGGACTTCGGCATCGTTCATCACGATTGTTGGAGTAGCAAAATGGCTGGCAACGGCGCTACGCATATCAAAGCCACGCCATAGTCCAAGGAGTTCGGGGTCCACTTTTGTAAGCGGCCCTTTGGTGTTGATGTAATGCGGGGTATGAACGACAACGCCATGACGAATCATCCCTGGCATACCGACCGTGATGCGATTAAAGGGAGGCAGGCGATCAGCTAACTCTCGGAAGGTCGCGATTAACTTTTCAGGAGTAAGCGGATAAGGAGTCGGGGTTGAAATCGGTTGGGCGTGCAGAGTCCCTTTCCCATCCAGAACCGATGCCTTGATGCTCAGGCCACCGCAGTCGATAGCCAGAGTCATCAATTCAACGGAGGTCATCGCAGCGCTTTGTGCTGGTTAATTGCTGACGTAGTGCGAAGCGATGCTGACCAGCGCCTGATCCAAGATCGCAAATCCCTCGCGCACTTCTGCCTCGCTGACATTGCACGGCGGACAGATATGAATTCGATTGAAGTTCATAAATGGAATCATTCCGGCCTTCTTGCATGCCGCCATCAGCTCACCCATCGCTGAGCTAGAGCCACCGTAAGGTGCAAGTGGTTCGTGGGTTTCACGATCCTTGACGAGTTCAATCGCCCAGAAAACACCTAAGCCGCGGACTTCACCGATGACCTTGTGCTTGGCGGCTAACTCTTCGATCAAGGGGCGAATAACTTCTTGGCCAATTTTTGTAGCGTGTTCAATCATCTTCTCTTCGCTCATCGCGGTGATCGTTGCAATCGCCGCGGCGGTCGCCAGTGGGTGGCCGCTATAGGTAAGTCCACCCGGGAAGACGCGATCGTTAAATGTCGCCGCGATTTCATCACTAATAATGACACCGCCCAATGGAACGTAACCGCTATTCACACCCTTGGCAAAGACGATGAGATCTGGCTCCGCTGTTGAATGTTGGTAGGCAAACCACTTGCCAGTACGACCGAAGCCCGACATAACTTCATCGGCGATCCATTTGATGTTGTACTTGTCACAAAGTGCGCGAACGCCTTCCAAGTAACCCACAGGTGGGATCAAGACACCAGCGGTTCCCACGATCGACTCGATCAAGATCGCGGCGATAGTTGCCGCTCCCTCAAAAATAATAACTTGCTCTAAATGTTCTAAAGCGCGGGTGCACTCTTGCGCCTCATCGTTCGACCAGAACGGTGTGCGATAGAGGTATGGACCAAAGAAGTGAACATGGCCGTAGGCATACTCATTAGGCCAACGTCGTGGATCCCCAGTTGCCGTGATAGCCGAAGTTGTGTTGCCGTGATAGCTGCGATAAAAAGAGAGCACCTTGTGCTTGCTGGTATGAATACGTGCCATGCGGATAGCATTTTCCACCGCGTCGGCGCCACCGTTAGTGAAGAAGACCTTGTTGTGGTGGGCGCCAGCGCGCTCGGTGATTAATTGGGCTGCGGTAGCACGCGCCTCATTGGCATGCTGCGGGGCAATGGTGGTGAGTTTGGCAGCCTGCTCTTGGATCGCAGCGATGACCTTAGGGTGCTGATGGCCGATATTGGTGAAGACCAATTGCGAACTGAAGTCCAGGTATTTATTGCCGTCAAAGTCCCAGAAGTAACTCCCTTGCCCACCAGCTACTGGTAGCGGGGAGATTGCCCCCTGGGCCGACCACGAGTGAAATACATGGGCGCGATCGAGGTCAAAGATCTCTTTGCCGCGGGCTGGGTCTGCTATTGGCTCTGTCATAAGCCCAATCTAATCATCTTATGGGGGTCGAAGTGGCGGTTAAACTATCGCCGTGACTCACCAAGATCGCCCCTGGGGCTACAGCAATACCAGCGATGGCTTGCAACCGGGGTGGGTCCTGCACGAAGATACCTTGGCGGTTCGCGCCGGGCTGGCTCGCTCTGGCTTTGGCGAAACTGGTGAGGCGCTCTACTTAACCAGCGGATTTACCTACGACAGCGCCCAGCAGGCCAACAGCGCCTTTGCCGATGAGCTAGACCATTACTTGTACGGCCGCTTTGCCAACCCAACCGTCTCTATGTTTGAAAATCGCCTGGCTGCCATCGAGGGTGCACAGATGTGCGTTGGTACAGGGAGCGGAATGTCGGCGATGTTCGCATCACTGGCCTGCTTGGTATCTGCGGGTGATCGCGTGGTGGCAGCGGCTTCAATGTTTAGTTCGTGCTGGGTCGTACTCTCCGAGATCTTGCCGCGTTGGGGGGTCAACGTGGAATTTGTAACTGGCAATAGCCCCGACATTTGGGCTGTGGCGTTACAGGTTGAAACCAAGGCAGTCTTCCTAGAAACTCCATCCAACCCGATGCTTCAACTTGTTGATATCAAGATGATCTCTGATCTCGCCCACAAAGTCGGCGCTTTGGTCATCGTCGACAATGTGATGGCCTCACCGATCTTACAAAAGCCCTTAGCGCTAGGCGCCGATGTCGTGATGTATTCAGCGACGAAACATATTGATGGCCAAGGTCGCGTCCTCGGTGGGGCAATTTTGGGAAGTGAAAGTTATATCAAGGAGCAACTCAATCCCTTTGTTCGCCACACAGGTCCCTCGCTGAGTCCATTTAACGCCTGGGTATTGGTGAAGTCGCTAGAAACAATGTCGCTACGGGTCAACCGCATGAATGAAAGTGCGCAGGCGATTGCCGAGTTCTTAGAGACGCTGCCAGAAGTAGCATCAGTCAATTACCCAGGACTCGCCTCGCACTCACAGCACGAGCTTGCGCGTCGCCAAATGTCAGGTGGTGGAACGACCCTCTCCTTTGAAATGGCGGGCGGCGAAGATGCGCTCTTTAAAGTGATGAACAAGTTACGGGTGATTGATATCAGCAATAACTTAGGCGATAGCAAATCTTTAATTACTCATCCCTACTCTTCAACGCATCGTCGCTTGGACGATGCAACAAAGGCCGCGATGGGGATTAAGTCCACGTTAGCCCGCTTATCTGTGGGGTTGGAACATCCCAGCGATCTGATTCGCGACCTACAAGAGGCTTTTAAGTAACTTCTACTCCGCTTTATTGATTGCTGCGACGATCTGATCAATGCCTTGCGCAATGATTTTTTGGCTGGTTGCGAAGTTGAGGCGAACGTACTGGTGACAATCGGAACCAAAGAGATGTCCCGGAGTCAGAGCAATCCTGCCGCGTTCTAGAATCGTTTGCGCTGGGAACTCACCTAATTCATATGCGGTCATATCAATCCAGGCTAGGTAGGAACAGTTGGGGATTCGATACCGCGCCAAGGGTAATTTCTTTGTGAGTTCTGCTGCAACAAAGCTTCGGTTGCCATCTAGGGTATCCAATAAAGCATCGAGCCACTCAGTGCATTCAAAAGCCCTAGCGGTGGCGTGAGCGCCAAGGAGCGAGGCGCGAAAACGGACCGACTGGGGCATGGAGGCGGCGAGGGCCAGAGTCCCAGGCGAAGCGGTCAGGATGAAGGCACATTTAAGTCCCGCAATATTCCAAGCCTTGCTCGCTGCGGTGACGCAGACCCCCACCTCGCGTGCGTTATCGCTGACGCTTAGGAATGGGACGAACTCTTCCTCGGAAAACACCAGTGGGCCATGAATCTCGTCGCTAAAAACATAGACACCATAGCGTTTTGCCAGATCGGCAATCGCCTCGAGTTCAGCGCGAGAGTGCACCGAGCCCGTTGGATTTTGCGGGTTGCAGATGAAATGGATCTTAATCCCAGTCTTATATCCCGCTTCAATGGCCGCCAAATCCAGCGAGTAGCACATGCCCTCTTTGTGCATCGGCGCATCAACAGCCTCGCACTTGAGTTCGTGGATCCAATTAAACATATTGAGATAGACCGGGGAATTAATCATGATCCGATCACCAGGTTGCACCACCGTGCGCGCCATCTCGATCATCCCTACACCCACATCGGTGCAGAGAAAGAGTTGCTCTTGATCAATCGTCCACCCCCAACGATCACGAGCAAATTTGGCAAAGTTGCGGGCGAGGTGATCGGTGTTGCCCATATACCCGGTATCAGAATTGGCGATCATTGCGATCAGTAGCTCACGAATAGGGGCGGCTAGTTCAAAGTCCATCTCCGCGACAGGCATCGGCAAGACATCTTGATCAAAGCCACTCCACTTTTCACTTGTTCGGGTGCGCAACTGTTCGAGTGTTAGTCCCTCAACCTTCATGGCACGATCTTAATCTGAGTTAGATACCCCACGATGATAATTGCTCGTTAATAAATTTTCGATCAGGATCCAGAACAGCACGGTATTCCAACCATTCAGTAAAGCGCGGATAGAGCGCCGTGAAGTGGAAGTTTGATGCGGTAAATAACTTCCCCCAGTGTGGACGGGCTTTAAATGGCGCTAACGCCGCCTCTAAAGTCGGAAGGAATGCGGTAACCCCAGGTAGGTCAGGCTTCCAGGTAAAGTGAATCGCCAAACTTTCACGACCGTAGGCTTCGCTCAACCAATTTTGATCGGCGGCGATAGTCCGCAGTTCGGTAACTAAAAGCAGTGGCTGAATTTCGGCGCGCAAGGCGTAAACCGCCTTGAGTGCAGCTGCGGCATCCTTGCGGTCAACGAAGTACTCGGTCTGCAGTTCATCGCCAAAGCTCGGGGTGAAATTCAATTTAAAGTGGGGCAGGCGCTCATGCCACGGGCCAACGCTACCTAACTGTTCGGTCGCGCTCTCGGTGGGTGCTCCCGCAAGGGGATGCGACTTCTCTTTAGCACGGCGGGCTCCAAAGAGTTCGGCGCCTGGCAAGGTATCGAAATTTAGGCGCGACTTAACCCAGAGTTGATCAACCAGCGCATCGCCCCACGTAGTAAAAGCCGAGACGCTATATCCAGCACCCATTACAGCTTCAAAATGTGCTACCAAGTTTGCAAAGGGAAGATCAAGGTAGACCGTTTGGGCAAGATCAAAAGAATCAATCGCCTGCAGGGTCAGGTGATGAATTATGCCGAGTGCACCAAGACCGACCCGCGCGGCGTCGAGTTCATCACCACTAATTGTCAGGTCGACACCCGCGGCAGTAATCAACTCGATTTTGATAATCGCAGCGGACAAATTTTGATTACCAAGGCCCGAACCATGTGTACCGGTGCTGGTTGCGCCAACAACGGTGATGTGTGGCAACGAACCCATATTGGCAAGCGCTAGCCCAGCGGCGTTAAGCGCAGTGGCGAGTTCCCCGTAGCGAAGGCCAGCGGGGACGCGTACCTGCTTGGAGAGAGCATCAATCTCAATCTCCTGGGGAAAGTGTTCGAAAGAGATCATGACATCTTTACTATCGGCAATGCGGTTAAAGGAGTGGGCGCTACCAAGGGCCCGTACAGACTCCCCCGCGATCACCGCAGATTGAATATCTGCAACGCTGCTAGGACGTACATCGAGGGCTGGTTCAAAGGTAACGTTTCCGCTCCAGTTTTTCACTCTGTAATTTTCCCCTTACTATCTTTGCCATCTTTGCCATCTTTATCGCCTCTACGGGCGACCCTGATCTGGCTGCCAATACCGACCAGCGCAAACGCGATTAATACACCAATGACACTGTAGATGATCAAATAAACATCGCGTGGAACGCGACGAGCCGAGAGCAGGATATATACCTGGGGCAACATAAAGTTAATCGCAGATAGCCAACCCCACTTCTGGGTTTGTGACCAACGCCTTTTGATCACCGCAACTACCAGACGCGCCGACGAGATCCCGTAGATCCACGAGGTAATCAGGTCGATGACAAAGAAAATGTAGGGATTTACCCCGTACTTACGTAGCGCCTTCCAGACTACAAAGGTGGCAACAAAGGTATAAAGAACAATCGTTGAGGCCCAGATCCGTTCCCAGAAAGTCTGGCGCTTGCTCCTCACGCGCGGGATAACTTCTGGGTGAAGTCGGTGGAACCGATAAAGGTAATGCGATCCGAGTGAAGGGGCGACATAACGCGATTTTAACGCGGCACCCGGCAGAATCAATGAAATAATGCGGTATGGGGCACTGGAGTTATATGGCGATGTTGCTCTTTACCGTCCTTGGCTCATTCTGGCTGGAAATCTTTCTCAAAGTTGGGGTATTGCGTCGCGCGCGACGGATGGCCTTAAGTATTGTCCCCGTCGCGCTCGCCTTCATCGGGTGGGATGCCTACGCCATCTCTCGCCACCACTGGCACTTTGATTTAGCTCAAATTCTGCAGGTGTATGGGCCATTTAAAATCCCACTCGAGGAATACCTCTTCTTTCTCGTCGTTCCGATCGCGGCGATCATGACCCTAGAAGCGGTGCGCAGGCGTCGTCCCCTTTGGGAGATCGGGGATGAGCGATGAGTTATACCCAGATCGCCTTCGTCGCGGTTGCTTGTTCAGTAGCGATCGATCTTTATTTGGTTCGCACTCGGCTCTTGTTGCGTAGGGCCTTTTGGGCCTCATACGCGATCATTGTGGCCTTTCAACTGTTGACCAACTGGTGGCTCACTTCGCGCAAAATTGTCACCTACGACAAGCACCAGATACTGGGAGCGCACCTCGCTAGCGCGCCGCTGGAAGATCTCGCCTTCGGTTTTTCACTCGTCTTAGCCGTGCTTGCGCTCTGGGTTTACTGGGGTCGGCGCGGGGTCGGCGCGGATCTGAGGTCAAAAAATACTCCGTAGAATTGCCCTATGGAGTTGCAGAAGGTCATCTTGTATTACGGCTTTACGCCGCTACCTGACCCCGAAGCTATTCGTTTGTGGCAGCAGAAACTTGCCGAGGAATTAAACCTCAAGGGCCGGATCCTGATCTCGAAACACGGGATCAACGGAACCCTGGGCGGGACAATGTCTGACCTAAAGAAATATGTGAACGCCACCAAGAAATATCCTGGCTTTAGGAAGATTGATTTCAAATGGTCCACGGGGACCGGCAATGACTTTCCCCGTTTGAGGGTCAAGGTCAAACCCGAGCTCGTGGAATTTGGTCTGCCGATCGATATCCAGGTAGATGAGCGAGGCGTCCTAAACACCGCACAGCACCTAAAGCCCTACGAGGTAAATAAGTTGGTTGAGGAGCGTGGTGAGGAAGTGCTCTTCTTTGATGCTCGAAACGGTTACGAAGCCAAGATCGGCAAGTTTAAAAACGCCATTGTTCCTGATGTGTCACACACCCGAGACTTTGTCATGGAAATTCAATCGGGTAAGTATGATCATTTAAAAGATAAGCCCATAGTTGCTTATTGCACGGGGGGAATTCGCTGCGAAATTTTATCCACGGTAATGGTCAATCGGGGATTTAAAGAGGTTTATCAGATTGAAGGCGGGATAGTCCGTTATGCCGAACGGTATGGCGATGATGCGCTGTGGCAAGGTTCGCTCTACACCTTTGACAATCGCATGACCATGGAATTTTCAGATCACACCCCCATATTAGGAGAGTGCGAGAAATGTGGTGGCGCTACTAAGCAGTTCTATAATTGTGCGACGGTTTTATGCCATTCACTCGTTCTCTTGTGCGATGTCTGCGCCGAAAAAGATGAAAACAAATCTTGCACTCACGAGTACTACTCCCGCAGCACTGAAATGGTTGGGTAATTACTTCCCGTTAATCCCTTGAAGTGTCGTCTTTAAGTTATCCTTTGCGGTCTGTATCGCTTGCTTAAATGCCGTCACGATTCCATTAGCAGCGGCCCTGTACGCGGAGCGCGCAGCCAACCGAGCTACTTTATCTTTTCCGGCGGTCTGCAATGATTGCATGAGGTTCGCGTTCGCATCGGCAAATGCCAGATCGCGTCCGTTCTGCGCCTCTTTCACCGATGCTGCATAAGCCGCACGAGCGGCCTCTTGCGCCGCCTTCTTAGCTGCGTTTTTGGTTGGCTGCGATGGCGACGCCGATGGTGAGGTAAGCGCGGTGACACTGGGATCGGGGCTAGGTGAAGCAGTGACGGCGTGCGAGATTGTAGGCAGAAAGCCTAGGGTGGAGGCGAGAGCAAAGATCAGCAGTGACCGTTTCATTCCCCCATTATCCACCTATTTCTCACAAGAAGAGCAACTAGAATTTTGAGGTGAAGATCAGGCGTGGCTTTCTCATCCTTGTGGCTTCTGCCTGCCTCATAGCAATTTCTCAGATTCCGTTAGTGAGCGCGATCACTCCGAAGGCAACGATGCGTTTGATTAAGGTTGCCAGCCCAGAGGAGGATTTCCCACTTCGCAATGTTTATGAGTTGATCCCCGCCGTACCGGCGGAAGAAGTCGATCTACTACCAATCGTGTATATGTTGCACGGTTGGCCAGGCAGCCCCATCGGATTGATCGCTGGTGTGGAAGCTCCGCTTATGACTGCTTTTGCTAAAGGTGCCAGACCCTTCATCGCAGTCTTCCCAGACGGAAACGCCACAACTCACTCAGATTCAGAGTGGGCTGATTCTTTTGATGGCCAGGCGATGGTTGAAACGTGGCTGACGACAAAGGTGATCCCGGCGGTGGAATCTAGGAATATTCGTAGCCGCAGCGATCGCGCCATCTTCGGTTTCTCTATGGGCGGCTATGGCGCGGCGATCATTGGATTGCATCACCCCGAGCTTTTCGGGCAAGTAGTCACATTGGCGGGATACTTTCTCATAGATGACCTCACCAACGCTTTCGGACCTGACGCCACGAGCGCGAAGAAACATGCCTACCAAACTCCCATTAACTACTTGAAGACCGCGACAAAGATGCGTTGGTTCTTGGGCGAATCGCGTCAAGATTACACCCAGCTTATTCGCGGTCAGGTCGCGTCGTGGAGCACAAAGTTAAAGAGCGTAAAGGCTCCGTACTCGACGAGTTCGGCAAATGGCGGGCACAGCTATATCTTTGTAAATGGAGAAATACCGATCATTCTCAAATGGTTTAAATGGGGCGTCGTTACTCCCCCTAGCGCCTCGCCTTCCTCTTTTCCCATAACCTCACAGAGCGCGATACCTAGTCCAACGGCAGAGGCGGCAATGCACTGAGGTAACTCGCACTTCTACTTGCGCGAAAGAGACTATACGAAAGGAAGAGCGCGACGAAAAATGGAACGATCGCCCAGGTATAGGAAGAGTAAGTAATAGTCGCGGTTAAGATAAAAGAAACCACTATTCCTGCGGCAATGCGCCAATCATCTCCGACTATGAAATCCACCCAGAATTCGCCGAAGGCAATCACACCTGCCGCCAACTTATTCCGCTCCGGGTGAGTTTGCTCCTTGATAGCCACCTCGCTCAACGTCGTAACTCTTAGCTTTGGTTTTGCCCGTTCTCCTTTGAGTACCCCAACTAGTACTACCGAGAAGAGCGCAACTCCGAGAATTAAAGCGGGCAGCGCCCAGTTATCGCCGGGCCATTTCTTCGTAGCTCCGGCCGAACCCTCTGCTCCCCAAAAAATTCCAAAAGAGGTGAGCATGATGCCAACACTAAATTTCATGGTGTTCTCTGGAACCTTGGCTAACGGTGCGCGCAACGCAAATCCAGCGGCGGTAACGACGGCAACTGCTGCTACTGCAGAAATGGCAGCGAGAGTGACCTTGTGCGCAATAGTTCCAAAGGTCAGGACGATAAAGGCGACCTCTAGACCTTCCAGAAGCACGCCCTTGTATGAAAGGGTGAAGGCATACCAATCTGCAACCCCGTGACGGGTCTCCTTCGCTGCGATTCGAGCAGCAGCAATCTCCTCTTGAAAGATCTTCTCCTCATCGTGCAGAGCCTTGAAACCACTGGAGCGCAGAATCGCCTTACGCAACCAAGTTAGGCCAAAGACCAGGAGAAGGCCGCCGACCACAATGCGCAGGAACGAGATCGGCAAATGAGAAATCGCTGGACCAAAGGCTGCGATTATCAGAGCTAAAGTCAGTAGACCCGCCACAACTCCCCGCCAGGCAGATTTCCAATCACGCGCAGTACCCGCCGCTAGAACGACAGTAACCGCTTCGACCGCTTCGACCGCGGAGGCGAAAAATACTGAGAAAAATAGGGCGAAGGATGTACCTTGCATCTGATTGGCTCCTAGTCCGTATTAATTCATATCTTCAAGGTCTCCACCTTAAAGCCTCGTGCGATCGATTTTGCTCCAGAGGCTTTCCAAACTCATGCGAACTTTGCTGGGAATCAATCGGTACAGGCGTGCCTGCCAGTCCTTCGCTAATTCAATCGGGGAGAGAGCGAGCACCTTCTGGCCAGCGGGCTCCTGCGGACTGGGCACGTTGCGAATGGTAGGCGAAATCTGATCTAGCGAATCAGCGATGATCAGGGTGCTAGAGATCGCCGCCATGACGCGTGCGATCTGTCCACTGGCGATCTCTTCATGATCGGCTAAAGCGAGGGTGGCCACAGCGTCTGCGCTGAGACGCAATTCGGAGGTGAGAGGATCTTTAGCAATGCTGTAGGGGTCAAATCGAAAATCTTCGGCGCTGACGGTTAGGGCATAACTTGCGGTGGAGAGCAGGGCACCGATCCCCTGAGTCAGTTCGGGCTTCACCCCTCCGTGTAGCTGCAGGTCGTAGAGATTTCGTGAAGTTGCGCGGGTCTGCACAATCATATGTTCAACCGCGATGGCCCGAAGATAAAGTTTCTCGGCTTTCGCTGAGCGCGACTCAGGTAACCACTTAGCAAAAACTCGTGCTTCGATGACTTGATTTCTTATTGACGGGATTTCTTCCACGAGAAGACGGGCGCGAGCCAACCAACGACCAGCGTCGTCGGTGGTGTACCCGTCAACCAAGCCTTCCGCCATCTGCGCTAAAAGTGTTGAGCAACGCTCGGTCAGGGATGAGATTCGATCAATGGTGCGTCCGGCTGGACTCTTGGGTTGCGCAAAGATAGAAAGTGCAATCGCAATACCTGCCCCAATAAGAGTTGAAATCAGCCGCTTCACAGCCGTTGTCTCGCTCAGTCCTGGTCCTAGAACGATGAGGGCGGCGACAGGAACATTGATCGTGGCGACTTCACCCAGATGTAGGACGCGCGCTGCGACCAATGAAATCAACACTGTGACTCCCACGGTGACTATCCCTGAACCAAGGTAGCGGATCGCAAGTAAGGCGGCCCCAGCTCCAACAGTTGAACCGATCACTTGACCTAGCCCATCACGAGCCGACTTGTGAAGTGAAGAACGAACCGTAAGCGAGGCGACAACAGCGGCGGCGATGCCCCCATTGGTCTGTACTTGATCACCCACCTGCCAAGCGAGGGCGGCGGCAATGGCTGTGACTAGAACCTGTTGAATCCAGTACCAGCGCAGTACAACTTGTTGCCAAAAAGACTTCAGATAGCTCTTCACAGGCTTAAATATAGAACTCAACCTCATTGCGTTGTGAAAGGGAGCGAGTAACCACTTGGTTGGCGCCAATGGTGCTCCCCTCACCTATCGTGATATTGCCTAGAACCTTGGCCCCAGCGCCTAGAATCACATTATTCTCTATGGTGGGGTGGCGTTTTCCCTTTTTAAGGGAGCGACCACCCAGAGTAACGCCATGGTAAATCGTGACATCATCACCGACGACGGCAGTCTCTCCGATGACGATTCCCATGCCGTGGTCGATAAAGACGCGATTTCCGATAATGGCACCTGGGTGAATTTCAATTCCTGTCTTAGCTCGGGTATAGGTAGACATCAATCGCGCAACGAAACGCAGATGCTTTCCCCACAACCAGTGTTCGATGCGGTGCGCCCAGAGCGCGTGCAGCCCTGGGTAGGTTAAGGCGACTTCAAAGCGATTTCGGGCAGCAGGATCCCGCTTGATGACATTGTTGAGATCCTCTAGGAAGCGCGACATAAATAACGAAGTATAAATTAAATGCTTGGAGCAAGTGGCTCGTCGATAAATTCCTTATAGAGAGCAGTCGAAAGATATCGCTCACCAAATGAGGCGAGTACAACAACAATTATCTTGCCGGCGAACTCTGGCCGATCTGCAATCTGCGCTACCCCCCAGAGCGCTGCACCTGATGAAATTCCCGCAAGAATTCCCTCTTCTTGTCCGGCACGCTTTGCATATGTGAAGGACTCTTCACTCGGAGCAGAGAGCACCTCATCGTAAATGGTGGTGTCCAAGACAGCCGGAACAAAGTTTGCACCAAGACCTTGTAGCGGATGGCCAGCGGGGGTGCCTCCTGTCAGAACGGGCGAGGCGGCTGGTTGCACTGCGAAGATCTTGATAGCGGGATTTTTCTCCTTCAAAGCCTGACCAACACCGGTAATTGTTCCACCGGTGCCCACACCCATGACGACAGCGGCAACTTGACCATCTGTGTCCTTCCAAATTTCTTCCGCCGTTGTGGCGCGATGAATCGCCGGACCAGCAGCATTTTCAAATTGGCGAACCATAACCCCACCATCTTCAGCTCCGATGCGTTCCGCCTCATCCACAGCTCCGCGCATCCCTTGCGCAGCCGGAGTCAAAATAAGTTTTGCACCGAGAGCGCGCAGCAAGGCGCGTCGCTCCTTCGACATGGAGTCAGGCATCGTCAAGACCACTTTGTATCCACGCGCCGCTCCAACTGAAGCAAGGGCAATTCCAGTATTTCCAGAGGTAGCTTCAACAATTGTCCCACCGGGCTTAAGCGAGCCGTTCTTTTCCGCGTCATCAACCATTGCAACCGCCAGGCGATCCTTGACGGATGCCGTTGGATTATAAAATTCTAGTTTTGCCGCGATCGTTGCGGTCGTGTTTGGGAAGAGGCGTTGAATCTTCACCAATGGGGTGTTGCCAAAGACTTCAGATATATTGTTATAAATCTTCATGAATTCTCCTGTGCTCGTTGTAGTGCCAAGGTAGCAGGAATGCCCGCTGCCTTCTCAATGGAGTTTGGTAACTGCAAGTCATTCGCAAGTCATAACACTGAGATAATATCTTGATATCCAACGTTAAAGGAGATTCCATGCAAAAGCGCAACCTTCGTGATCTATCCGTCTCGGCCCTGGGCTTGGGCTGCATGGGAATGTCGGAGTTCTATGGCCCCACCAATGATGAGGATTCCATTGCTACCATTCATCGCTTTCTAGACCTCGGTGGAAATTTTATTGATACAGCCGATATGTATGGTCCCTTCAAAAACGAGGTACTAGTTGGGCAAGCGATAGCTGGGCGCCGCAACGAGGTAGTTCTGGCAACTAAATTCGGAAATGAACGTGGAACCGATGGATCTTTTAAGGGAGTCAATGGTCGCCCCGAATATGTCCGCGCAGCTTGTGATGCTTCATTGGCGCGACTTGGGGTTGAATTTATTGATCTGTACTACCAACATCGCGTAGACCGCAACGTGCCCATTGAAGAAACTTGGGGCGCCCTCAAGGAACTAGTTGTCGCGGGCAAGGTGCGCCACCTAGGAATTTCTGAAGCATCTGCCGCAACGATCGAACGAGCAAATGCTGTGCACCCCGTGACCGCCGTGCAATCAGAATGGTCGCTGTGGAGTCGCGACATTGAAACCAATGGAGTTCTGGCAAAAGTTAGGGAACTTGGAATCGGCTTTGTTCCTTACTCTCCTCTGGGCCGTGGCTTTCTTACCGGCACAGTTACTTCACTCAACGACCTAGCTGCCGACGATCGACGTCGGACCTATCCGCGATTCAAAGAGGAAAACTTCGCTCATAACTTTGAGATCGTTGCGGCTGTAAAGGCGCTCGCCGATCAAAAGCAGATTACCGCCGCCCAACTGGCCCTCGCCTGGGTGCTGGGGCAAGGAGATGACATTGTTCCAATTCCGGGCACTCGCAAGATCTCTCGGTTAGAAGAAAATCTCGCTGCCATTGAAATCGTACTAACGGCGCAAGATCGCGCAGCACTCGATGCCATCGCGCCTATCGGAGTTACTGCCGGAGATCGCTATCCCGATATGTCATCGGTGAACGTTTAAAAAGTAAGTGATATTTACTTTAGCGATGGTGAATCGCCTCCCGCTATTTACGGCTCTGAGCATTTATTGGTAAGGAGACTTTGAAAACGCTCCCCGCATTACCAAGATTCTTGACGCTAACTTCGCCACCATGTACTTCTGCGATCCATTTTACAATCGCCAACCCTAACCCGGTTCCACTTCCTCCAGAACTTTGGAATTTATCCGCCCTATAAAATCTTTCAAAGACGTGCGGTAGATCTTCCTCTGCTATGCCAGATCCATCATCTGTGACAGTTATTATTATGAATCCCTTTGACTCCTTAGCCAGAATTTCGGTATGACCATTTTCCTTACCATAGTCAATTGAATTCTTAATTAAATTAGCCAGCATTTTCTCCAAGTATGCCTTGTCCCCAAATATTGTAAGGTCTGGTATTTTATTAGCGGTGATTGAGATATTTTTCTTGTACGCAAGCGTTGTGCATCTTCCTATAACTCTCACGAGGAGAAGTCTCAGATTTACTTTGTTATAAATAATTTTATTCTTTAATTCCACCTTGTTGGAAGTGATTAAAGTGAGATCCGTGAGGATGCTTGATAGATGCTTGATCTCATAGTTAATAGCCCGTAGGGCGCTCTTTGGAGGCTTTGGATTCTTTAATTGGCTCCGCATAGCCAGATCCACATTCCCCTTTATTATCGCCAGCGGAGTGCGAAGTTCGTGGGTCGCATCCGCTATTGATTCTACTTTGAGCCTTTCTTCTTCCAGCAGCCTGCTGGTTTCCTTCGCCAGTTCTAATTTTTTCCGCTCGGTTATATCGCGAATATTGCACTGAATAACTCGGATCGCTCCGGCCATATAAGAATTGGTTACAAATTCAACTTCAATCTGTTGTCCGGATTTCGTCTCTAGTGGCAGATCTTCATAGAGCAGATGTCCCCCTTTTTTGAAAATCTCGAAAGCTTCCATCGATGCCCTTATATTCTTAAAGGCTCCAACTTCCCACAATTTCTTATTTAAGAATTCACTTTTAGAATAACCGAGGAGCTTCTCTAAAAATGGATTTACATCAGTGATCTGGCCCGTTTCAGAGTTTAGAATAAGGATTCCATCATGGCCCGTTTCAAATAGGCGTCGGTAGCGAATCTCTGACTCATTTAGTTTTGTCTTAATTTTGATCTCTTGCACGGCTTTTAACCTAAGTTCCTCCGCCGTTACTGCCAATTTACGACGAACATCCTCTTTCTCCTTGGCCGTCACCGCCAGTTTTTTGGCCATCACCTCCAACTTGCGCCGAACAACCTCCTTCTCCTCGGCAATTGCGGCCAGTTGTTTGGCTGTAACGACTAAATTATTTCTAGCATCTTCTTTCTCTTCCGCAGTCACGGCAAGTTGTTCGGCTTTAAGGCGAAGTTTTTCGGCGGTCACAGCCAAATTACTTCTTACATCCTCTTTTTCTCTAGCTGTCACCGCAAGTTCTTTAGCTGTTATTGCCAGCCTATCCCTGATGGTTTCATTTTCTTTGGCCGTTACAGCTAGTTGTTCGGCTTTCAGCCGGAGTTTCTCGGCCTTTCCCGGAACTTTCCTTGGGATTTCTCTCTTCTCTTTGACCAGTATGGCAAGGTCAGATGAATTTTTCATTCTCGTATTGCAAAGCCAACGCCACGTATTGTGTGTATCAAGGGTTTAACTCTATCTGCATCAATTTTCTTGCGAAGGTACCTGATATGAACATTCAATTCGTTATGAGTCTCCTCAAATTCAGGTCCCCATGCGTTATCGATTAATCTACGTCTCTCTACTGCTTCACCTTGATTAGTAAGGAGCGTCTCTAATAACTTATATTCTTTAGGAGTAAGGGGAACCACCTTCCCAGCCCGCCGCACTTCATGCTTCTTTTTATCCATTTCCAGATCATCAATTTTAGTAATATCTGAATCGATAGTTTTTCGTCGTCGCAAAACTGCACGGAT
>ENA-OFCD01000516-OFCD01000516.1-metagenomes-genome-assembly--contig:-NODE-516-length-24472-cov-21.835934_pt1 | contig 24472 bp, 17 predicted proteins | sample MGYA00153392_OFCD01 | MGnify analysis MGYA00153392
CAATATCGCCAGACAGCAGCTATTGCAAGCCATTCAGTTTTTGTCCTGTACTTAGAAGGGCGGCATATTTATAAGAATATCAACCCAGACGGCTGGGTGAAATTCAACGCCCAATTGAGAACGGATAAACTCTGCCCAATTTACTAGATTAGGAGGCTGTTGTTTGAGATAACCGTTTGCAAGTGCGCGCACAATATTTCCTTGACCATTCAGCCGGAAATGAGAGCATCCTGATTCAAATATAATAGACGATTTTAGACCTGAGGGATGATTCACTTGACGCTGGTAATTCTCTAAATCAGGTTTACTATGAGTTAATAGCCAGCTTTCTAGAAGCTTAAGAAACTGAGATGGTAATCCCTGATGCCGTTCTGCTATTTTTTCTAAAGCATGAGCAATATCATCTCGAAATTCTTCAGAACTAAAACCTCGTTGATTCAATTCTTCTACAAACTGAAGCAATTTCTGCGATGAAAAACTGGTTGTTGAAAGACTAAGTAGAGCCTTTCCCGCGTAACTTTCATGACGGTGAGGCTGAAGTTGAGGTAGAAGTCTGAGGAATCGGTCAGGGTCATCTTTGACAAACTCTCCAAATTCACGAGATTGTTCAATTACACCTCCAGCTCGTGAGCGATCTCTATCCCACATTTTTTTAGGATTAGTCCATATAATTTCATCAGATAGTCCATCAACTAGATTGAGTAAATCTCGATCGCTAGCACGACTCATCTCGTCCTGATTCATACGTGGTCCCACAAACTGAGTTTCTGAGACGGTTAGACACCGATCTTCAGAGATTTCCCAAGGAAAAACACGAATTTCTCCATCTCTGAGCCGTCTACCTGTTGAACTCAAACATTCATCAGGAAATCCAAGTAAGAGCTGAAGACGATGCTGACGGTTGTACTGTAAAAGCCGGAATCGCACATCAGGTTCACATTTTTCCCGTGGGTGGTAGTAACTAAATTTGCGAATGGCATCTTCAATATGTTGTCGTTCATGGGGTAATAAATGTGGGCAAACAGCGGCGATGAGACGTTTTGATTCAGCGTGATGCCCTGTTAAACTGTCGCCAAGACATAATCGCCTCTGATCACTCACGAGATAATTTAGAATAAATTGTGGCTCCTGACTGGCTATTTTCTCCAAACTACGTACAAGAAGTCTATGAACCAAAAGTAAATCTGATGACAAATTTTGCGCCACAAATATTAAGATACTTGGTCTATCTCGCTGAGTCAGTTCTAAAATAGCCGTTAAGAAAGCTTCAATAATCTCACCATGATGACAATCTAAGCTAATTGAGTGATCTTCTCGATAACTTATGCAATTTAAGTCCGATTCTCTGGCAATTTCATCAACGATATTTATTAACCATGACCAGAGTGAATCTAGAAAAGCTTTGGGATTGACCTGAGCAAATTTTTCGATTTCGTAGAAATCACCTTCACTTTTCAATAGCTGCTCTAGAGGTTTTCTTGGATCATACTGATAAGCATGAATAGATCTCTGCGTTTCATTTGCATCAGAGGACAATTCTGGTGGTGGAACTTGGCTTGCCACGATCGCCTTTTCTAATCTCTGATCCAAATGAGAACGGATAATTTTTGCAGCATCGTTAGGCAAAAATTCAGCAACTCTTTCTGCAATCGCAGCAACAGTATGCCAATCAATATTTGAGCGCTGGATAACTTGTCGTATTAGATCAACCCGTTTATGTGTCCACTGCCCAATGTTCCAAATGGCTCTGATGCTGAATAAGTCATAAGTCTGTTCATGCAACCAATACTCCTCTAGTAATCCCCAAACATCATCAGCGGCAAAGCTAGCTGCTGTCGTCAAAAGAGGACAGCAGTAAACTGCTTGTTCTGGTGCTTTCTCCAACCACTGTATGAATTCGGTACGATCGCGCAACCTTCTAAACCAACCTGGACTCCCAATCATCGAATCCAACACTTTAATCCCCTCTGTCTCTGAATTGAGCAAGGGAATAATTAGTCTCGCTTCAGTATTATCAGGCTCAATCTGTGCGCAGACAAACTCAATTAGTAAAGTGCGAATATGACTTCTAATCGGTCGATCGGTCGAAGTCAGCAAGGTATGTAATTGCCGCTGATAGTTAGAATGGTCTGTCCCTCGTAAATAATCAAGACTTCGTAGTAACATTGGTCTGATAAAAATTCCATCTTGGCGGTCTAAAACGAAATCAATCAATGATTGGGAGCCACGCGCAAAGGATCTTGCCAGAGTATGATCGTAGAAAGTCTGATGGCGGAAACCCAACGTTGAGTTATCCGAGTTCATCATCAAGATTCCAGCTTGTTCCAGCGCATGGCAGATTGTAGGGTTCTCATCAGCGATCGCACTTGGTAGCCACAAGACTTCTTCTTTAGTCATGCGTTCAGCTAATCGAGCTAGAAATTCGATAGATTTCTGAGCATTAGATTCATCTAAAATATATATTTTCCATAGCTGATCTAGCAACTTTGATAAGGATTCAAATATCTCGCCTGGTTTTGCAACTTTCAGGAAAATATCTAGGTGTAAGGGGATACGCAGCAATTCTCGTAAGGCTTCTCCCATGGCAGTTGGATTGTGCTGCTCCGCTTCGAGGAATGGAGAAATTGTTTCCCATGTAGGCAATTGGAGATCTAGCCGTTCAAATGACTCTAGACGGGCAAATTGAGTACCATGACGAAACTCAAATTCGCGACAAGTTGCAACGATGTGTACATTTTTAGTGTCCGCCAGGGATTGGATCAGGGATAGTAAGACATTCAATCGCCCAGGTTGACGATCGAGCATTTCTGCAACAGCATCCAGTTGGTCGATCAGGAGAATGACTTTACCAGTGCTGGCGATCGCCCTAATCGCATCGCAGATATTCCAACTGAGATGGATAGCCTGTTGCAACTCTTCAAGGGTGTTAACAGTATTGCTGAGATAATCTGCCTTAATTGCCAGCAGCACATAGTTTTCATTTACTGCCCAATGCCCCAAAGTCGCCATGAGTGATGACTTTCCGCAACCAGGAGAACCCAATACAATTGTTGTGGAAGATGTTCCGGTTTCGATGCGATCGGTCAGTTGTTTCAACTCTGAACGAGTAATCTGCTGATTATTACCTAGAGTCCTTTTCCAGTTCAGCAAGCCTTTAGAGGCATTTAGAAACTCTCCTTTCAGGCTGCTTTGCCTCTCTTCGGGTAGAAAGAATTGTTTGCGATCGCGTCGCGGTAGTTGTTGGATCATCCCAAGTTCCGGTTTACGAATTCTGGGTTGATTAGTCAAACGACGGTAAAGCAACTCATAGCCATCTGTCGTATTTAGCCTGTAATTGGTCACACCACGGAGAGGACTCGGAATAAAGTTGGCATCTTCTGGCATCAAGGCAATGGGGATGAATTTTGCATTCTGCCCCTGATTGTCATAAAGCTCCTGGATAATTACACCGCCTTCCCATGTCGCTCCTTTACCTTTGCCTACCTCCTCACGTCCGCGAAATCTCCGATCGTACTGCTCTGTGCAAGCCACGAGAACGAAGGTCGCTTCCTCAATTTGATTCAACATCCAGCGCTGCCAGCCCTCAATAGGTGACTCCTCATACTGATCGATCGTGCATTCAATTCCATCCTGTCGTAATCTATCAGCCAAATCGAGAACTCGGTCCTTATGTTCTTGAGAATCATGGCTATAGCTGATAAAAAGCTTGAGAGAGATCGATTCAAGAGTTATTGCTTTAGGTAAGGTAGGTAAATATTCTGTTGCAGCGGGAGGTTTCTGGAAATCGTTCTGAGATTCAGGAGATTCAGAAGTTGATTGTAATTTTGCTAACATCTCGAAAGTAAAGGCACTAGCATGACCAGAAGCTAACTCTTGGGAACCACTATTATCCGCATCAGCCTTCCCATCCAATAAATCCGAAATCCCCCGAACAACGATCGCCGACACCCGTTGATTCGCTCGCGCCGCCTCTAGAAACCCCAAACCCTCCATCTCCACCGCGATCGCATCTCCATAGTTCTCACACAAAAACTGAAACACCTCCGACTGAGTAGACGCAATCACCTTCTCCCCCGCCGCGATCGGACCCACAAAAACACGCGGTTTCACCTCAGGCACCACAGCCAATCGCTCCAGCCAGTCCCCTTTATTCGCCTCAGCCCTCGCCCGTTCCACCAAATTGTAATCCGACAACCCAATCTCCGGTCTAGGCTTAAACCGCTGGTCAGCCTTCCCCGACTCATAGCCATAAATTTTTGTAGATGCCACCACATCCCCGATCGCCACATCCTTAACCCCACCTGCCACACCCACAAACAAAATCACATCAGGCTTAAAATGTGCGATCGCCCGTTCTGTTTCCAATGCTGCCCTTACATTTCCCGCTCCAATCTCAACAATCCCCACCTCCCACTCTTGACCATTTGCACTAAATGTCCCCCGCTCATAAGGCTTCCCTTGAGCATGGACTTCCTCTTGCAACGCCTGAAGATGAGCGCGAACGGCTCGATACTCTACCGGGAGAGCTGTGAGAATAACAGCACGAGACATAGGCGGTGGCGATCGAGAGATATTTTTAATATGATGACAAATTTTCTTCCTTTTAGGGGCGATCGATCGTAATTTTACGTAGACTTTAAGAAATTTGTAATAATCTTGACATTGATGAGCTATTTCCCTCGCCATACTTGGATCTAAAAATACTTGAAGTTTCCGCTCAAGTTTCACGCCCGATCGCTCCTCTGATGGTCTTTTGTCCCGATCGCCCTCAGCACATCACCACTTACCCAAAAACATGCCAGATCCAACACCCGACCGCATCACTGGAACCCTCTCCATCAACGTCCTGCCCCAACCCAAAGGACAATATCTCTGCCAACTATCACCAAATTTAAGTGACGAACCCAGAGCAGACATCCAATGCTACGGACAGACGAAAGAACATGCGATCGCGATCGCCCTCGAAAAACTTGCTGCGAGCTATCGAGAACGAGTTGAAGCGCAACAAAATCTAGATTGGGATGCCGCCACTTGTACTGAAACAGGAGAACCGATCGACAAGCGTTACCATGTCATTCTGCACTATGAACGAGTCACTGAAGAAGAATCAAAATTCGATGCGTTTCATAATGTTCAAATGGGTAATACCGTCGTTGAAAATGCTAACATTACGGTCATTGAGATTAATTCAGATCTCCCCTTTGATCCAGAATTACAATCGTGGTAAGCCAACCATCCGACCGCTTACACTAGCCAAACCGATCGTAAATAGAACAATTGGGGGAAAGTCACAAGGAGTATTTTCAACAAAAACAATCGATCGCCTTCAACTTTGAGATAAATTTTAGGATAATGTAAAGCTCATTCCAAGAGAACACCATGTCTACTCGACCCAACCTAGCGAAAGAGTTCGATCGATCGGTATCTGCGACTACAGATTATCTTTCCCCTAAGACCGTATTTTCAGCATTGGGATTACAGGAACTCAATGAACGATCGGACTGGAAAGGAGCCATCCAACTCACCGGACACCTGATAGTCATGGCCGTGAGTGGCTACGCTTGGCTGACCCATATGAATTCGATTTTAGGGATTCCGGCACTCTTGCTCTATGGATTTAGCATTGCGGCAATGTTTGCACCCGTGCATGAATGTGTTCATCGGACTGCCTTTGCAAATAATCAGGTGAATGATCTTGTTGCCTGGTTTGCAGGGTTGTTATCACTCTATAACAGTACCTTCTATCGCCGTTATCATAAGTGGCATCATCGCTACACTCGCATCGTAGGTAAAGACCCCGAACTGATGGATCGCACCCCGACGAATTTGGGTGAATATCTTTGGCAAGTTAGTGCCGTTCCCTGGTGGATCGGGAAGATCCAAGGACATATCCGTTGTGCGATCGGACAGATGGACGATTGCCCTTACATTCCAGAAACTGCACGGGCTGAAGTACAACGATCGGTGCAGTTACAATTATTAGTCTACGTCATTGCGATCGCCGCGTCGATTTATTTCCAATCGCTGTGGTTTGTCCTAGGTTGGGTGCTTCCGCTAGCCGTCGGACAACCGATGTTACGCTTGATTTTATTAGCCGAACATACGGGCTGTACCCTAGATGCTAATCCGTTTGCCAATACTCGGACTACGTTAACGGCATTGCCTTTGCGATGGCTGATGTGGAATATGGCATTCCATGCAGAACATCACTTTTGCCCGTCGATGCCATTTCATAAACTTGAATCAGCCCATGAAAAGCTCCGATCGCACCTAGAACATCTCGATCCCGGCTACATCGCGGTGAACACCGATATTATTCGTAATCTGGGTCAAGCCTCTGAGTCTTCTGCCACTTAAAACTACCATGCCTGAATGTTTAACCTTGAGGGACTTCCCACTGCAATGTGGGGTTGTTCTGCCAACGATCGACTTGGTGTATCAGACCTATGGGAGCTGTAATGCCAATCGCAGTAATGTAATTTTGTATCCCACCTCCTATGGCGCACAGCATTCAGATTTAGATTGGCTGATTCGGAATGACGGTATTCTCAATCCCGATCGATACTGTATTGTTGCAGTCAACATGCTCGGCAATGGTCTATCTAGTTCGCCCAGCAATTTAGACTCCTTTGGTTTTGCTGAATCAGGCGGTTGGTTTACCCATTGGGATAATGTTCGATTACAAGCTCATTTAGTATTAGAGGTTTTAGGGATTGAGACGCTGGCGTTGGTCTATGGCTGGTCTATGGGTGCCCAGCAGGCTTACCATTGGGGCGCATTGTACCCTGATCGCGTCGATCGCATTGCAGCCCTTTGCGGCACGGCGAGAACCACCGACCACAATACGGTTTTTTTACAGAGTTTACGATCGGCATTGACCAGCGATCCGACTTGGACAGGAACTGGGTTTGATGGCGTACCCGATCGAGGATTTAAGACCTTTGCACAGATCTATGCAAGTTGGGCGGCTTCCCAGGCTTTTTATCGAGACGGGTTGTATTACCGCTTGGGGTATGAATCGTTGGAGGATTATCTGGTGCGGGCTTGGGAAAATGGCTACCGCACGCGTAATCCTGAAAATTTAATTGCCATGATTGATACATGGTTGCGCTGTGATGTCAGCGATAATGAAATATACAAAAGGGACTATCCGGCGGCATTAGCGGCAATTCAAGCGAAAACTTGGGTGATGCCCGGTTCGACTGACCTCTATTTCACCCCCGAGGATTGTCAAGCAGAAGCTGCGCTTATTCCCAACGCACACTATTTGCCCATTCCATCCATTTGGGGACACCGCGCTGGAAATCCTTACCAAAATCCTGCCGATGAACAGTTCATCCGGGATGCCATTCAAGAGTTGTTAGAGGACGTATGAGTATTCCGATCGATATGAGCCTATCTGAATTTGCCCACACCCACGGCGTTCGCTACTTTTTAATCTCCTTTACGGACTTGTTTGGCATCCAACGATCGAAACTTGTTCCCACTGCTGCCATTGATACGATTGCCGCAGACGGTGCCGGATTTGCTGGGTTTGCTGCTTGGCTCGATATGACGCCTGCGGACCCGGATGTTCTCGCCATTCCCGATCGCGCGGGAATGGTTCAACTCCCCTGGCAAAAAGAGGTCGCTTGGATGCCTGCGGATCTCTACTGGAGCACAGGCGGTGCGATCGCCCAGACCCCACGCCTGACGTTAAAACGAGTCATTGCCCAAGCCGAAGCCCACGGCTACCGAGTCAAAACAGGCGTCGAATGCGAGTATTTTCTGCTCAACTCAGCGGGCGATGGCATTTCAGATCTGCGCGATCGAGCGACGAAACCTTGCTACGATCAGCAAGCACTAATGCGACGCTACGACGTAATTGCCGAAATTTGTGATGCCATGCTGGAACTGGGTTGGGAACCCTATCAGAACGATCACGAAGATGCCAATGGACAGTTTGAAATGAATTGGAAATATGCAGATGCACTCGTCACCGCCGATCGTCATGCTTTTTTTAAATACATGGTCAAATCGATCGCGGAAAAGAGCGGCTATCGCGCCACCTTCATGCCAAAACCATTCAAAGATTTAACCGGAAATGGCTGTCACACGCATCTTTCTGTTTGGAAGCTCGATGGCGCTAGTAATCTCTTCGATGATATTAATGGTGAATTGGGACTATCACCCCTAGCGTACCAATTCATTGCAGGAGTCTTACATTCTGTGAGTGAATTCTGTGCATTTACTAATCCCACCGTTAATTCCTACAAACGGTTGAACGCCTCAACTACAGCTTCAGGCGCAACCTGGTCGCCCACTACCGTCAGCTATGGCGGCAATAATCGCACGCATACCATTCGCATTCCCGATCGGGGCCGCTTCGAGTTCCGACTTCCCGACGGTGCCGCCAATCCCTACCTATTACCCGCCGCCTTGATCGCCGCAGGTCTCGACGGCATTGAACAAAAGCGCGATCCGGGAGCGCGATCGGACATCAATAGTTATACCGATACGATTGCCAAAGAAATGAAACGCTTGCCGAGTAATCTATTAGATGCATTACGAAATTTGGAATCCAGTTTGGTAATGCGCGATCGGCTCGGCAGCGAAGTCGTCCAATCTTATGTCAAACTAAAATATCAAGAATGGTCAGCCTACACCGCCCATCTCAGCGATTGGGAACTCCAACAGACGATCGATTGCTAACGAGAACAACTCACTGATTGAGATACGGTCGCCATCCACCCAGTTCAGAGATCTCGTCAGCCTGTTGAATCGCAAAAGACTCACAGATGAAGCCCTTGACCGTTTCTCCATCTTCTAGAACGATCGTCCCAATGCCTAAAGGCGATGGAATTTGATTCACAAATCGTCCAAATCCCGCAGGCGGCAGATCCCAAATTTCTACTTCGATTCCATAGCCCGGTTCACCATCGAGTTGCCGGATGAGTCCTGGTTTTGGAATCGTCCCGTTGGTCAGGGCATAGAGTCGATAAATCGCTTGTGTTTTGCAGGTTTTAAGGAGAACGCCTTCTTCTTCTAGGAGTTGGAAATTGAGGGGTTGTCCAGAGAGATGGGCACCAACAACGGCGATTTTAATGCGAGAAATATCTTGAGTCATAGGGGAAAGTGAATGCCTGTAGCACCCAGTGAATAAGGACGTGAATCTGCTGTGTCTCGCTGAAGCCGATCGCCAATTTCACAGAGCGCGACATCGGTTCCCGCAGGGGCCATTAAGGTGAGTCCAGTCGGGAGTCCGTTGGATTGAAATCCGTTTGGAATAGCGATTGCTGTAAGATCCAGTAAATTTACAAAATTAGTATAAGCGCCGAGATTACGATTTAACGTAAACGGATCAGCATTGACTTCATTAATTTGATAAATTGTTCCCGTGGTCGGCAATGCTAAAACATCCATGGACTGCCATTGTTGCTCACTTTGTCGTTTCAGATTCATTAGATCATATAAATCCTGATAGGCGTCAATCGCACTAAACTCTTTCCCCTTGAGAATAATCTGTTTGACAACTGCATTAATGCCCGATCGATCGCCCTGCTGTTCCAAAAACTCACCTATTGCAACTGTGCGTTCTGCCACCCACGATCGATCGTAGAGCAAGGGCGCAGTATCAGCAAAGGGTTGAAAATCGATCGTCACGATTTGACAGTCTAACCGACGAAGTTGCTCGATCGCACTCCAGTAGTTCTTCTCAGCATCGGCATTGCCAAAAAAAATCAACGCCGTTGGATCAGGAATACCAACCCGAAGGCTTGCAAAACTAGGTAAGGACTGTTGAGTGATCGATCGAGAAAACCCATCATCAGCATCAAAGCCCGCTGCGACCTGGACGATGGTGGCGGCATCTTGGCAAGTTAGAGCAAAAATAGACAGACAGTCCAAACTTCTCACTGCCGGAACGACCCCCAGTGTGCTGAGATAGCCACGGGTCGGCTTTAACCCCACTAGGTTCATAAACGCAGCAGGCACCCGACCTGACCCCGCCGTATCGGTTCCTAGGGCAAAACTTACGAGTCCGGCAGCGACAGCGGCACTCGACCCGGCACTCGACCCACCGGGAATATAGCGATCGTCAAAGGGATTGCGGCAGATTCCGTAGGGCGATCGGGTGCCGACGAGTCCGGTGGCAAACTGGTCTAGATTGGTTTTACCGATAGGAATTGCCCCTGCGGCACAGAGCTTATCGATAACCGTGGCGGATCGATCGGGCGTATATGCAAATTCTGGACAGCCTGCGGTAGTGGGAATTCCAACCCAGTCAATATTGTCTTTAATCGCAAAGGGAATTCCATATAATGGCAATTGGTTGATGTTTGCAAGATCTAATCCTTGCATTCGATGTAGCGTTTCAGATTTGGTCACTAAATGAATCCAGACGGCTGGATCGTCGTAGTGTTCAATGCGATCGTAAATTTGATGGATGATATCGCGGGGTGTGGTCTCTCCAGCTAGATAGGCGGCCCGAAGCGTTTTGAGATCGAGGCTTTGAGTGTAGTGTAGTGGGTCGATCACGCTGCGATTCTCTCTCGTCCCTGCTGGCGAAGCAGTTCCATCAGTTCATCACGATAATCATGGAAACAATGATGACGTTTTACGGCTCGACTACGATCGGGTAAATTAATTTTAAATTCTTTGCGAATAGTCCCAGGATGGGAACTCAGGGCGAAGACGCGATCGGCTAAAAACACGGCTTCCTCGACATCATGGGTAATCATAAAAACCGTAATTTGGGTGCGTTCCCACAGGTCTAACATAAACTCATGCATCGACTCCTTCGCGTGAATATCTAAGGCCCCAAAGGGTTCATCCATCAGCAAAATCTTGGGTTCTGAAGCGAGGGCACGGGCGATCGCGACTCGTTGTTTCATGCCACCGGAGAGGACTTTTGGGAGGGTTGTGGCAAACTCGGTCAGTCCGACCACATTGAGATAGTAGCTAGATTGTTCGCAGCGCTGACGCTTTGAAACGCCTTGTAGTTTTAATCCGAACTCAATATTTTCGCGAACGGTCATCCAGGGATAAAGCGTGTATTGCTGAAACACCATTCCCCGATCGGCACCCGGTCCTTTCACAACCTGACCCTCAATCCGCACATCGCCCAGGCTGGGACTATCGAGTCCCGCAATTTGTCGCAAGAGTGTTGATTTTCCAGACCCGGATGAACCGACCACGCAGACAAATTCACCTTGTTCGATCGACAAGTCAATGTCCTCCAAGACGGTCAGTTTTCCCGATCGAGTCTGGAAGTGTTTGCTTAAGTGATTAATAGTCAAAAACATAGATTTTCTCCTAGATTGTTTTAAGTTAGTAACACGATCATTATTGCTCGGGATTAGACCATCGACAGGCGACCCGGAGCACATACTGGAAGATTAAATCAAACGCTAAACCAATGACACCAATGACAATAATGCCAACAAAAATCTCATCCGTTCTCAGAAACCGACCTGCCACGCTAATCCGTCGTCCCAGTCCTTCCGTTGCCGCAATTAGTTCTGCCACAATCACCAATTGCCAAGCCGCCGCGAGATTAATCCGACAGGCATCCAAAATTCCAGGTAAGACATGGGGGAAAATCACCTGCATGACCGTTGCCACTCGGTTGCCACCCAACATATAAGTTGCTTCGATCAAATCCTTGGGCACAAATTTGACCGTATCCATCACCATCAGAGCATTGAAAAAAAACGTTCCAATAAAAATCAATGTCACTTTGGGTTCTTCCCCAATGCCTTGATACAAAATCAACAGTGGAATAAATGCTGGAGCAGGCATATATCGCATCAGTCCGAACAACGGTTCGAGCAATGCCCGAATGCTCCGAAAACTACCCATCAATAATCCAATGGGAATTGCGATTAAACTTGACGTCAAAAATCCTACGCCCACCCGCCACAGACTGGCGATCGTATCATTCAGCAACTCCCCCGATTGCCATAATCGCAGTCCCGCTGTCATCACTTGACTAGGCGCAGGTAAGAACTTGGGATCGATCGGTGCTACCGCCGTCACGCCCCACCAAAGCAATAGCGGAAGGGCGATCGAAGCAGTTCCCAGCATGAGACTCAATCGCAGGGGAATCTCCTCTGAAATTTGCCAAAAAACAGAAGGGTGCCAAGGTTTAGACTTGATCTGATCGCGAATTGAGGTCGGCTGGGGTTGATCAGGCATAAAGCATCTTGGAGAAGGGTCGTATTTCGAGTTAGGGTCTCGCTTTAGCAGCATAGGCTTTGACAAACCGATCGTCGAACAGTTTGCTCAGATCCGGTTTGGTTTTGGCTAACCCGACTTGGGTGAGAAACTTTGAGAGTTGTTCCGCAGCAAACGGCAGCGAGGTCATGTCTGTTCCCGGCTGAAATGCCTTAAGATTCTCATCGATCGTAAAGATTTTTGTCCCTGTGTCGTAGTCTTTATAGTCCGCAACACTGACGTTAGCGCGTTTCGCCATGATCTCGATCGACGGATTCGCATTGGCTTTGATGTAATCCATCGTCGCAAACCAGGAATCGACCATCGTCTGCACCCGATCGGGATGCTCATTCACAAATTTGCGGCCAAACACGAGATGGTCCGAAATCGCACCGGGAAACTCCTTGGAGCTAAACAATTCCTTACTGTCCTTACGCTTGAGAGCCTCAACGGTGAAGGGCGCAAAGACACCAACCGCATCGACTTGACCCGCCACAAAGGCTGCTGCTGCTTTTCCGGTTTCGAGCGGGACAAAAGTAATATCAGAGGGCTTCAATCCCGCTTTTTCCATACCAAGGAGAAGGAGAAAGTGATCGACCGTGCCTTCTTCAGCCGCGACTTTTTTGCCTTTCAGATCTGCGACACTCGTAATACCATCTCTGACAATAATTTTGTCGTTACCTGTGGAGTTATCATTCACGAGTACGATCACCTGATCGGCACCCCCTGCAATCGAGCTAATGGTGTCATTCAGAGTTTGTGAATTAGCATCGAGCTGATTCGCGTTCAAGGCATTAATCGATTCCAGGTAGCCATCAAACCATTTCAGATCTACATTGATACTTTTATTCGCAAAAATCTTCTGCTCCTGAGTAACCTGCCAGGGGAACCATCCCGGCCATGCACTGAAGCCTAATTTCACACCGGGCATTCCTGCACCATTGGGAGACTGACTGGCGGGATTCGAGCAGCTTACAAGTAAGGCAAAGCTAGCAAGGCAGAGGGCACACTGGAATAAAAAACTCCGCAGAACGCGCGATCGAAGCTTCATTGGATATCCTCACAGTAACGTTTAATCAACATCAAAAGCCCGGAAGATCCAAGATTGCTAGCAATAGCAATTAGGGTCTCCCGGGCTTTTATCCCGCCGTGTCATTGCATCGGTCACTCAGGCATTACAATGCTGAGCTGACAGTTACAACTGCTTCTCTCGGACCAGACAAACTTACTCAGTGGGACACCCCAAGCAGCATAGAATCGGAACCCTAGAAGCCAAAATTTTATTCAGTTAAAATGATACTTTACAAACAGAACTCAACCATCCCTCAACTTATCCATAGATCTTTGCTAATGATTTTTCGGTTGGTCACTACGATATCATCCATGACTGAACAAAACAATAAGGTGTACTACGCTACAAAAGATATGTTTTTTCAAAAAGTATATGACACTACTTTTTTGCTCGTATATCTTGCTACGCTAGGAAGGCTTCAAGACCTAAAAATTTAATTCAGAGAGTGCTTCTAGGGTTCCGATTTCAGTGATCGATGGGTTGAGTCAGCCGATTGATTTTGTTTGAAATGGCTGGTCCGAGAGAAGCAGGCCGATCGATGTCTTCGAGTTCTGATGACATCTTAGGTTACACGGCGGGATAAAAGCCCGGGAGGTTCAATTTATCGTGACGTTTGGGAATTCCAACGTACGTTAATTGCTACACTCTCGGGCTTTTGTCTTGAGGATTACTGATTCGCGAGGGAAAATTTATGTTAGACGCTACTCTGGAGTTGGATGAAAACGTGTTATTGGATGAGAAATTACCCGGTGGAGCCTATTGGCATGGGGTGATTCGTCGAGGAAATACGTTGCGAATTACGGATCTGTCGGGTTCCCGTGGAGTGTCAATGTTGTGCTATAACGCGGACAGCCCGATCGAACGGCTTAATGTGGCAGACACCGCCAAGATTCAATTTAATGCATTCCTAAAGAAAGGAATGGTGCTGTATTCGGACATGGGGCGAATTTTATTCTCCATCACAGAGGACACCTCCGGTTGTCACGACCTGATTTGTGGCTCCAGTCACCGATCGAGTAATCTCGCAAAGTATGGGGAAAGTGATTATAATAAGTATGGCGATAGTGATTACAATGATTCGCGCACAAACTTCTTAAAAGCCTTATCGAAACGAGGTTTGACCCGTAAGGATTTAATGCCGAATGTGAATCTTTTTAGTCGAGTTAGTGTCTCTCCTGATGGCAATCTAGACTACAATTTAGCCTGTGAAAAAGCGGGAAGTTTTGTGGATCTACGAGCGGAAATGAATGTTCTGGTCATTTTATCCAATTGCCCCCATGTTCTACATCCAGAGACTATTTATAAGCCGCAGCCCATTCAATTAACCCTGTTCCGATCGCCCAAGCCTGGACCTGATGATTTATGTCGTACTGCTAATGACGAAGTGGTTCGAGGGTTTATCAACACAGATGCTTGGTTTGCACAAGATTAATGCATTGAATTGTATCAAAGATTTAAGGAGATAAGACGAATGACAACAACCTCTTTTGCGATCGAGTTAGATTCCAACTTAGACCCCAAAAATGCAGTATATGACGAAGAGATTCGTGCTCGTCAGCCTTGGTCGAAGGTGATTCAAACTGGACAGATTTTACGAATTATTGATCTTCAGGGAAATCAGGCTGTGGATACGCTTTTCTATAATGCCCATGACACCTCTGAGCGCTACAGTGCGCCGGATACCGTCGTGCGTCAGGGAAATATTTTCATCACTACCGGGACAGAACTCATGTCCAGTGATGGAAATGTCATGATGACCGTCGTGGGTGATACCTGCGGTCGCCATGATACGGTGGGCGGAGCCTGTAGTATGGAAAGTAACTCAGTTCGCTATGGATTACAGAAGAAACATCTTCATGCTTGCGTCGAAAACTATCTCTTAGAGCTGAGTCAGTATGAGATGAACAAGCGAGATCTCGTCAGCAATATCAATTTCTACATGAACGTTCCCGTTAGCGCTGATGGCACATTAGAGATTGTGGATGGGATTTCGGAGTCTGGAAAATATGTGGATTTGCGGGCTGAAATGGATGTGATGGTTTTAATTTCTAATTGCCCTCAAATTAATAATCCGTGTAATGCATACAATCCAACTCCCATTCGCTTAATCGTTTGGGACCCCGTCTAACAGCGTTTAATTCCTCTACTTATCCATACTTGATCTCTCTCCTTAAACCGTGATGTTTAAAAAAGTTCTTATTGCCAATCGAGGGGAAATTGCTTGTCGAGTGATTCGTACTCTCGATCGATTAGGCATTCAGTCTGTCGCGGTTTACTCCGATGCCGATGCCCATGCACTCCATGTCAGACTTGCTACTGAGTCGGTCAATATTGGTCGATCGCCTGCGGCAGAAAGTTATCTGATGGGCGATCGGATTCTTGAAGTAGCGCAAAAGCTGGGCGTCGATGCCATTCATCCCGGCTATGGATTCTTGAGTGAAAATGCGGCGTTTGCAGAAGCTTGCGCGTCGATCGGGATTCAGTTCATTGGACCGACCTCAGAACAGTTACGGCAGTTCGGGCTAAAGCATATTGCGCGGGAGATTGCAGACCAAAACCAAGTGCCGATGTTACTGGGCAGTGCCTTGCTGACGAGTGTTGAACAGGCGCGTCAAGTGGCGATCGACATTGGCTATCCCGTCATGCTGAAAAGTACGGCGGGTGGTGGTGGGATTGGAATGCAGGTGTGCCAGAGTGAGGGGGATTTAGCGGATGCCTACGAAAAGGTGGAACGGCTAAGCCAGTCGAACTTTAGCCAGAGTGGTCTCTTCCTAGAAAAATATATCCAAATAGCGCGACATATTGAGGTCCAAATCTTTGGAGATGGGAGGGGACAAGTGATTGCGTTAGGCGAACGGGATTGTTCCACCCAACGTCGCAATCAAAAGGTGATTGAGGAAACTCCGGCACCGGGAATTAGTGAAGCGTTGCGGCAGAAATTGTGTCAGGCAGCGGTAAAATTGGGACAAGCGGTCGCTTACCAATCAGCAGGAACGGTGGAATACATTTTAGATGTTGAAACCCAGCAGTTTTATTTTCTAGAGGTCAACACTCGGTTACAGGTGGAGCATGGTGTTACTGAATTGGTTTACGGTATCGATCTAGTCGAGTGGATGGTGCGATTGGCGGCAGGCGATCGTACATTTCTCTCTGTCTACGTCCCCAAACCGCAGGGTCACGCCATTCAGGTTCGGATCTATGCAGAAGACGGTCATAAAGGGTTTCAGCCGAGTGCGGGATTACTGAGCCATGTACAACTTGCTGCTGGATCTCGCTGGGACAGTTGGATCGAAACAGGAACTGAAATCTTAACATTTTATGATCCGTTGTTAGCAAAACTCATTGTTCATAGTGATACTCGTCATGACACGATTGCTCTTCTTCAGTCACAGCTACAGCAATCTGAAATTGCAGGAATTGAAACAAATTTAGATTACCTAAGACAGGTCGTCCAGCATTCTGACTTTATACAAGGCAAGGTTTCAACCGGGTTTCTAAATACATTTCAATATCATCCTCGATCGATCGATATCTTGAATCCTGGAACCTTCACCACCATTCAAGATTATCCCGGTCGATCGGGCTACTGGAATATTGGGGTTCCGCCTTCGGGACCCATGGATCATCTCGCCTTTCGCTTGGCAAATCGTATTTTAGGTAATCCAGACTCTGCTGCCGGACTAGAATGTACGGTAATGGGACCGACGCTCCGGTTTAACTGTGACACGACGGTTTGTCTCACGGGCGCACAGATGCAGGTAACCTTGGACGGCATTGATGTGCCCTATTGGAGTGCGATCGCCGTGAGTGCAGGCAGTACGTTGACGCTCAAAGCGATCGTTGGGCATGGCTACCGGACCTATCTTGCCATTGCCCAGGGCTTCGACGTGCCGGAGTATCTAGGCAGTCGATCGACCTTCACCTTAGGACAATTTGGCGGACATGCAGGGCGAACGTTGCGACTGGGAGATGTGTTGCGATTGCCAAGGCTATCGGACCAGGATGATGAGCGTGTGAACACAAGCTTACCCGTAGAATTGATTCCAAACTACACCACGGATTGGGACGTTGCAGTCCTCTACGGTCCCCACGGTGCGCCGGACTTCTTTACAGAAGACGACATTAGAATGATTTTTTCCCAGCGTTGGACAATCCATCATAATTCTGCTCGTACAGGGATTCGCCTCATTGGTCCAAAGCCGAAGTGGGCGAGGGAAGATGGAGGTGAAGCCGGACTACATCCCTCAAATATTCATGATAATGCTTATGCGATCGGAACAATCGATTTCACAGGCGATATGCCGATCATCTTGGCGCATGATGGTCCGAGCTTAGGGGGATTTGTCTGTCCTGGAACAATAGTTCAAGCAGAACTGTGGAAAATTGGTCAACTCAAGCCGGGTGATACCGTGCGGTTTTATCCGATCGATGAATCGACCGCCCAAGCTTTAGAACGCATTCAAGATCAAGAAATTGAAACGCTAATTAAATCACCAGCCACAACCCAGGGTACAACTCAAACTCTTTATGACGATCGAGTGGGAGTTAATGCATCTCCAATTCTTTGTCGTATTGCAGAAACATCCGATCAAATCGCAGTCACCTATCGTCAAGCAGGCGATAAGTTTTTACTAATTGAGTATGGTCCACTAGTCTTGGATCTAACCCTACGGTTTCGGGTTCATGCCCTGATGATCTACCTCCAAACCCTCACTCTGCCTGGAATTATCGACCTGACACCGGGCATTCGATCGCTCCAAATTCACTACGATAATCGCCAACTTCCCCGACAAGAACTCCTCAATCTATTGATAGCCGCTGAACAGGCATTGCCGAATATTAGCGAAATGGAAGTTCCAACCCGAATCGTTCATTTGCCCCTGTCCTGGGATGATGCTTCGACTCAGCTTGCGATCGAAAAATATATGCAATCCGTCCGTGATGATGCGCCATGGTGTCCCAGCAATTTGGAGTTTATTCGACGCATTAATGGACTCGATCGGATTGAGCAGGTTCAAGACATTCTGTTTAATGCAAGCTACTTAGTCCTAGGGTTGGGCGATGTCTATTTAGGCGCTCCGGTAGCAACGCCGATCGATCCTCGCCATCGACTGGTCACCACAAAATATAACCCTGCCCGGACCTGGACCCCCGAAAATGCAGTTGGCATTGGTGGGGCGTACCTGTGTATTTATGGCATGGAAGGACCGGGCGGCTACCAGTTTGTCGGGCGTACGGTTCCAGTGTGGAATCGCTATAAGCAAACGGCTGATTTTCAGAATAAATGGCTACTGCGTTTCTTTGACCAGATTCGCTTTTTCCCGGTGTCACCGCAAGACTTACTGCACTATCGAGAAGCTGTGATTCAAGGAACCGTGAAACTGGAGATTGAAGAAACCACCTTTCGGCTTCAAGACTATCAAGATTTTCTCACCACCAACGCCGAGTCGATCTCAACATTCAAAACGCAACAGCAGTCCGCATTTTCAGCAGAACGCGATCGATGGGTGCTCTCTGGTGAGTTCGATCGGGTCTCGATGGATACCACTCTGCCGGATATCTCAGATTTCGTCCTTTCTGAAGGACAGCAGGTAATCTCATCACAAATGTATGCAAATATTTGGAAAATCTTAGTTAAACCCGGTGATTCGGTCCAAGTCGGTGATCCATTAATTATTTTAGAATCGATGAAAATGGAGATTGAAGTCGAGGCCCCGTTCTCAGGAACAATCGAAACACTTTTGTGTCAACCTGGACAGTCCATCACTGCTGGGCAGCCACTGATCATTTCAAAAACTAAATCACCCGCACGAGTACCGCCACTAGTCTAGATTTTCCGAAGATGGATGCAGGAAACATCCCCTATTCGGAGAACCTCAGATGAACAATCAACAAGCTCAAGACTTAGTTCAGTCCATTCATGACTCTATTTTTAGTACCCTAACGGAAGCACCCGCTGGACAAAACCCGTCCTGGACAAAGAAAAAACTGGTTTGATTTTGGAGAAGCCCAGTCGTACCCTCAACGAAAAAGACTATCGCAATCCTTGGTCTCCTGGCAATCTAGAGGGTAGTACCCAAGCGACCATTAATTTAGGAGACCTTGCAGACGAAGCTCCGCTATTGCCCCAAAATTCTGGAGGGGTGTATCGAGACAGTGGTTCTCGTCTATCTGACTTCTATCGGCAGATTACGACAACAATTTTATTGTGTACAACATTGCGCGATCGACCTATCTCATGGCTTATTTTGAGGCTATGAAAACGCCTGAAGGTAAGGCAAAATGGCCTCTGATGGCCTCGGCGTTGCAAGCACCTGTAGATGTGGCTTTTACTACTTGGCGCGGCGGTGAAGCCACTAAGGTCGAAGATGCGCGGTCGACGATTGAATTCCACTCGCGAAACCAAATTGGTCGTGCCTTCTCTGATGCACTCACAACCTTTGACACCTTCAAACGAGAAGCCGAAGGACTGGAACCCGGTAACACGACGATGCGGTGTCGGGTCATGCCGAGCAATTGGGCAGACCCAGCCGCTGCAAAATCTTGGGCAACACTGGCAACATCTACAAAGAATCTCGTGGTCAAGTCTGACTCCTCCTTTACGCAGTATGGCGGTCGTGCAGCCTTTAATATGGGGTTGTTCTCGATCGGTGGGGGTGGCGGACACTCAGACTCCAGTGAGCATTTCGGCGTAGAGGCGAACGATCTTTCGGTGTCATTCCAATATGCGACGGTCTATCTGCAACGTCCATGGATGAACCAATCGATTCTGAACTTGCCCGGCTGGGACTTGGGTGGTATTCCCGCAGGCTTCTTCTCCAACGGGAATAAGAATGGCAATGCTGGAACTGTTCCTCTGATTCCTCAGAGTTTCATCGTCACCCGCAATGTGAAAATCCAAGCAAACTGGAGTAAGACGGATAAAGAGACGATCAAAAAAGCAACGAGTGCGAGCGGTGGATTTAGCTTTGGCCCATTCTTCTCCATTGGGGGATCAGGGGGCAGCAGTTCGTCGTCTTCGACCTCAACCTTTGATGAAGCGCATGGCGTGCTAACGATGCCGGGATTACATATTACCGGTTGGATCAATACCGTAACAACGGCTTGCCCGCCGAGCTAATAGTCTGATTTTGCGGCTTCTCACCCCACCCTAGGGAGTGAGTTAGGGTGGGAGCCGCGAATTGTGTGAGCTAATTAGACTGTCCCACACGCTACCAAACCGGGAGATAAACCTATGACGAATATCGAAACTGAAATCCTCCGAACAATAGACGAAGCACTCTTTTTAGCATTTACCAATTCGCCGATCAAAAAGCCTATTGAGGCGGCTACAAATCGAATCTTTATTACCGTACAAAATCCGGCACTTCCGATCGCACCTAGTGATTACCAAAATGGCTGGAGTCCAGGGAAAAGTGACGATAATCCCATGGCTACAAAGCGATTTTCAGAGTGGGTCGATGCAATTCCGGCACTTGAATCGACGCATCATCTAAATGGCCAAACGATTTCTCAACTCTATCAACAAATTTTAGGGGCAACGGTCAAAACCTTTAGCGTCGAAGGAGTTCCTCAATCGTACAAAGAGGCCGAAGATATTCTCGATAAAACAATTATGGTCAACAATGGAAAAACTGGTCAACCCAACACTGAAACAGTAGATTCCGATCGATATCGTCGCTATAAAGACGGTGAGGCAAATTATCTAAATGCACTGGCTGTCTACCAATCTCAATATATTAGCTACACGAAAACTCCTGAAGGGAAAAGAATGTGGCCGCTGATGAGTGCAGGGTTCCATGCCCCTGTAGATGTCGCATAGAATCAGTATCGTGCTGCGGAGGCGACGCGGATCGAAGAAGCCTTGGGTACGATCGATCGTATGGCTAATACACTTGTTTCCACTGTTTTTCAGGAAGCCAATCAGCACTACGCTGCCTACCAGAAACCTGACCCTACAGTTCCCACTCGATCATTTGCACCTAGCTATCCGATGCCATCTAATTGGGTCGATGAGACAGAGGGCTGGACTGAGCTTAAGTTCTCATTTCAACAGCAAAATTCATACAATCAAAATTCACCTCAAGTCGATGAATTATTAGAGATAGAAACCACAGATTTAAAGATTAAATTTCAGTTTAAAGTCGTCCGTATTGAACGACCTTGGCTACGATTTAATATAGTGAACTTACCAAACTGGGCAATCGATACTGTTGGAGCTGGATCCTATTCTAATGGGACTAAAATTCTGCAAGAGACAAGCTTATTTCCACTGTTACCCCAAGCTTTTGTAGTGGTTAAACATCTGGAAGCTACGGGAAACTGGAGCGAGACCGATATCACCCAAATTGAGTCTGACTTATCAAGCACGGAGATAACACAATTTGCCCAGTTTCTCCTGAATGGCTCCTACACGTCCAATGGTAAATCTGCTCCTTATAAAGCAACATTTGACAACAACATTCTGACTTTCCCTGGACTGCATATTGTGGGATGGATTAATCGCATCGTACCTTTTTCTCCTCCCAAAGCTTGACGCAGCTAAGTTATGCAAACCATGACCCTTATTCTGATTCATAGGAGATCTTACAATGGCGATCGACCAAGCCGCGATGATTCGCACAATTTATGACACAATCTTTTCTGCCTACACTCAGCCACCCCTACCCGGACTGCCACCTATTAGCCAGCCTAGCACTACATTTCTGACGTTAGAATGGTCGGGTCAGCAGCTTGATCCCTCCGCTTTTCAAAACCCTTGGACACCCGAAAATCTCAACGGGTCTCAGCTTGCCAATGAGCTATTTGCGGCACTAGTCAATCCAGGCCCAGTCCTCTCCGCAACTTACGCAGATTCAGGCGTGACTGTAGAAGAAATGTATAAGCTGATGTTATTATCCTCGCCGGATGTACAGGAAGGTGTAAATACTGTTCGAACTGCTTTTTTTGAAGCTGAGAAAACCTTTGAATTTACGAAAATGGGCAGTCTGCTCAATCCGGGTTTGTTCTATCATCCAAGTTATGCAACACCTGCCAATTGGCACGATGAAACGGTGGCTAAATCTTGGTCTAACGTTACGATTCGATCGAGTCAAACGAGAACTGTTCAGAATTCTCCTTTTGTGAAATCGGGTGGACTTGAGCGCATTAAAGAAGGCGTCTGGAAAATCCCAACGACAGCAGATACAACACCCGATTCTGCTGTACTGAATCGACTTAAAAAAACGATGCCCGCTGATCCAGCCGTGCGATCGCGCCTCATCTCCCAAGTAAAACTCCCAGACAAATCCACCCTAGAACAATTGCCGACCTATTCAAGGGATCAACTGGCCTATCAATCGGCTCAGGATGACTATGAAAATGCAGTCGCAAATCTGAATGCAAATCGATTTCAGTATGACCTATCTGACCCCGTTCAACAACAAAAATGGGACACCGATCGACCTCCACTGGAAGCGACAGTTCAGTCCTCATGGCGCAACATTCAACAGCAGCCTACCGTCGATTTAGATACGGTGAACCCAAAAATTACAACAGACTCCATTCAGCCTATTTCAACTCGATTAGGCGATCAAGTCATCGTCAAGTCCAAATTCGATAAAGTCAGGGTACCTATTTTATCGTTTGCTGCCCAAATTAAGCGTCCCTGGCCATTCGTACAGAGGATGCCTCCTCTCATAACGACGCCTCCCCTTATTTTGGATACCGAAATCAAAGAGATTCAACAGGCTAAAGAACTTCAACAGATTAAAGAAATCCAGACGATTAAACAGATCAAAGGATCTCTCAATTACGACCTTCTGAAACGCTATTACAAATTTCAAGATGTTGCGATCGATCAAGAAACAAGTGATTTGCAAATATCGTTTCGATTCTGTCGCGTAGCCGTGCGCCGTCCATGGCTAATGCTCTCGGTGCTGAAGCTTAGAGGCTGGCATTTTGCTGGGCAACCCGCAGGAAGCTTTTCCACAGGACAAGTGGATAATAATCCCGGCTCGTTTCCACTATTGCCAACGGCATTTATTGCTATTCGAGATTTGCAGATTAGCGGTGCTTGGGGAAAAAGCGATCGATCGATCGCAGAACTGGCAGCGGCTGGAACCGGAAATACTGTCGCTTTTGGCCCCTTTGCGCTCAGTGGAAAATATGGCACAGACCAGGCAGGTTCAATCTACAATGCAAAATTTAATGGCCAAACCCTGACGGTGAAAGGCTTACAAATTCTGGGTTGGATCAACCAAGTCGTTCCCCTTTCCCCACCAACTGCTGGGTAAGCCCTCTTCTAGATGCCATCTTTGACCCCATGCAAAACCCATAATTCCAGCAACTCTGGGCAATTTGCCACTTTTCTTGAGTCTAAATTGCTAATAATCTAACTTGGGATTTAGAAGTAGCCAAACAGCAACTTAGTACAGGACAAAAGGGTTGAAAATCTTTAGGAGAGGGATTCCTAGGAGTATCTACTCAACCCACGAATCCCTCATGACTGAGATTACCCTAATTCACCAGACCTTGCACCAACATTTTGGATGGCATGGTGCGCGCCTGCGATTTCTCACTTTATTTCTAATTGCCCTATTTCGGGTCAGAACCGTTAATCTAAGTGATTTGTCTGTAGCGATGCCGAGTAAAGCCCAAGCGAGTTCCCGCTACAAACGCCTACAGCGGTTCTTCTCGGGCTTTGAGTTGGATTATGGCGATTGGGCCAAGGGGATGATGAATTTAATGGCGATTCCTCAGCCTTGGACCTTAGCCATTGACCGGACCAACTGGAGAGTGGGTCAGACCACAATATCCTGATGCTAGCGGTGGTCCATGAGGGGGTGGCGATCCCCTTATTGTGGTGGATGTTAGATAAACGGGGAAATTCTAATCAAGTTGAGCGAATTCTGCTGATGGAGGAGTTTCGAGACCTATTCCCAAACGTCAAAGTGGCTTCGTTGACTGCCGAGCGAGAGTTTGTGGGCAGTGATGGGTTCAGATATCTATTAAACGACCCGAAGATACCGTTCCGCATCCGGATTCGGGAGACCGAACGGCTCTTTGATGGAGAACAGTCCATCAATGGCAAACGACTTTTTGAGGGATTAAAGATGGGCGAACATCGAATTTTAAAGCGCGAACGTCGATTGTGGGGGCATTGGGTCCAGGTGGCCGCCCTGAAATTGCTGGATGGAGAATTGATGATCATTGTGACTCAACAATCGG
>ENA-OFCD01000517-OFCD01000517.1-metagenomes-genome-assembly--contig:-NODE-517-length-24417-cov-3.849643_pt1 | contig 24417 bp, 22 predicted proteins | sample MGYA00153392_OFCD01 | MGnify analysis MGYA00153392
CAAGCCAATCGGCTCAGTTGTTGTCGTTCGCCGAAGGCGGCGACAATTCATAGATTACCGTACGCAGACCACCTTGCCGTCGTCCGAGCCGACGACGATCGAGCCGTCGGACAGGATCGTGATCGGCGCGTCCACGTCGCCGCCTGTCTCGAAGCGCGCCTCGGAGCCGTCGGCGCGGACGACATGAATCGCGTCGTCTTGCGCGCCAAAGAACAGCGTGTGCGCTTCGTCCTCCAGCGGGCCGCCGTGGATGCCGAACTCCGCGGCGCCGGTGCCTTGGATCGGAAGCCAACCCGCGAGGACTCCGGCGCTCGTCACGCGAACCACACGTGGCGTCGGACCGTAGGTCCCCGCGAGGAGATCGCCACTCCGAGCGATCGAGAGAGCGCCACGGACGAAGCCGCCGACGTGCGTCTTCCAGGCAAGCTCTCCCTGCTCGTTGCTGCGAGCGACGTCTCCGCCATCGGTGCCCCAGTAGATCGCGCCGTCGTCGCCGATCGCGGGCGAGGCGTCCACGTCCGCGCCGAAATCAATGTAAAATGCACGCTTTCCCGACGCGTCGACGCCGTAGCCTCCGCCGTCTTGAGCGCCAAAGACGACGAGCCCCGAGGCGGTGACTGCGGGGGACGAGAACACTTTCTCCTTGGCCGCGAACCGCCAAGTCACGGTGCCATCGAGCGCGAGGGCGTAGACCATCCTGCCTGCGGCGAAGACGATTCGCGGACCCGGCGCGAGCGCGGCGCTCGTGTCGGCCTCGCCGTCGACGTCGAGCTTCCACACGATCGCTCCGCCTTTGGACACCGCGTAAAAGCGCTTGCTGTCGCTACCGACATACAGGGTGCCGTCGTCGCCGACGAGCGGCGTCCCGTACACGCGGTCTCCGAGATCCACGGTCCATCGGATCGCTCCGTCTCGCGAGAGTGCGACGAGCTTTCCGGCGAGCGTGGTGACGTACAGCGTGCTCTCGTCGGGTGAGGTGACGACCTGCGACTCGACGGCGCCGCCCACGTCGCGCGCCCAAACGAGCTTCGGCGCCACGGGCCCGACGAAGCGCGAACGGTGCTGGCGACGCGCGTCGCCGTGGAGCGCTCGCGGACTCGATACGGATCCCGCGTCCCACGTTCCGCTGCTCGTGATCGCGCTTGCGGGCGCAACGACCGACGCCGCGCTCGTGGTCACGATGGGGCTCGACCCGGGTGTCTTAGGTTTGCGGCGAATCGCGAACGCGAGCGCGAGCGTCACGAGCACAGCGAGCGGAACCCAGCGTGCTTGTCGCGACACTTGCGGCCCCGATCTCGGCACGAGCGCTACCGGGGGCGGCGGCGGGTCCGGACTTCGGTGCACTCTCCGCGCAGCTCGAGCCCCTTGCGCGCCTCGTCCACGCCGAGGTCGTGCGCTTGCTCGCCAGGGAAGCGGCGCGCGAGATATCCGATCAGCAAGAGACCCGCGGAGCGCATCGTCTCCGGGAGGTCCCCCTCGCAAATGAGTTTCGAGAGATCGCCGATCAGGCGCACGCGATACGACTCGCTGACGCCGACTTCGCTGAGGCGCTCCCCGCCCCCGAAGTCCGTGCTCTCGGACTCGTTCGAGCTACGCGCGCGACCGCTCATGCGGGCCTCCGTGACGCCATGGAACACCGCAGAGTACCAGTTTTTGAGGACTCGTCGAGCGCGCGTGAATGCCGCTGAAATGAGCCTGATCCTCGAGTACCTTCATGGGCACCTTCATAGGGGACTGACCAAGACCTCTCGGTCCTTGGTGCCGTTCGCGGGACCCACCACGTTCTGTCGCTCCATCATCTCGACGATGCGCGCCGCGCGGTTGTACCCAAGACCGAGCTTGCGCTGGAGCCAGGAGGTCGAACAGCGGCGAGTCTCGGCGACGATGCGCACGGCGTCGTCGTAGACAGAGTCCTTGTCCATCTCCTCTTCGTCACCACCACCGTCTTCGTCACGAGGCTTGAGGATGTCGTGATCGTAGATGGGCTCGCCTTGCGCGCGCAGGTGATTGGTCACCGCGTGGACCTCGTCCTCGCTCACCATGGGACACTGCACGCGCTTGGTCTCGTTGGTGCCGTTGAGCTTGATGAGCATGTCGCCGCGACCGAGCAAGTGCTCTGCGCCTTGCTCGTCCAAGATGGTGCGGCTGTCGACCTTCTGCGCGACGCGGAATGCGATGCGGGTAGGGAAATTGGCCTTGATCATGCCAGTGATGACATCCACGCTCGGGCGCTGCGTGGCGAGGATCACGTGCATGCCGGCCGCTCGCGCCTTCTGAGCCAAACGCGCGACGGCGACCTCCACTTCCTTGCCCTGCTGCATCATCAAGTCTGCGAACTCGTCCACGACGATGACGATGAACGGAAGCTTCTCGGGGAGCGGTTGCTCTCCTTCTTCCCCGTCACCTGGGCGTACCGCGTCAGGCAGACCGTTGTGATCTTTTCCGATCACGACCTTGGGTGCCGGGTTCTTGATGTCGCCGCGGCGGACCTTCTCGACCCAGCCGTTGAACGTGCCGATGTTCTTGGTGCCCGCGTCTGCGAACAGTTGATAGCGGCGCTCCATCTCGTCCACGGCCCACTTGAGCGCGGTCGCCGCCTGCTTCATGTCGGTAACGACGGGCAGCAGCATGTGAGGGATCTTGTCGAAGGGCGCGAGCTCGACGACCTTCGGGTCGATCATCAGAAGCCGCAATTCCTCGGGCGAACGTCGATAGAGCAGCGACGTCAGCATCACGTTGAGACCGACGCTCTTTCCCGCGCCGGTCGCGCCTGCCACGATCACGTGGGGCATCGCGGCGAGGTCGGCGTAGACGGGGTGCCCTTGAATGTCGCGACCGAGCACGACGGGCAGCGGCGCGCTGAGCGACTGGAACCGAGCATCCTCGACGAGATCGCGCAGGCTCACCGGGATGCGCCGCTCGTTGGGCAGCTCGAAGCCAATGCGGTTCTTGCCAGGGATCGGCGCGACGATACGCACCTTGCGAGCGAGCGCGAGCGCGAGATCGTCTGCAAGACCTGCGACCTTGCTCACCTTCGTGCCAGCGCCGATCGACACCTCGTACGTGGTCACCGTCGGGCCCGGCAATACAGCCTCGACTTTGCAGACGACGCCATAGTCCGCGAGCGTCTTGACGAGCAGGTCGGCGTTCTTCCTCAAGAGCTCTTCGTCGACCGGGCGCACCTCTTGGACATCCGCGGGGACGAGGAACTCGAGCGGGGGCAGCTTGAATCCGCTCGCGCTCTTCTCCTGCTTCTTGGTGGGCAGCTCTTTCTCCAGCGCGGCAGACGTGTCGACGATCTCCATCCCCGCAGCCTCTTTTGCGGGACGCGCTCGCTTGGGCTTCGGATCCGACTTTGGCTCTTCGAGGATGACGCTGGCCTCTTCGACGACGGCGGGCTCTTCCTTCTTTGCGCGTCGCTTCTTGACGACCTTCACGACGGGATCGTCGTCTCGGGTGAGCGCGGCGGTGCACGCGTCGTCGATGTCGATCGTGTCAGTCTCCGTGAGCACGATGGGTAGGGCCTCGGGCGAGTCCTCGTCCGCTTCGTTCCTTGACAACGCAATCGTTGCGCTGTCATCCGCTTCGACGATGGGAGGGAGAGCGGCCACCCGCTCTTTCTCTGCCTTCTCTCGCTCGATGTTGCGCGCGGTCTTCCAGGCGTCCAGCGCGGTCTTCGCGCCCTTGGCGGTACCCTCGGCGCTCTTCTGACCCAGCCGCCCGACCACGTGCATGAGCGCTATGAAGGAGAACACGGCGCGCACGATCAGGATCAACCCGAGGCACGCGAAGCCGATCAAGAAAGACCCGATGGTCGAGAAGAGCGAGCGCATCAGCTCGCCGAACAGCTCGCCGATCGCGCCGCTCGCGGTCGCGTCGCCGAAGGCTTGCGCTGCGGGCCATCCGACCTGCACGAGCGCCGACGTGATGAGCACGATGAGCAGATCGCCGGCGACCCGCGCGGGCGTGATCAGGCTGTCTTTGCCACGTACGAAGGGCACGCCGAGGAGCAGCGCCTCGAGCGGAATCGACCACGCGACGATCCCGAGCGCACCGACGAGCAGACGCGCGAGCCCGTCCCCGACGGGGCCGACCCAGTTGCCTCCGACGGACTCGCCCTGCTGAGCGCGATACGACGCGAGCGCGAGCGACAAGAACAACGCGACCGTCCACAAGACGAGCGCCGCGACCTCTCGACCGCGTGCGTGAACATTGGCGCGCGCGCCTACGACCGACGCCGTCCGCACGTTGGCCTCGAGTGACCGACGTGGAGCAAACAAGGGAATGGCCATACTTACGTTGTCCTACACTCAAGATAAGTGCAGCCGAAGGCGCCGGGCAACTTTTGGGGCCATCCGTCTTTTCGCAGCAAACTCGCTTGGGATTGTCGAACAAGCGTCGTAACATCGGCGGTTGGTGCGAGGGTCTACGGTGGTTTCAGTACCCACTCTCGTAGCGCTGTGAGCAATGAGTGCGGGGCAGGCGACGATCCGAAGAGGGCTGATACGCATGGTCGACAAGAGGTGGTTCAAGGCGGCGCGGGCGGGGGTTTTCACCTTCGCTACGAGCACTGCGATGGGCGGGTTGACGGGGTGCGCGGTGAGCGAATCCGACGTCAGCCGTTGGGAGACCACTGAGCGTGGCCCTGAGAAGCTCATGGCCGTAGTCACCCACGACAAGTACTCGAAGGAGCTCCGCACGGAAGCCGCGCTCGGGCTCATTCGCATGAAGCCACGCGCAGGCAAGCGCATCGGGTTGGACAACCTGATCACCTCGCTGAGCTCGCTCGACGACCCTTCGCTCGACAAGATCGTCACGGGTATGGTCCCCGAGCTCACGAAACAAATCACGGCGCCTCCCCCGGCGAAGGTCGAGACAGGCGCCCCGGTCGATCTATCGATCCCCTACAAAGACGCCGCCTTTGCGATGCTCTCGCACGACCCTCCGCTCGTGAAGGGCGAGGCGAACAAGACCGCGCTGCAGAACGCGCTCATCACTTGGAGCCAGACGGACTTCGAGCATCGTATCGAGAACAACTCGCAGGCGTACGGCGTCGAACAGATGATGCGCTTTCTCGGCGCGCCGAGCGTGAAGGGCTTGCCAACGCTCATCTCGGAGCAGTCCACCAAGGTTGATCGCATCGCCGCGCTCATCGCGGACCTCGGCGACACCGACACCAAGCTGAAGGGCTCCACTGCACTCGTCACCCTCGCGAAGCTGCTCGCCTCGCCGGGCTGGGTCGAAAAGCAGAAGCCGCTCGTCATGGAGGCGAACAAGAAGGGGCAACCCGGCGTGGAGGTGAAGCCAGAGGCCCTCGCCAAACAGCTCGAGGTCTTCCAGGATCAAGAGCTCACGAAGGTGTTCGGCGCGATGAAGCGGCTCGGCGGTCGGCCGGTCATCGACTACTGCCTCGAGTTCGGCGGCAACGCGAAGAACAGCGAAGATCGGCGTAAGGCCGCGCTCGCTGCGCTCGAGGGCAGCATCGACAAGAACAACACCTCGGACGTCGACAAGGTCTTCGCGATCGCCAAAGACGACGCGACGCCGGACTCCATCCGTGATCTGGCGTTCTCCCGGCTCGGCGAGCTCCCCAAAGAGCAGATCGTCCCGAAGCTCTACACGCTGTTCGAGCCGAAGAACTGGAAGATCCGTTGGGTCGCGGGCTCACTCGTGCTGCGCACCATGACGACCAAGGGCTTGCCGGAGTTCATGAAGCACCTGCCCACGTCTTCGGGGACGAAGATGGGCATGAGCGAACCGATCAACTTCGGCGGGCTCATTCAGAAGATGGAAGCGCCGAAAGGCGAGCCCCCCACCAACGACGCCATCGCGCCATACCTCGCGTCGCACGAGCTCGGACCCAAGCTCGTTGCGCTCGGGTACTACTACAACGGCAAGAAGACCGACGTCGGCGTGGTCACCCCGTTTCAGAACGACGCCTCGCCGGTGCCGAAGTGCGAGGCGGCGGACTCTTGCGGATGGACGTGCGGCGTTCCTAAATCGCCTGGGTCGCAAGAGACCGAGGACAAAGAGATCAAGACCGTCGGCGACTTCGTCAAATTCTGCGTGATCCCCTCGATGACTCAGTGACGTGAAAAAGTGGTATGATGCCCACGAGGGTGCGATGTATGCGCCGCCGTGGTCCGCGACTGTAGGAAGCGAAGGAGACCGGTTTTGACCTCGCCCGATCCGAACAAGAAGAGCACGCGCTCGTTCGAGTGCCGAGACGTCCTCTGGGAGACGTTCGAGCAGATGGCGCGCGAGCTCGAGTGCAGCGTCGGGTACCTCATCAACGAGGCGATGAAGCAGTACGCGCGCCAACGAAGCTACGGCGGCACTGGCTCTGTCGCGGTACGAACGCCACCGGGCGGCCAGCCGATGCAACCGATGCAGCAGCGCGACAGCTCGCTGCCTGCGTCGTCGCAGCAGAACGCGATGGCGACGCCCGCTGTCCCTCCGCCGCCTCAGATGCGAACCTCTGGTCCGTTGCCGCCGCCGCCGCCGCGCGGAGGCGGTGGTGGTTTGCCTCCTCCGCCCGCGCGCGGTGGCGGGGGACTCCCGATGCCTCCAGGCAGGCCGATGGGAGTTTCGGCTCCTCCGTTCGCGCCGCCAGGTCTCGCGCCGCCTCAGCGCGGCGGCATGCCGCAGGTCCCTTCGCGACCACCGCCTCCGGCCTCACCTCGCAGCGTTCCACCGCCGATCCCACGCGGCGGTCTCGCCCCGCCACAGGTGAACGGCTACGCGCAGCAACAAGCGCAGGCCCCAGCGGCGACTCTGAGCTGCTTCTACCAAGGCGACAAAGTGCCGGTGACGAAGGAGCGCTTCGTGATCGGACGCGGAAAGCAGTCGAGCGACTTGACGCTCAAAGATCCGAACGTCTCTCGACAACACGCGATGGTCGAGTTCCAGAACGGCGTCTACTTCATGGTCGACATGGGCTCGACGAACGGCGTCGAATACAACGGGCAGAGGATTGCGCGTAAACAGATCGCGGAGGGTGACGTGTTCCGCATCTGCGATCACGACCTTCGCTTCACGTATCGCTGACACTCCGCGCTGGTTTAGATGCGCGTTACGATCCTGGGTGGGGGCACGTTGGGGCGCGTGCTCGGCGTCAGACTCGCACGCGCGGGTGTAGACGTGACGTTCGTCGTGCGCACGCCGCTCGCGAGTCGGCTGACGATCGAGCGCGTCGACAACGACGAGTCGCTCACGCAAGACTCCATCGTGCAGTCGGCAGACTTGCCCAAGAGCGCTGACGTCATACTCGTCTGTCTGCCCGCCGAGGCGATGGACGAGGAGATGCTCGCGCGGCTCGCGAGAGCGACGTCTCCCATCGTGACGCTCTTTCCGTTGTTGCCGAACAGCTGGTCGCGCATCGCCGAGGCGCTCGGAGATCGCGTCGTGCCGGGGGTGCCTGGCGTAATTGGGTATGTGCGAGAGGACGGGATCGTCAGATATTGGCTCCCGCGCGTCGCACCGACGTCAATCGACGCTTCGGGTCGCGAGCTAGGCGCGCTGATCGACGCGCTCGTGCGAAGCGGATTGCCCGCAAAATTCTCGGCCAACGTAGCTCGCGATAACCAAGTAGTCACCGCGACGCTGCTGCCGATGGTCATGGGTCTCGCCGGAAAGGGCTCGGTCTCCGCTGCCATGGACGACGATGGACTCGTCGCGCTCGTCCTCGCCGCGATGACCGAGACTGAGCTATTGGCTCGCGACCTCGGACCTGCGCCGCCGTGGCTCGGGTTGCTCACGAAGTTCATCGGACCGCGAATCCTCAAGGTCGGCGTGGGCATCGCGGAGCGGACCTCGGCGGAGGCCCTGCGCTACGTCGATGTTCACTTCGGCAACACTCGGATTCCGAGCGCTCGTGCTCTCGCGGACGAGGCCCTCGCAGTCTGCAAGGCTCGCGGCATTCCGACGACGTCTCTCACTGAGCTCCGCGCGAGGATGCCCGCATGACCGCAAGACCCGATCAGCGACCGATGCGCGCGCTGCCGATCCTAGAGAGCTCGCGGCCCGCGCTCGAGACGTGTGCCTTCTGCCCGAAGCTGTGTCGGAGCGCGTGCCCCGTATCGAACGCGGAGCCGAACGAGACGCTCACGCCGTGGGGCAAGATGACGACGTCGTACTTGGCTGCGCTCGGAGATGCGCCGCTCGTGAGCGACATCGCCGGCCCCGCGTGGGCGTGCACGGGATGCGGCGCTTGCGCGCAAGCGTGTGATCACGAGAACGACGTCGCCACGACGCTCCTCTCGGCACGGAGCGCGTTCTACGATCGAGGGATCGCTCCCGCCGCTGCGGCGCGGGTGGTCGCTCGCTTCGAAGAGCACAGGCGCGCGACTCGAGCCGCGAGCGCGGTGCTTCGCTCGGACGCGAACGCCGACACGACTCTGCTGATCGGGTGCGCGTACTCGTTGCGCGCAAAGCCCGAGGCCAACGATGCTCTCGCGGCGGCGAGAACGCTCGCGGGTCCCGTGCGCGTCGCCGACGATTGCTGCGGATTGCCGCTTCTTCACGCCGGCGATCAGCATGGCTTCGCGGCGCACGCACGCGCGCTGTCAGCGCGGTTGCGCGAATCGGCGGACATCGTCGTGGTCGACCCCGGGTGCGCTGTTGCGCTGCGCAAAGAGTACGCGCGCCTTGGCATAGAGCTACCGCCGGTCTCTACGCTCATCGAGCGGGCAGTCGCGCGACTCGATGACTTGTCCACCCTTCCGACGTCAGGTCAGGTTCGATGGCACGACCCGTGTCAACTCGGACGCGGGTTGGGTCTCTACGCAGAGCCGCGCGCGATCTTGACGCGTGCGCTGGGCTACGCCCCACACGAGCAGCTCGACGTGCGCGAGCGCGCGCGGTGCTCCGGCGGCGGCGGCCTCCTTCCCGTCACGATGCCCGAAGTCTCGAGAGCGATCGCGAAGGACCGAACCCAGGAGCACGAGGAGTCCGGCGGCGGTGAGCTCGTGACCGCGTGCGCTTCGAGCTTGATCTCTTTGCGCCGCGCGGCCGAGGGGCGCTTCGTTGTCAGCGATCTCGTGACCTGGATCGCGCGCGCGCTTCGGTAGTCAGAAGTTACCGACGGCGGACAAGCCCGAAAATGACGGCGAGAGCGCGGGGACGAGCCTCAGCGCAGCGACCGGGGCGGCGTTCTCCGTCGTGGGTTTGGGCGCGAGGAAGAACATCAGGAGCCCGCCCACGACGAGCACGCCGCCTCCGATGAACGAGATCGTCGAGATCAGCGCGGAACTCTGCGCGTCGCCGCGAAGCGCGAGGCCCTGCGGATCGCAGTGGTTGGTGGAGTCACAGTGGCTATTGTTGGAGTCATCGAGGCTTCCCTTCGCGAGCACGCCGAACGCGCCGCCCACACCGAGACCCACGACGCCGACTCCGGCGATGACCAACCCGGTGATCTTGAGCGGCGTCCACGACGACACCTCCACCGGCTTCTGGACCTTCTCTTCGACGACCGCCTCGTCCTTTTCGAGCGGGCCCACGTTCACGCTCGCGGTCGCGCCGTCCGTCCCGACGTCCACCTTCGACTCCCAGTGTTTGTAGCCAGGCGCGCTTGCTTCGATGAGATGCGTTCCAGGATCCACGGTGACGGAGTCGCCGAACGACTTCACGACATCGCCGTCCCGCCTGACCTCCAGACCGTCGATGTGTCCTCCGGAGGGAAGCGCGATGACCAACTTGCTGAGCTTCGGCTCGAGGTCCGACGCGCGCTTGTGCGCGACCTTGTCTCGGTTGTCCTTCGTCTGCGCTGCGAGCCGCTCGGCCGCGATGAACTGATTGAACGCGCTCGCGGTCTTGCCGACCTTCTCGTAACAGTCGGCGAGCCACAACATTACGCCTACGCCGGGCTCGAGCTTGTTGCTCTTCTCCAGCTTGGGGCACGCGGCGGCGAAGCGACCGTCCTTCATCGCGGCGACGCCGTCGTTGTAGAGAGTGTCGGCGTCCTTGATTGATTGAGTCTGGGCTTGCGCCCAAACCAAAGACGGCGAGACAGCGCAGAGCACCAGCGCGAAACCAAAGGCGGACCGCTTCATCGTCTGCCCAGATTACCCGCTTTTCAGCGACGGCCGCCGAAATCGGGGTTGTCGAGCACGGGCTTCTTCCGGACTGTGCCCGTCACGGGCGGCTTCGGGGTCGTGATCACGGGCTTCGGGGTCGTGTTCACGGGCGCAGGCGACGAGGTCGTCACGGGGGTTGCCGTCGGCGGCGCGACCGTCGGCTTCGACGCAGTCGCACTCGTTGACAGATCAATCGTCGGGACAGTGGATGTGTCCACCGTAGGCGCGGTCACTGTAGGCGCGGTCACTGTAGGCGCGGTCACTGTAGGCGCGGTCACCGTAGGAGTGGCCGGCGTTGATGCGGCGGCGCTCACGGTCGTCGTCGGCTGGGGCTTCGGGGTGTCCTCCGGAGCTTGCTTCAAGAGTCGAACGGCGAGCACGACCGCCGCGATCGCGATGAGCGCCGCCGGAATGGCGAGAGTCCACGCGGGCAGGCCGCTCGGTCGCGTTGTCGGCACGGTCGGCGCGGAATTGTTATTGGCGTATTGCGCTGCCGCGAACGCCGGCGGGAGTTGGTGCGCCGCTGCCCACGGAGACGCGCCCGGCTGCTGTTGATTCTGCTGCGGGATCGTAACGTTGAGCTCGCTCCCGGCCCGTGCCCCGTTCGGCGCCATGTGAATCTGCGGCTGCGGATGGCCCTGGAGGTTGGGCACCGGCATGGGCGCCATCGCACGGGCTAGCTCTTGCTCGGCCAGCGGTTGGTCCACGCGTGTGGCGATGTCTTCGTCGTCGTCGGCGAGCGAGGTCAGCTGAGATCCTGGCGGCGACATGTCACGCGACGTCGGGACGGACATCTGCGGCGCGCGCACCTGCGGCATCGCTTGCGGTGCGGCTTGCGCGGGTTGCCACGGTCGTTGCTGCTGCTGGACCTGCTGCTGCTGCTGGACCTGCTGCTGTTGCTGGACCTGCTGCTGTTGCTGGACCTGCTGCTGTTGCTGGACCAGCTGCACTTGTTGTACGGGCTGCGTCGGTTTGAGCTGCTTCTGCGCGCCCGATGCATCCGCGGGGCGTGGCACCTGACCCGCCATCGAAGGCGCCACTCCGCTCTTGCTCTCACTGCGTGCGAGCCAAGCGCGCACGATGTCGCGCTGCGCGGAGATGTCCTGGCCGAGGATTTCGTTGACGTACGCGGCGGTCTCTCGAATGTTCGCGAGACATCCATTCGCGCGGCCCGCGTTCTCGAGCGCCTCCGCGAAGTCCTGCGCGGTCTGCCAACGATCCTTCGGATCACGGGCCAGCGCCTTCAAGCACACTGCCTCGACCGCGGGCGGGACCTGCGGATGGATCGCGCGCATGCTCGGAACTTCGGCCGCGACGATGCGGAAGAGCGTGTCTGCGTCCGCCTCACCCTTGAAGAGACGCTCGCTGGTGAACAGCTCCCACATCACGATTCCGGCGGCGAAGACGTCCGCGCGGCGATCGACCTCGGTGCCACGCACCTGCTCGGGCGACAGATAGGCGAGCTTGCCTTTGACCTGTCCGCCGCGAGTGCTCGTGAGGCGCGCCGCAGCACGCGCGACGCCGAAGTCCGTGATGCGCGCGACGCCGTCCACGCCGACGAGGAGGTTCTGCGGCGATACGTCGCGGTGAACGACGTGCTGCGGCTGCCCATTGTCGTCGCGAAGCTCGTGCGCGGCGTGCAGGCCGGTGAGCGAATCGAGCATGATACGCGCGGTGATTGCGGGTGGGAGCCGCTGCTGGCGACCTGCGGCACGCGCGACGAGGCGGCCCGCCGTATCGCCCTCGATGTATTCCATGACGAGGTAGTACGCGCCGCTGTTCTCGCCGATTTCGAGGATCGGGACGACGTTGGGATGGTGGATGCGCGCGGCGATGCGCGCCTCATCGAGGAACATCTCGATGAACTCCTGCTCCTGCGCGAGGTGAGCGTGAAGCCGCTTGATCGCGACAAACCGCTTGAACCCGCCGACGCCGACCAGGCGCGCGAGATAGACCGTAGCCATGCCGCCTTGAGCGATCTCGGCGACGAGCTCGAAACGATCCAGCCGTTCCCCCTCGCCCGGCATCGCGAGTAGCTTGGTCAAGCGAAGGCTCCCTGTTCTTGATTCCGTAGCCCACAAAAGGCCTACCTTGGAAGTAAACCATGAAAGTCACGGCCTCACCACTGCCGAGCGCAAATTGAGGTCCTGTTCAAAAGTCGCGCGTTCGTGAGACCGCTTGGAGCAGGACTCGGCATTGTTTCCCTAGGCACGCCTTCGATGTCAGGCTGCATTTGCCGATGAGCCAGATTAGAGCCCTCTCCGAGCGTGCGCCTACATCGGCTACGCAGGCGCACGACGCCCGCCGGACGATCGCGACGCGCGTCTTGGCCTCGTTCGCGGTGACGCTCTTGGCCTTCGCGGTGACCGTGGGTTGGAGCGTCGTGGCCCAGCGACGAGGCGCTCGCGACTCGGACGAGCTCTCGAACGGCTATGTTCCGGTGGCGTTGAAGCTCGGTCAGCTCCGCGCGACGCAGGCGACGATCGCGACGCTGGTGGATGGAATCCCAGACGAGCGCGATCCGATCTCCGCGCGTCTCCTGCTCGGTACGCTCGCCTCGACGCGCCGCGCGAAATTCCTCGACACGCGCGCGGCGCTCACGCAGCTCAACTTGGTCGGCGGCCCGGCAACACTCGCGCTCGCACACGACCTCGGGACGGAGCTCGACGCGACCGAGGCCGCGCTCGATGCCGACAAGACCGAGCGCGAGCGGCTGTTTTCGGCCATCGACGACGGCGACAAAGACGCCATCAACTCGACCGTGATCTCGCTGGGCTCAATCGAGTACGACGCCGACAAGCGACTGCACAATCTCTCCGACCGGCTCGGCTCCTCGATGGACGCACTCTCAGCCGACGCACGTGAGCGCGAGCTGAGATCCATCTATGCGCTCGGGCTGCTCGCGCTCCTCACGTTGGGCGTGGGCGTGGCCGTCAGCGTCCACACACGGCGGCTCTTGGCGCCGCTCACCAACGTCACTCAGCGCGCTCGGGCGGTTGCACGTGGAGATCTGACGCCCAAGGACGTTCACCCTTCGGACGACGAGCTCGGGGAGCTCTCCGCGGCGTTCGAGCAGATGGTCGGCGCCGTCGGCAAGGCGCAGAGCCAGGCCGTGGCCAACGAGCGACTCGCGGCCATAGGCAAGATGGCCGCGCACGTCACGCACGAGATCCGTAATCCATTATCGGCTATCGGCCTCAACGTGGAGCTGCTCGAGGAGGAGCTCGCGCAAGACGACAAACACGCCGAGGCGAAGGTCTTGCTGGGGGCGATCGCGCGCGAGGTCGGTCGGCTCGAGAATCTGAGCGAGGAGTACCTGCGCCTGGCGCGCCTCCCCTCCCCGCGCATGGAAGAAGGCAGCGTGAGCGCGCTCGTTCTCGATGTGGCGCAGTTCACCAAGAAAGAGATGGAGCGCGCGCAGTGCGTGATCGCGTTGCACGTCGCGCCGTCCGTGCCCGCGGCGATGTTCGACGAGTCGCAGATTCGACAGGCGATCTTGAATCTGCTCAGAAACGCGCGCGAAGCGATGCAAGACGGCGGAACGATCGACGTGAGCGTGTTGGCCCTTGGGATGAGCGTCATCATCAAGCTAGAGGATCGCGGCAGCGGCATCCCCGACGACATCCGCGCGCGCGTCTTCGACCCTTTCTTCTCCACCAAAGGCGAGGGCACGGGCCTGGGATTGGCCATCACGAGGCGGATCGTGGAGGCGCACGGCGGGGCGATCACGTGCGAGCCGCGCGAGGGCGGGGGCACGACGTTCGCGATCAACTTGCCAATCGCGCCAGCGAGAGAGACCGGCGCCATCTAGTCTCTATCGGGTCAACAGGCACCTCGCAGCCATGTGAAGCCTCGCCAAGCTCCGCTTCTCCCGATTGCCAACTACGGACCCGTTTTGCCGTCGCCCGCTCGGAGCGCGCCGCGGCCGGCGAAGTAGAAGACCTTCGACCGCAGCTCTCGCTGGTTGGCATTGTTGAAGGTATCCGTTTCGTCCCAACAACAATGGGCTCCGGTGACCGCGATCAAATCGAGCGTATGCGCGCGCTCCGGGAAGTCCATCTCCATGAGCTTCAACTCCCACAGGATCGATTCGTTCCTTTGATGTGCATTGAGTTTCTCGTGATCTCCTCGAACGTCGCCTGCGCGAGCCCGTAGTGCTTAGTTCGATATTGCGCCATGGCTAAGTCGGTATCGTGATAGGCGGTGACGCGACCGGGGCGCCACACGCGACAAGCACGAACAGCCAAGCTCTCATGAACAAGTTCGGTACTACTGAATGCCGAGCCCTTGAAATGCTGCGGCTCCGACTACGGACACGCACGCGCTGAGGAGCGCGGCGGCGAAGGCTACGACGAAGATCACGAGTATCGCGTGCGTGAGCCAGCGAATCAAGCTGCGGCGATCGCGTTGCTCGCCTCGGTTCTGCAGGCGCTTGATGCGACTCCTGAGGACGACGTTCTCGACCTCCAGCGCGTCTGCGCGCATCTGCAACGTGTCGCGACTGTCGCGGCAAGGAGCTTCCATTCGCCCTATAACGCCCGGCGCGCTCGCGCATATCCGTGGTAATCGCTCGGGCCATGCGACCTGACAAACGCGAGCTCAACGTCCACCGCCCCGTCGAGATGACCCTCGGCTTTCACAAGTTCGCGGAGGGCTCCGTGCTCTATCGCGCGGGCAACACGTTGGTGCTCTGCACGGCGTCGATCGACGAGAAGGTGCCGCCGTTCCTCGAGGGTAAGGGCAAGGGTTGGATCACCGCCGAGTATCAAATGCACCCCCGCTGCAACCCCGTTCGCCGCGAGCCCCGCGACGGCCGCGGCAAAGCGCCGGGAGGACGCACGCAAGAGATCCAGCGCTTGATCGGCCGAGCGCTGCGTGCCGCGATCGATCTCGACAAACTCGGCGAGCGACAAGTCACGATCGACTGCGACGTGCTCGAGGCCGACGGCGGCACGCGCACCGCGTCGATCACCGGCGGTTTCGTCGCGCTCGCGATCGCCGTCGACAAGCTCACCAAATCCGGGAAGCTCACGAAGCGGGTCTTGCGTGAGCCCGTCGCGGCGACGAGCGTCGGCTGCGTGGAGGGCGACGCGCTCGCGCTCGACCTCGTCTATCTCGAGGACAGCAAAGCCCGCGTAGACCTGAACGTGGTGGCGACCGACACAGGCGACATCATCGAGGTCCAAGGCACCGCCGAGGGCGAGCCCGTTCCGCGCGTGATGATCGATCGCATGATCGATCTCGCGCTCGAAGGCATATTGAGCCTCACCAAGCTCCAAAAGGAAGCCCTCAAGAAACAGGGCGTGGACCTAGACTCTCTGATCGCTCCGAAGAGCTCCAAGCCGACTCACTGAAGCTCTCGGACAAGCCTATTTGAGCCTGCGGCGAGCGACAACAACCGAGCGGATTGGCTTCGCCACCAACAAATACTTAGGAACAAAGCGTCGCGCCCGTTCATACAAGAGGGAGCAATGGTCGAGCTCCCGCAATCGTTTCGCGCGCCCCGCTGGCTCCAGCGGCTGAACATCTTGGCGGTCGCGGCGGCGCTCGCGGCGTGCACCGGTGTGATCCTTGCGCCCATGAACGGCGCTCCCGATCTGGGCGACTTCGACGAGCCCGCCGCTACGTCAGTGTTGTTCTTGGGCGCCGGTGCAGCTTCGGCGTTGAGCACGTTCGTGTTCGCGCTGGTGTGGGCGCGGCTGCTTCGCATTCGCGACTCGTGGATCGGTTGGGCGCTCTGCATTCCGTTGGCCGCGTTGACGGCAGCGACGGCGTGCACGCTCTGCTCTCCGAGCGTCGGCAACTTCGTGCTCGGCGCGACGCTCGGCGCGTTCATCTGGGTACCCGCGCTCGTCATGACTCTCGTCTTCTTCGGATTGCCGATTTATCTCGCGCGCGCCGCTGCCGAAAAAGGGATGTCGAGCGAAGACCGCGGCGAGGCCGTCGTCGGCGCGATCTCGGCCATCCTCGCAACAGGTGCACTCTGGTTCGCCACCCAGACGTCGGGCCTCAACGGGGTCGTGTGCGGCTCGCTCGCCGCCATGGGCGCGGTAGCGGGAGGCTCTGCGCTGACGGCGTCGTTGCTCCGCGACCGCGAACGGAGGCTATTTTTGGCCGAAGTTCGTGCCGGTCGAAGCGCGCAGTTCCGCATCCTAGAGGTCGGCGCGTACCCGATGGTCGTGCGCGTCTCCGAGCAAGGCCATGCGTATAGAAGCTCCACGGTCACAGAGCCGGTCGTGTTGCTCGACGAGTCCGGAGACGTCCGATCGCGCCTGTCTGCCTGAGCGGTCTGATAGTCTCGTTACCGATGGGTGATCTCGGCAAGAACACGGAGGGCGCGCGCGCTTCGCTCGGTCGCGGTCACGCGCTCGTCGTGGCGACTGGCAACCGCGGCAAGCTCGAGGAGCTTCGCGCGCTGCTCGCGTCGATTCACGTCGAGGTGCTTTCGCTCTCCGAGGCGGGCGCGGACACGATCACGGTGACGGAAGACGGCGACACCTTCGAAGCGAACGCCATCAAGAAGGCGAAAGCGATCGCGAAGGCCACGTCGATGATGACGCTCGCAGACGACTCGGGCCTCGAGGTGGATGTTCTAGGGAACAAGCCGGGCGTTCGGTCTGCCCGCTTTGCGCACGATCGCGCGACTGACGCGGAGAACAACGCCGCGCTATTGCACGCGCTCTCGAACGTCGACGACGCGCCGAGCGGCGGGTTTCCAGGGCGATTTCGCTGCGTGCTCGCGCTCATCGATCCGTACACCGGAGGCGAGCCGGTGATCGTAGAGGGCGCGTGCGAGGGCCGCGTCACGACCTCTCCGCGCGGTTCGGGAGGGTTCGGCTACGACCCGCTGTTCGTCGTGCGAGACGCGAACGACAAGACGATGGCGGAGCTCTCGTCGGAGGAGAAGAACGAGCTGAGCCATCGCGCGAAGGCGTTCCGTGCGCTCGTCCCCATGCTGGAGTCGCTCATCGCTCGGCGCAACGGGCTCATTGCGGCTGTCCGCGATCGCTGACGAGAGATCCGATCGCGATGCCGAGCGGCAGCGTCATGTAGCCGACGACGAGCGGTACGACCGTGACGACGCCCCACGTCAACAAGAGCCAGATTCCGCCGAACAAGATCGCCATCTTCATCAGGAGCGCGAACACCCAACCCACCGCGCTGCGTGAAGCCCCTGGAGTGACGAGCGCTCCGATGATCTTGGCGAGAGCGTAGAGGTTGCTCGCTGCGATGGCCGCGCCTATCCCGCACGAGAGACCCGCGCGCGCCGAGAAGACCGTGGCGGCAACCGCAGCGAACAACCCGCCGAAGATCGCGACCACCAAGAGCGCCGTCGTCAGCCGAGGGTCGAGCCTGTCGTCACTCATCACTTGCCGTCACGCAATCGTTTCGCTTGCGCTTCATCCTCACGCTCGACCTCGGCCTGCATCATCTTCGAGGCCTTCCACAAAGCTCGAAATCCGGCGTAAACACCGACGATCGAGCCCGCGGCCGTGGCGTAGCCGTGCGCGCCGAAAATTTTGCCGTCCAACCAATGCCCGAGTGCCCAACCGAGCACCATTGAAAGGACGAACTCGAGCCCAACCGTCGAATATCGACCGTACGCTTTCCACGCGGAGCTCACACCGGACCCCTAACACACTAGCGGAGGCGGCAAAGCCCTCCACTAACCGTTGTCGTTCGCCGAAGGCGGCGACAATTGGGCTTGGCAAGCGCGGCTCGGACGCCTAAATACCGGCCGCTCGATGCCGCACCACACCTCCTGGTTCCACTATTTGCTGAACGCGCTAATCGGCTCGAAGACCCTCGATTCGAACATGCACAACTTCGGCAAGACGCTAATGGGCAAGCCAGTGGGTTGGCACTCGGCCGAGCCGCTCGCGATGAGCGTGTTCGTGGTGCTCTTGATCGGAGTCATCGCCTGGCGTGGTCGCGCGGAGATCGAGGATCACGAAAAGAGCGTGATCCCCGACGCCAAGCTCTCGCTGCGCACGTTCCTCGAGGTCTTCATCGGCTACTTCTACGACATGATGAAGAACATGATGGGACCCAAGCGCGCAAAGCGTTACTTCCCCATCATCGGCACCTGCGCGTTCTTCATCTTCTTCTCGAACATGCTCGGCCTGCTCCCCGGCATCACGCCGCCGACCAGCACGTGGAGCATCACCGCTGGCTGCGCGCTCGTCGTGTTCCTCGCGTTCAACTATTACGGCTTGAAAGAGAACGGCCTCGACTACATCAAGCACTTTGCGGGCCCGTGGCTCGGCTGGGCGTACCTTCCCATCAACATCCTGGTCTTCCCGCTCGAGATCTTCTCGACGTGCCTACGCCCGATCACGTTGAGCGTGCGCTTGATGATCAACATGGCGGTCGACCACCTCTTGCTCGCGGTGTTCATGGGCCTAGTCCCGGTGCTCATCCCGATCCCGATCATGATGTTGGGGACGCTCGTCGCGCTGATTCAGGTGCTCGTGTTCTGCCTGTTGTCGTCGATCTACATCACGCTCGCCACGGACCACGAGCATGAAGAAGCCCACGGAAAAGCCGCCGCGGCGCACTGAGAAAAATACCCTCTGGTCACCGGCGTCAAAACCCACTAGTTAGCGCCACCACACAAGGAGTCTCCGGACATGTCGCTCACGAAGAAGCTCGCTCCCGCCGCCGCATTTTTGGCCGTTTTCGTCGCGCCCGCCCTCGCGTTGGCGGCTGAAGGCGCCCCCTCGAACGAGAGCGACACCAAGATGGCAGCGTACATCGGCGCGGGCCTCGCGATCGGTCTCGGCGCACTCGGTGGCACGCTCGGCCAAGGACGCGCCGCAGCTGCCGCCCTCGAAGGCATCGCACGCAACCCCGGCGCCGCCTCGAAGATCCAGACCCCGATGATCCTCGGCCTCGCGCTGATCGAGTCACTCGTTCTGCTGTCGCTCGTCATCGCGTACTTGCTTCAAAGCAAGTGATGACGTGACGAAGTGACGAAAGTCGCGAAGTCACCTTGAGCGAAGCAAAGGCTCCCCGGCAAGCGGAGGAACCAGTCTTGATGCCCTGCGTCCGAGAGGACGCGGGGTGTTTTTTTTTCCGAGGGCCTGAACTGATTGAACCCTGGCTCAAGCTCATCGAAGTGAGGTTCGGGCGAGCCCCATCTTGAAAGATGGGGCATCGGGCGGAACATTGAACCGCTGCTCAAGCCCGCCAAAGACGGGCTCGCCATGAGTGTTGGGTCCTTCCGCCGCCGCGGGCTTCGTTGCGCAAGGGAGCCCGCTTTCGGCGGGCTTGAACGAGTTCAAATCCCTCTGCACGATCTGGTTAGACCTTCGAAGTCCCTTAGCTGCCCATCTTTCAAGATGGGGCTCGCCAAATGCTTAGACCTTCGAAGGCCCCAACTCGTCGTCTAGCTCAGGTCTTCTTGGTGCCGCGTGTGACGTCGATCATCCAGTGGGCGAACCACACGACGCCGCCGATGACGAGGGTCACGGTGCCGAGCATTTCGTGCCGCTCGCCGCTCGCGACCATGATCGCGCCCGACACGAGCGCGCCCATGATGACGAGACCGGAGAACACCCGGCGGCCCACGCGATCGAACATCGAGGGCATCGCGGGCTCGGTGACCCGCATCGTGAGGCGGCCCAACCGCAGGTCGTCGAGGACCTCGCGCAGCTGCATCGGCACGTCGTAGCTCGCTCGCGAGAGCTGCATCGCGCCCTGCAAAAGCTCGTTGCCGACGCGCTCCGGCGAGTAGCGCTGCTTCAGCAGATCCATGAAGTACGGGCTCGCCTCGCCGAACACGTCGAGGTCCGGATCGAGCTCCTTGCCGATGCCCTCGATCGTCATCAGCGCCTTGCCGACGAGCATGAAGTCCGGGGGGATCTCGAGGCCATACTTCATCGCGCCCTGCACGAGATCGCGGAGCATACTCGAGAGTTCGATCTCCTTGAGCGGGCGGCCGAGATATTTCTCCGCGAGCAGGCCGACCTCCGCGCGGTACTCGCGCATGTCGACCTTCTTGGTGGGCCTGCCGATTTGATAGAGCGCGTCCGCGACTGCGTTCGGGTCGTTGCGCGCGGCGGCGACCATGAGATCGATGGTGCGATCTCTCAGCTCGGGCGAGAGCCTGCCGACCATGCCCGTGTCGATGAGGCCGACGACCGGGTCGTCGTCTGGGCCGATGATGATGATGTTGCCGGGGTGCGGATCGGCGTGGAAGAAGCCGTCCTCGAAGATCATCTTGATGACGACGCCGACGGACTTCTTCGCGATCTTCTTTCCGTCCGCGCCTTCTTCGACGGCCACCGTGACCTTTTTTCCCGGAAAGAATTCTTGCGTGAGCACGAGCTTGCTCGACGCTTGGCGGTAGATGCGCGGGAAGCGAACGTTCGGGTTGCCGGCGAAGTTCTTGCTGAAGCGCTCGCAGTTTTCCGCCTCGACGAGGAAGTTGAGCTCGCTCGTGATCGAGCGGTCGAACTGCTGAACGAGGCCAATTGGCGAGTAGATCTTCGTCTCGGGTACGGCGCGCTCGAGCGTGGACGCCATGATGTGCAACAGCTCCAGATCGCGCGCGACGACGGTGACGACGTTGGGTCGCTGGACCTTCACTACGACCTCGATGGAGGCCGAGCCGTCGTCGGTCTTGAGCTTTGCGCGGTGGACTTGGCCGATCGAGGCCGTCGCGAGGGGCTTCTCCTCGAATGACTCGTAGACGTCTTGGATGGCGCGGCCGAGGCTCTTCTCGACGACGTCACGTATCTCCTCGAACGGCACGGCGGGGACGGAGTCTTGGAGCTTCTTGAGCTCGAGGATGATGTCGGTCGGAAGAACGTCCGCGCGCGTGGAAGCGATCTGTCCGAGCTTGATGAACGAGGGGCCGAGGTCCTGCGCCACGAGGCGGATGCGCTCCGCCGTGTTCGTACGCTTGCGCTCGGCCTCGCCCTTCGCGAGCTCCTCGCTTGCGATCTCGAGCATCTCACCGCTCGGCGGCTCGCTCACTCCTGCGGCGGCGCGCTCCTTCTTCTTCCGACCGAAACCCGCGCGCGTGACGATCTCGCCGAACCCGTGACGCACGAGCACGGTCGAAATCTCCCGCAAACGCGCCAGATCGCGGACCGCCGAGAGGACCGACACCATACGGCGGGTCCCTAGCCGCGCTTCACTTGCAGGAGTTGACCGTGCAGTTCCACGTGAGGCGATTCACGAGACCGCCGTCCTTCTGCGCCTGGACCGAGCCTTCGCAGTAGCAGTTGTCGGTCAGCGGGTTCGTGGAGTTCGGGCAGTTCGCGCCGGCGTAGTAGCAAGCCTTGCCGGCTGTTTGGCACTGCTTGCCTTCGGCCGTGATGTCCATCGGACACGTATCGGTGGGCGTCGGTTGCGCGATGCAGAAGTTCGCGCCGACGTCTGCGCTCGACGAGTCCACCGGGATGTCGACCGTGCCGCCTTTGCCATCCGGCGCAACGCAGGCGTATTTGCCGGCCGTGCACGTGCAGGTCGCTTGCTGCTGGAACGCGCCGCAGCTGTAGCCGATGCCGCAGACGTAGCCCTCGGTGGTGCACTTGGTCGTGCGAGCCACGGCTTGGTTCACGAACGCGGGACAGCCGGGCTTCGGGGTCACCTGGTCAGAGGGCGTCGTGGACGCCGTCGAGCTGCAAGCAGCCGAGACCGAGATGAGCGCGGAGAGACCCAAACCGAAGGCAACGAAGCGGATCATCTAAAACATCCTCTGTTGGCGCCGCAACTCGAGGAGAGATCGCGGCAGAACTTGAGGTTGGGGGTTTATCGTTTCACGGGCCAAAGCTCAACACTTGTCGCGCTCGACCCGAAAAATGGCTCGTTCAGCGGACGGCGTTCAGCGGATGCGAATGAGCGTGCCCTTTTCGGTGCTCGACGGAAGCACCGCGCTCCATCCCCGCGGGAGGTGTGGCGCGGTGAACTCGAACAGCGCACGCGCGTCGAGCGGCGAGAGGTTCACGCAGCCGTGGCTCTTCGGCTTGCCGAACGACGAATGCCAGAACGCGCCGTGGAGCGCGACGCCGCGATCGAAGAACTGAACGTACGGGACGTCCTCGATCGAGAATCGATCCACAGGCTCGTCGATCGAGCTCGACGCCTCTTCGTTGGGCGACGGGAGGTTGTCCATCGTGCTCGAAGTCAGCTTCACCCAGAGCCGGTGGGTGCCCGGCGGCGTCGCCGTCTCGCTGCCCTTCGCCCCACGTCCCGTCGACACCAAGGTCGCGAAGGTCGGCTTGTCTCCCACGTATGCGACGAGCGTCTGCGACGCGAGCTCGACGTCGATCCATTTCTCTCCCGGCCCCGCATCGCTCGGAGGCGCGGCCAGCGACGGGTGCGCGAGATCCGATCGCTTCATCCACGCGGCGGGCGTGACGCCGTCGTCGGAGACGCGCACGAAGGTCGTCTTCTCCTCACGCCAGCCAACGACCTCGAAACGTACGTGGCTGCCCACGACCTTGGCGGATCCACTGGGTGCAGAATACACGTTCGCGTGATCCGGCAAGATCCAGCCGATCGAGAGGCCTCGCACGGACACGTCCTCGCCGTGGAAGCCGGACGGTCGCGCGGCGCCGAGGTCGCGAAGCGGGATCCAGTATCCGCTATGTGAGCGCCCGAACGGCTGGCCCGCCATGACACGCTCGTCGCCGATCGCGACCGCGAAGCCCGGGTCGAGCGTCGCGTCGGGAGCCATGTCGGGGACGACCAAGAGGCTGGTGAACGCAGGCGCGCCGTTGCGACCCACGAAGTAATAGTGGAACGGCAACCCGTCCGGAGTCGGAGCCAGGTCCGGCACGAACGGCGGGTCGGCGACGAGATCCATCGCGTCCGAGCACACCCAAGCCTCCGGTCCGACGAGCATCCACCGACCCCCGCACTGCGACCCTCGCTTCATGCCGTAGAGCGGCAGTCGCACGTTCATCATCGTCGTGCCGCGCTTCTGGTCGGACTCGCCGGGCGTCCTGAAAATAGGCACCTCTGCGCGTTTCGGGGCTATGGCCTTCGCCCATGACGGCACCGGTAGATCGCCGGGCTCGTTCCACGCGGGCAGGGTCGTATCGGCTCGCGCGATCAGTGGGAGAACGCAGAGGAGCAGAGCAGAACAAACAGGAAGGCGGGAAGGTGGGAAGGATTTTTTGGGGCTTGGCCTCATGTGCGGAGGGCGGCCTTTGATTTGGTTGGCTTGGGTTTGGCGGTGGCGTTCAGCTTTTCTTTGTCGGGGGCTTGGGGGAGGTGAATCTCGAACGTCGCGCCTCGCTTGGTGGAGTGGACGGTGATCTTGCCCGCGTGCTCGTCGACGATTTTTTTCACGATGGCCAAGCCGAGGCCGGTGCCACCTTGCTTGCCGCTCGTGACGAAAGACTGAAAGAGTCTGTGCTCGATCTCTTTCGGGATGCCGGGGCCTGTGTCCGTGAACGTGAGCACGATGTCGTCGCCTCTCTTTGCGCCGTTCCCGACCGCGCGCGAGACTCGAATCTTGAAGACCCCGCCGCCATCTGCCATGGCCTCTTGGGCGTTGCGTGCGAGGTTGTGCACCACGCGCGTGAGCTTGCCCTCGTCGAAGCGTGCGGTGCCTCTGTCTTGAACGTCCACCACGAGCTCGATGCCGAAGCGCGCGAGCTGCGGCTCGAGCTGCTCACGGATGTCCTCGAAGAATTTCGCGAGGTAGACGCGGCGTACGAGCACGCTCCGCTCGCCGCGCGCGAACTCGAGCACCTCGCGCTGCATCGCGCTGATGTGATCGAACTGTTTGAGCACGGCAATCGCGTAGGTGTCGCGCTTGTGGGTGTCGGCCTCGCCCTGCATCAGCTGCACGTAGCCGCTGATGACCGTGAGCGGCGTCTTGAGGTCGTGAATGACTCCCGACAACAGCCGGCCGATCGTGGTCAGTCGATCCTCGCGCTCGCGAGACTCGCGTGCCTCTTGGAGGCGAATCGCCGTAGACGCGTTCGCCGCGATTAGCCGCAGCAGCGCAGTGTCTTCACCGCTGAAACCGACCGGATCTCGCTTGTTGTAGAGCGCGATCGCTCCAACCGTTGCGCCCTCTTCGCCCTCGAGCGGCACGCAGAGCGCGTTCTCACACAAGAAGCCGGTCGCCTGGTCGAGCTCCGCGTCGCGGCGTGGGTCCGTCGCCGCCGCTCGCGTCAGCAGCGTCTCGGTCGCGCGCATGCAGTGCCCGATGAGACCCTGCCCTTCGCGCAGCGGGAACCGGCGAAGCCGCTTGTGCTTCTCGTCGACGAGGTACAGGAAGATCGCTCCCGTGGTGACGTCGCGCAACGCTACGGCGGCAGCCCTCGCCTCTCCGGCGCGCATCGCCTCGCCCAGCACCGCGATGAAGAGCTCCTCCATC
>ENA-OFCD01000520-OFCD01000520.1-metagenomes-genome-assembly--contig:-NODE-520-length-24321-cov-22.289170_pt1 | contig 24321 bp, 25 predicted proteins | sample MGYA00153392_OFCD01 | MGnify analysis MGYA00153392
CCCCAATTCTGGGGGCTTCGGAATTTCTTACTCCCCCAGAATTGGGGGCCGGGGGGCCTCCGATCGATTCATGGTTAGGAATACGCCTCACTCCTCCAAAACCAACTGCCACTCCGACGATCGATCGTTCCAAATGGGATTATCCGTTTCACCAACAATAAAAGGTCCCCAGTATCGCTGAGACCCATCCTGCGCGAAGGCAAAAACCACATCCCCACGTTGGAGATAGACCGATCGACTCGGCAATGCCACCACCAATCCTCGATCGCCGCCTTCTCCCGCATAGAAATCCCAATGGGCCGGCTGTTCATACTTCAACGGCGGCGCAACTTTTTCGTTGTACTTACCATCCTGCGCTTTCTCGGCCTTCACTCGCATCGCCAACCGAATCGGATGCTCCGATCGATTGCTCACCCGGAGTTTTCCCGATCGAAAAGACGGATCCGCTAGCGTGCGTGCCACCGCTGATTCCATATTCCCTAGGCCGCTCAGTAGAACCATGCTCATGACGATCGTCAAGCTGCCCTGTCTTAGTTTCTGTCTAACTCCCTGCTTAAATCCTTGCTTGAAACCATCCCTCACCGCAGTCCCCTGTGTCACCTTCATAGCCCCAGCCCAATTCCCAATTCAATCGTCCGCCTTCTAGTAATACCAAGGGAATGGACCGCTGTGTAAAGAATTTTTGTGATCCCCAGAGAAACTTTACGGGATCAGCGGAATTATTGGCGGAGAGTCTGAATGGAGACGGAAAATAGCCGATCGAAATATAATGACAACCGTAGAAAACTGAACGATCTCTAGTAAAGTTCGGCAAAAAATGAAATAATGTAAGCAATGAATTTATTTCACGGCTGATCTCATGATCGGATTCATGGCAGGAGCAGAAGCGTTTTGCCTTGTCCCGATGGGTGCCTCTGAACGTTGCTATATTCTTAGTCTCAAAATTAATCCTTCAATCTAATTTATTCATGAACGTCCAGAATCTGTTTCAGCAGGGTTTGAAGGGTCGCTTGATCGGTGTTGTCGCCTTGATTTCTAGCTTAAGCAGCGGCGATCGCACCCTAGCTCAAATGACTCAGCAAGAGCTAGATGTTGATGGAGTGGCCGTCGTGGCATCGCCTTATCAAGGGGGTGCGATGCATCAGCTTCTAATAGTTGAACAGCTCACGAATGCTCGGGCCTGTTGGAGTGAGCAGAAGAATCAAACGGCAGCAAATCAAACCATTACCGTTGTGAATCCACTGCTGGTAGACTTTGACTTTTCAGGAATTTGTGGTCGAGCGACGGATAGTAATGGCTTCTCGGTGCGGATGGGAGGCCGGGATTTTGACTGGCGCTACGCGATGCAAGTGGTGGCACAAAACGGCGATCTTCAGCTCATGGCGCGCAGTACTATTAAGAACCAACCGATTCCTGATCTTTTAGTGGGGCGAGTCGGCGGATTGACTTCAGGGTTTGCCAAAATCAACCTAGAACCGGGCTGGCGCGTCACCCGCCGCGTGGCTCAAGGCAAGCTCACAGGGCACTTCTATCTGACCAGCGATCGGACCATTGAACAAGTCATGGCAACGATGCAACCTGTTTTAGGGACACCCATTACATCTCCTGAAATGACTCCCATGGCTCCGGTCGTCTTTCAAATAGCGACGCCTATTCCTAGTTCGACGCTGAATAGCACACCCTTAACTTTCAGCAGCCCAACTCTCAATAGCGTTCCCCCGTCTCCCGAGGTCTTGAAATAGCCCGATCGATCTGAGCGTACAGATCCGCCACCTGAGTTGAATTATCTAAAACCCAGGTGGCTTTGCTGCATTTAATTTGGATGTCAAGCTGGGACGATATTCGAGCTTGGGCTTGTGCTTCAGACAGATTCGATCGTGTCATCAGCCGTTGCAACTGACGATCGGGTGAGCAGTAGATCACCCAAGTCTCTGTAACCAGATCGCTCATCTCCGCTTCAAAGAGTAACGGCACCACCAAAACAACAGGCTGACCAGGAAACTCTTGAAGAGACCGATCGCGGTTCTGGATTAGCTTCATCCGTACAAAGGGATGGATCTGGGCTTCGACCCAACGGCGTTCGGCGGGGTCGACAAAGATCTTGGCTCCGAGGGCAGGGCGATCGAGGGTGCCATCGGGGAGCAAAATGCTAGGACCGTAGCGATCAATAATGGCTGCGATCGCCCAAGTACCGGGCACCACAGCATCACGAGCATAGATATCCGCATCCAAAATAGTAAAGTGATGATGAGTTTCGAGGTAATTAGAAACCGTCGTTTTGCCCATCGCTATTCCGCCCGTAAGCCCAATGGTTCGAGGGTTCAGAGTGTTTGACATAAACGGAGAGAACCGTAGGGGTTAATGGCATCGACCCGGCTCACCAGAGGTCCGGGTCATAAATACGATCGCGCCCCTACACTTCCTCAGGTTCAACCCACTTGCCATCCCCCTTAATCAACGCCACCAACTCCACCACACCTTCGGACTCAGGAACCCGCTTGATTTCTTCGCGTCCTCGATAAAGCGCGATCGTCCCTGCCGTTTTCCCCACATAGCCATAGTCCGCATCCGCCATTTCGCCCGGTCCATTCACAATGCAACCCATCACAGCAATATTCAAACCAGCCAAGTGGCTCGTGGCCTCGCGAACCTTATGCAGCACATTTTCAAGATTGAATAGTGTCCGACCGCAGGACGGGCAAGCCACATACTCCACCATCGTGCGACGTAACCCTAGCGCCTGCAAAATCCCGTAGCACACCGGGATTTCCTTTTCCGGAGCCTCCGTCAATGACACCCGAATCGTATCGCCAATGCCCTCAGCTAAAAGTGTACCGATGCCAGCCGTAGACTTAATGCGGCCATACTCGCCGTCTCCCGCTTCCGTTACGCCGAGGTGCAATGGATACGCCATTCCAAGCTCATCCATCCGCTGAACCATCAGACGGTTTGCCGCTAGCATGACCGGGACATTAGAGGCTTTGAGGGAGATTTCAATATTATAAAAGTCGAGAGATTCACACATGCGAATGAACTCCAACGCCGACTCCACCATTCCAGCAGGCGTGTCGCCGTAAGTGAACAGCATTCGCTCGGCCAGAGAACCATGATTGACGCCGATGCGCATGGACTTGTTTTGATCCCGGAGCTTAATGACCAGCGGGGCCAACGTTTCCAAAATCCGATCGCCAATTTCCTTAAATTCTTGCGCTGTGTACTCAGTCCGGCCTTCGAGTGGCTTCTCAAAAACGTACAAGCCGGGATTAATCCGAACGTTATCAACGTAATTTGCCACTTCAAGGGCAATTTTCATTCCATTGTGATGGACATCGGCCACTAAGGGCACATTTTGGTACGTTGTATGAAGCCGATCGCGGATTTGTTCCATGGCCTTCGCATGGGCAATGCTTGGAACCGTGACGCGGACAATCTCACATCCAATTTCGTGGAGACGACGAATCCCTGCCACCGCGCCTTCAATGTCGAGGGTGTCTTCGTTGATCATCGACTGAACGGCGACCGGGTGTTCGCTGCCGATCATAATGCTGCCCACCGGAACCGATCGTGTTTTGCGACGACGGATGGCGGGATCGGTAGAAAGGGTCGCGGCGAGAGAAGTCGGCGCTACAGTCAGCATTTCAGAAGTTAGCGGTGCAATAGGCGGCGTCAGAGTTTGCATGTGATGCGCATAAAAATTCGGCTACGATCAAGCGTCGCACAGAACGACACTTCCTGGATGCTTCCGACCCCACGAATGAGCCACATCCAAGAATTACACGGTTGACCGTTCCATAACTTCGCTAACGCTCAAGGGGCGCGGAAGACGAGACTCTTGTTTCACGGTTCCGGTCATGGCCGCAGATTGCAGCGACATAAAGGCACAGAGGTCGTCATATCCGTAGTGATGCCGGAGAAGACTCCGCAGTTCATCTTCGGCCTCTAGGGTGAGCCATCCGGTCGTGAGAGCTTGCTGAACAACGTCGCTAATACACATGTGGAACCTCGTCAGGCAGGGTAGATTTTTTGGAGTGAAGCTGAGTTGTCATCGGTAAAAGCACTTACTTCATACTTAAGTCATCATTCCGGAGAACCGCCATTTTAGGTGTGATACTGGTCACAGGTTATTAAGCATTGTGCTCACAGGGTGATAATCTTCGTAGAGGCTTTTTTGGCAAGTGGGTTTCATGGCACTTTTAACATTGCGATCGATTCGGAAGGATTTTGGCATCAAAGAGGTGCTGAAATCGGGGAATTTTGTCCTAGAGCAGCGCGATCGCGTGGGTCTGATCGGTACAAATGGGTCAGGCAAATCGACGTTGCTCAAAATGATTGCGGGAATGGAGCCGATCGATGGGGGTGAAATTGATATCCCCAACGGCATTCGCGTCGTGTATTTGCCCCAGCAGCCTCCGGTCGATGAGGAGAAGACGGTCTTAGAGCAAGTCTTCGCGGATTGTGGTGAAGTTGTGACCTTGATTCATGAGTATGAATCAGTGTCGGAAAAATTGGCGACAGCCACGGGCAAAGAAAGCAACAAGCTCCTCGCACGACTGTCGGTGTTGACTGAAGAGATGGAAAATTCCGGGGCGTGGGAAATCGAAACCCAGGCCAAGGTGATTTTGAATCAGTTGGGGATCACGGACTTTACGACAAGAGTGGGCGATTTGTCCGGCGGCTATCGGAAGCGGATTGCGATCGCGACGGCGATTTTGACCCAGCCCGATGTGCTGCTGATGGACGAGCCGACTAACCATTTGGATGCGGATTCGGTGGAGTGGTTGCAGAGTTATTTGATGCGATATCAGGGTGCGCTGCTTTTGGTTACGCACGATCGCTATTTCTTGGATCAAGTCACGAATCGGATTTTGGAAATCGATCGGGCTGATTTGTTTGGTTATGAAGGAAATTACTCGTATTACCTAGAGAAGAAAGCCCTTCAAGAAGAATCGTCTGCCAGCAGTCAGCGCAAATTTGCGGGGGTGCTGCGTCGGGAATTGGCATGGCTCCAGCGCGGACCCAAGGCGCGAAGTACGAAGCAAAAAGCGCGAATCGGTCGCGTTGAGGAGATGAAGGAGACCGAGTTCAAAGAAGCGCAGGGGAAAATTGAAATTTCAACCCTAGGCAGACGCATCGGCAAGAAAGTTGCGGTGCTGGAAAATGTCTCCAAAAGCTACGGCGATCGCACCTTTATCAAAGATTTCACCTACGAATTTACGGGCGAAGATCGGATCGGGATCATCGGCGGAAATGGAGCTGGGAAATCGACGTTGATGAATCTGATTACAGGCAGAATAGAACCAGATTCAGGAAGTGTTGAAATCGGTTCAACGATTCAATTTGGTTATTTTGATCAACACTCCGACGATTTGCAAGATGGCATGGATGGCAATCAGCGGGTGATTGATTATCTAAAAGCTGTAGCGGAACTGGTCAAAACCTCCGACGGATCGATCATCACCGCATCGCAAATGCTAGAGCGATTCTTATTTGCACCTAACCAACAATATGCACCGATCGAAAAACTCTCAGGCGGAGAGAAGCGGCGGTTATTCCTGTTGAAAGTGTTGCTGAGTGCGCCAAATGTCTTGATTCTGGATGAACCAACCAACGATCTAGATGTACAAACGCTATCGGTTTTGGAAGAATATCTAGAGGACTTCAAGGGCGCAGTGCTAGTGGTGTCCCACGATCGCTATTTCCTCGATCGGACCGTAGAGTCAATTTTTGCCTTAGAACCGGGCGGAAATATCAAACGCTACCCCGGAAACTATTCCATCTACTTAGACTATAGGAAAGACGAACTCGCCGCCGCAGAAGCGCCAAAGGTGACGAAAAGTGCCGTCGCACCGATCGCCTCGGCTATTGCGCCAACTCCTCCAGCCTCTAAAACCACCACGGTTAAAAAACTATCATTTAAAGAGAAGCGAGAACATGAAACCTTAGAAGCAGCGATTCCTAAACTAGAAGCTGAGAAAGCATCCATCGAAAAACAACTCTCTGAAAACCAGCCTTCCTATAGCGAAGTAAAAACGTTGTCCGATCGATTGGTCGCGCTAGAAAAGGAGATTGAAACCTCAACCGATCGGTGGATGGAGTTATCAGAGGAAGGATAAACGTTGAGAATAGACTCTCGTTTTCAATTCTTCATTCCCAATTCTTCATTCCCAATCCTCCATGCTCCGATCGCTCTTCTACGGCTTGCTAATATTCATTCCGCTCTCGATCGCAGCGGAACTCTTGCACTGGGGCGAAACGGCCATTTTTGTCTGCTCCCTCTTGGCCATTGCTCCACTGTCCGTCGCACTCGCAACCGCTACGGAGAAGCTTGCGCTCGTGACCGGACCGACGATCGGCGGATTGGTGAATGCGCTCTTTGGGAATGCGACAGAACTGATTATTGCGATCGTGGCGTTGAGAAAAGGATTAGTAGACATTGTTGAAGCGAGTATCACGGGAAGCATTTTGGGTGCGTTGTTGCTTTTGCTAGGGTTGGCGATGTTGTCCGGCGGATTGCGCTACAAAGAACAGACCTTTCAGCCGATTCGGGCTAGGGTAAACGGAACCTCCATGACCTTGGCGGTGACGGCTATAGCATTGCCGTCCATGGTGATTAATACCTCTAATCTTGTGAACCCTATTGCGATTCATAATTTGTCACTGGTAGTCGCAACTGTGTTGATTTTAGTGTATTTGCTCACATTGGTTTTTTCGCTCAAGACTCATAGTTACTTATATCAAGTCGGCCAACTTGAAGAAGCTGAAGAAGAGATTCCAAATCCATGGCTCTGGATATCCGTGCTGCTGATTTCAACGATCGCCCTAGCTTTAGAATCAGAACTCTTTATGGGAGTGGTCGAAGCGGAAACCCAACGTCTCGGACTCACGCCACTGTTTACAGGCGTAATCTTATTGCCCTTGGTGAGCGATATTTCTGGATATGTCACGGTTATTCGGCTGGCCCGAAATAATAAAATGGATCTCGCGATGGCCACCATCTCCGGCGACAGTCTGCTGATTGCGCTGTTTGTCGCTCCCGTTTTGGTTTTCATCGGGCAGATTATCAATCAGCCGATCGACCTCAATTTTAATCTCTTCCAAGTCATTGCTGTCGCGATCGCCGTTGCCGTGAGCAACCTAATTTGTTTTGGCGGGCGATCGAATTGGCTTGATGGCACGCTCTTAATGGCGACATACATCGTGCTGGGCGTTGCCTTTTACTACCATCCGTAAAGGAGATGTCATTTCCATTTCCACTCAGCCAGGGCGATCGGCTGAGGTCTTATCACCAGATGGCACTGCTCTCAAAAACCCACCAAATTACCCTTGTCTCCAGTATCGAAGAAGACTGCGATGCGGCGGGAATCGACCAGGTGGGCCAATTTTGCGCATCCATGGAACTGTTCCCCATCACCCAGCAGCGCCGAATGCAAAACATCGGACGAGTCAGCACCTATGATTTCCCGTTCCAGATTCCGCAGTGGTTTAGCCAAGAAATTCAGCGACGGATACAGCGATTGCTAGCCGCCGAGAGCTTTGATGTGATTTATCTCCAGATGGCGAAAGCGGTGCTGTACCTTCCGAAGGGAAATTCGGTGCCTGTGGTCATGGACTTTGTGGATGCTTGGTCGCTGAATTTAGCTCGTCTAGCCCGCGATCGAAACTGGGTTACAGCGGCATTCTATCTTGTGCAGTCGTGGCGAATGCTGAACTACGAGCGCAAAGTTACAGCGCAGGTCGCTCATGCCATCATTTCTTCGGCAACGGATCAGAAAACGATCGGAGCCTTTAAGAACTTATCCGTCGTACCCAATGGCGTTCATTGCCCGGACTATCCAATTGTCCATATCAAAGACGTTGAAAAACTGTCGATCGTTTTTGTCGGCAATATGGGCTACGGGCCTAACATTGCTGTCATTAGCTACTTCGCGCAAAATGTATTCCCCATGTTGCGATCGCGCCACGCCGATTCCGAGCTAATCGTGATCGGCCCTAATCCGCCTGTAAAACTGGTTCGCACCTGTTCCCAAACGGGCGTTAAGTTTCTCGGCTATGTTCCAGATTTGAATGAGTATTTGGCACGGGCCACGGTCTCCATTGCGCCGATGCGATCGGGATCTGGGATTCAAAATAAAGTCTTACGATGGCCGCAGGCATTCCAGTGGTGGCGACAACGGTGGGCCTTGGCGGACTGCGGGCAGTTCCGGGGGAGCATCTTTTAGTCGCCGACACGCCCTATGACTTTACAGATGCTATTTTGCAGATTTTCCACAATCCATCGTTGCGTCAAAATCTTGTGTGCAAAGCAAGAGAGCTGGTCAAAGATTTCTACTCGTGGGAAGCCTCGGTTCAGGCATTGGATGATATCTATCAGTCCGTGACTCAAGGCGTTAGCCCGGTTAGAACAGCCAGCAATTCATAGAAATTATTGATACAACCAGGCTCTACAGCGCAATGCGATGCGACTGACTCTGCTCAGTTTTCACAGTAACAGTGAAGCAAATAGTGCAGTGAATAGCACAGAACTCCAAGCCGATCGAGCGTTCAATTGATTTTAAAAGATTCAGGTTGAAATTTTAGGATAGTTTATAGATGAACGTTGTCAACTCTAATAAAGATCAATTCTTGCTTCGTTACGGAGAGATCTTAGTCATTGCGATCGTCATTTTTCTCGCCCTTCTGCGGGTACCGGCGCCTTTTTGGGTCGATCAAGTTGCCTTTATGCTGTATGCCGAACAGTTTGCAAAAGGAGCTTTACTCTACCGAGATTTCTGGGATGTCAAACCACCGGGAATCTTCGGAGTCTACCTGATTGCTGGGAAGCTTTTTGGCTTTACGGGCGTTGGGATGCATCTGTTTGATGGTCTATGGATGATCGCGTTAGCCACGATGTTGCGCTTGACGCTAGCGCAGTATTTTACGCGATCGTGGATTGCGATTTTGTTGCCGTGGCTATCAGCAGGAGTCTACTTTAGCCTGATTGATCCAGACGAACAGATGCAAGTGGAATCTTTGATTGGCCTGCCCATGTATACCTTAGTGTGGTGTACGTGGCAGGCCGCTCAGTATCCGAAAACTCGATGGCGATGGCTGTTTTTGTCCGGCATTGCGGGCGGCATCATTCTATTGTTTAAGTTGATTTTCTTGCCACTCATTGTGGGACTTTGGCTCGTTTATTTATTCCATGCTTTGATCAAACAAAACCAGCCTTGGGTTGGCGCAGTGGTTCACAATGTTATTCCAGTGCTGCTGGGAATTTCCATGCCCCTAATCCCGGTCTTGCTGTACTGGGCTTCAACGGGGATGCTTGGAGAAGCGTTCTACACCATGGTTCAGCATCCAGTTCTCATGGTCAAAAATTTGCCCAAGAAACCCTTCCCAACATTAATCAGATCAATTTTTAGTTGGTTTCAGCGATTTGCACCGTTGACCGTGTTGTCGGTTTTTGCGATCGTCCAAATGCTTCGGACCAAAAAACTCGACTACCTCATGGTTCAGATGATCGTGTGGCTAGGTTTAGGCTTGCTTACCATTTCCATCCAAACGCAGTCCTGGTGGCGATATCACTTTTTCTTATTGCTCGTCCCGATCGCTGTTTTAGCCGCCAAGGGCATTGATTTGGCGCTGCAATCCCAGGCTCGGCGCTGGAACCGGGGACTGGTTGCGGCCTGTCTGCTGGGACTGGTCGGGTTCAACGTCTTGGCGGTGGGTAACACGAGCATGGCCATGGCGCGATCGGGCCTTCCCCTCACATCCGAGACCCAGCTTGCTTACCAAACGCAACTCGCACCGAACTACGCACTGGCGGAAGAAGCCGTCAAATTTGTCAATGAACCGGGACGCAAACCGGGACCGATGTATGTGATCGGCGATCCGACGTTCTATGTCTTAGCGAATCGGACTCAGGCCATCCCATTACTCGGAACAATTTCCGCCATCTTGCTTCCGAATCAATGGACGCTGATACAAGCCCAACTTAAGGCCGCTCGTCCGCCTTATCTGTACATCGTCAATAATGATGTGCCGTACATTCCCGTAGAGTTTTTTGAGTTTCTAAAGCAGATGTACTCGCCAGCACAAAAGACGATCGGAGGGACTTGGTATGAAATCAAGTAATCGATCAGAACGTATTTAAATCCCAATCGACACTAGTGGACAATCTCTCAATACCGACCCGATTTTGCAGTCCAGTAGTTTGATATGGTGACGTAGAAGAATAACGCGCAGTAGGACTTTGATGATGAATGAGCAAGATTTACTCAAAAAACAAGTGGGCTACGCGGCAGCCGATCGGGTGGAATCGGGCATGGTTATCGGACTTGGAACAGGTTCGACCACGGCATTTGCTATTCAGGCCATCGGTGAACGCCTTGCATCCGGGAGTTTGAAGGACATCAAAGGCATTCCGACCTCGTTCCAGGCCATCGCCCTAGCACGCAAATACGGCATCCCCTTAGTGACGCTGGATGAAGTCGATCGCATTGACGTGGCTATTGACGGAGCGGATGAAGTCGATCCCAACAAAAACTTAATTAAAGGCGGCGGCGCAGCGCACACCCAAGAAAAAATCGTCGATTCTCTAGCGACTCAGTTCATCGTAGTGGTCGATAGCTCAAAGCTCGTCGATCGCCTAGGGTCCACGTTCTTACTCCCCGTCGAAGTCCTACCCATGGCCGTGACGCCGGTGATGCGCGCCATTGAGAAGCTAGGTGGAAAGCCAGAACTCCGCATGGGGGTTCGGAAGGCTGGCCCGGTGGTGACGGATCAGGGAAACTTGGTGATTGATGTGAAATTCGATCGCATCGATCATCCCGCTGAACTGGAGAAGACGCTAAATAATATTCCGGGCGTACTAGAGAATGGTCTCTTTGTAAATGTGGCCACGTTGATTTTGGTCGGTGAGGTTAAAGACGGTAAGACGATCATCCGGGAGATTTGAGGCCGGGAAATTTAAGGCGCGTCAATTTTTACCTGATCGGTTAGGTCTTAGTTATTCCACCGGGATCTTTGTTAGTGTAGATTTGTAAAGAAATGTCAATCTACACGAGCAAGGTAATCCTGTGGTGAATCTGGAACTGACAGAGAAAGCTTCTCTGCTGGGCGGACCTGAAAGCGATCGCTTTGACCCCAGAGAAGCCTGGTACCCCGTATTTTATGTTCGGGACTTGGAAACCCAGAAGCCTAATGCTTTTACCCTGTTGGGAATTGATTTGGTTATCTGGTGGGATGCGGCTACTCAGCGTTGGTCAGCCTTGCGAGACCAATGTCCTCACCGTTTGGTGCCGCTGTCGGAGGGGCGCATCGCTGAGGATGGCCTGCTCGAATGTCCTTATCACGGCTGGGCTTTCACGGGCGAAGGAACCTGCGATCGGATTCCGCAGCAAAACCCAAATGAATCCGCCCAGACGGCTCGTCGAGCTTGCATTCCGTCCTTTGCGACGCAGGTTTGTCAGGGATTACTGTTTGTGTATGCGGGAAAGATTGAGAATGCGGACAAAGTGGCAGTTCCGGCGATCGAACCCTACGACCCGACTGACCCAAGCTGGACCTGCATGGAAATCGCGCGGGACTTGCCCTACGACGCTGCGACGCTGCTGGAAAACGTCCTTGATGCCAGTCATCTCCCCTTCACCCACCACAAATCCGTCGGCAATCGCGTCAACGCCGCGCCCATGGACCTTGAACTCAAAACATCAGATAAATTAGGCTTCACTGGACATTGGGCCGAAGGGCCGCGCAAGGGCAAACTCGGGTCGCAGGATACCGTGTTTATTGCGCCCAATCTTATGTGGCATGACTTGACCTCGAAGCAATTTGGGCGGACGGTGACGGCAGTCTATGCGACGCCAACGCGGAAGGGTGAATGTCGTTTGTTTGCCCGGTTTCCCTTTCAATTTTCTTCAAGAATTCCAGAGACGTTTATTCGATTGACGCCGCGCTGGTACTCGCACTTAGGGCAAAATGCAATCCTCGAAGATGACCAAATCTTCTTGCATGTTCAAGAACGCAATTTAGTCAAAGAAGGCGGCAGTAATAGCTTTGCCCAAGCCTTTTACATGCCCACCAAGGCCGATCGCTACGTGTTTGAATTTCGTCAGTGGTTCAACACCTACCAAGCCGAGCCGTTCCCGAACCAAACCTTACCGTCTCGCCAAGTCCGTACTGCGCTTCTGGGTCGCTATCACTCTCACACCCAAAACTGTGCAAGCTGTCAATCAGCGCTCGCGAATATCCGCAAGTTACAAACGATTTCGGTCGGGCTAGCCATTGCGGCCACAGTTGGAACGGCCTTGCTCACAGCAGTTCCCGTATGGAACGGGGTGTTGGCAGGGAGTGCGATCGCCCTATCCCTAATAGCATGGGGATTGCAACAGTTGTCTCAACGGTTTTACCATGGGCGAGTTATTCCTCCGCGTAACCGTTCATGAGTGTCGATGTCTCGCTAGATTTATGGGTCACCATAGCCGATCGCTTTGTTCATTCCGGTCAAATTTTAAGTTTAAAGCCCTTTGGAAATGGCAACATTAACGATACTTTTCTAGTCACCGTTGATGTTCCGGTGGAGCATCAATTTGTGTTGCAACGGATTAATACCCAAGTGTTTCCTCGTCCGCAATGGGTGATGGAGAACATGCGCATCGTGACCGAACATATTCATCAGCAGTTGCCCCATCAGCGGTTGCACCATCAGCCGATCGATCGGCGGTGGGAAACACCCCGAGTTTTACTTACGCGGGACGGACAGGATCACGTTAGGGATAAGGCAGGATCATTTTGGCGGGCGATTAGTTTTATTGACCATGCGGAAGCGTTAGACTCCATCCAAGATATCGACCATGCCCGAGAAGTTGGTTTTGCCTTAGGACGGTTTCATCATTTGGTTCAAGCCATTCCGGCGACAACGCTAAAAGATACGCTGGAAGGGTTTCACATTACCCCACATTATTTAGAACAGTATCAAACAGTATTGATTACGAGTCTAGTTCCACGATGTCCGCAAGTGGAATACGGCCTGAATATTGTGCGCGATCGTCTTTCTCTAGCGTCTATTTTAGAAGATGCAAAACATCGAGGAGACCTGCCTGTGCGAATTATGCATGGCGACCCCAAAGTGAATAACATTATGATAGACACCGCGACCCAGAAATCCATTAGCGTCGTGGATCTCGACACAGTGAAGCCGGGATTAATTCACTATGATATCGGAGATTGTCTGCGATCGGGGTGCAATCCTTTGGGTGAGGACGTTGAAAATAGTGAATCGGTGACGTTTGATTTGGGCCTATGTTCGGGTATTCTCCAGGGATACTTACCCGAGATGCGCGACGTTTTAAGTTCGATCGAGTATGACTATATTTTTGATGCCGTGCACGTGATTACGTTTGAGTTAGGATTGCGGTTTTTGACGGATCATCTGGCCGGAAATATTTATTTTAAGGCAAAAGATAACGAACATAACTTACGTCGATCGATCGTTCAGTTTCGATTGATGGAAAGTTTGGAGGCGCAGGAAAAAGAGGTGCGGGAGTTAGTGAGCGCCTTGAGAGATAAGAATGAAAGAGTTTAGGTTGCTTCCATTTTCGGATAATGAGCTGGTAAAGGCGATCGATTTGAAGGTAGGAATAGATTGGAGTTTGAATGAATCTAAACTTATTATTCAATTTGTAATTATAGGACCCATCGATCGGTTGAAGATTCCACCTGTTTCTGATACCCCACAGCGCAGAGTAGGACTCTGGGAAATGACCTGTTTTGAATGTTTCGTAGGGTCCTTGGGGCAGGAAAATTACTGGGAAATCAATCTTTCACCTAGCGGGGATTGGAACGTGTTTCGGTTAGATGGATACCGAGAAGGTCTGCGTGAGGAACCCATGATTAAGACATTACTCTTTGGGGTTGAGCGGCGGGTCGATCGCATGATCGTTGACGTTACGTTCGATATCCAGAAGTTAGGATTGTGCCGAGATACTATTGAGCTTTCGGCAACGAGTGTTATGGAAGAGGTAACAGGCGACATCAGCTACTGGGCCGTGGATCACACTGGAACAACCGCCGATTTCCATTTGCGCAAGAGCTTTGTGATTTCAGGATTGGGATGAGTTAGGGGGGAGTTTGAACAATCAAGGAGAAGGATCATTTGCACCTTTGACTGTTCAAATTTTCTCTCACCGATCGTCCATGCCCTCCTGCACCGATCGCACTTCCTCAACCGCCACGCCCAAGACTTCCACAACTTGCTCAGCGGCAAGCCCCATGATCAACATTTTCAGAATCGATCGGGTTTGCTGTTGTTCGCTCTCCTGTTGAGCTGCGTTGAGTCGGGCGATCGCCGCTGCTGCTTCAGCCTGGGCCGCGATCATTTCAGCCTGGGCTGCTGTCGTTTCAGCTTGGGCTGCTGTCGTTTCAGCTTGGGCTGCCGTTGTTTCAGCTTGATAGGCTTCGGCAGGCGTTGGGAAGAAATGTCCTGACGCATCACACCAGCGAAGCCAAGGATTCGTAAATCCTCGCACCGTCGAAAGAGTCAATCCTAGTCCCAGATTCAATTCTGGAACCCAAAGGCGCGGATTATTCGGAGAAACCACTTGCTCCTCATAGCGTTCGTGCAACGTCTCAGAAGGAGAATCGCCCACCAAACGAAAAAAGCGCAGTCGCTTCGTTGCGTTATCAAACACGATGTAATTCGGTATCTTTAAAATCTTCTCGTAAACCACAAACTTTGCAGGCGGTTTACCTAGCTTGGAGCCACGACGTCTCCGAGGATTTTGGACGAACGGACCCAAGTCCTCTGCTTCAGTTCCCGGCGACAAAAACTCAATCACCACCGTCGGCGCAACCAGTTCTTCCCACATCACATAGCTCGATCGCGCAACCAATCCCTTGTACAAACGGGGTGCCAACGCGAAAAATCAGTCTGGGCGCTTGTACCAGCCCGTATGCTCCGGGTCATAGTACAGATTGAGATCAAAGGCATGAAACACCCCCTCGTCAGCGTACTGAGGAAAATACAGCGTTTCGTCCAGCAACTGGGGCTGCAATCCATGAAAAATATCCGGCAAACCAGATTCCTCGGGGTCTTCAGACGGCAAATCATACATGGTCGGCAAAAGCAGCGGCGTCGATCGCCATTCGGTCAGAGAGGAGAGGTTCGTCGTAACAATGGGAAGATTCATAGACGGCTCCTGTGACGGCTTCTGTGACGAGGACTGCTTTATGGGGGCTAGTCATAGCAAGCGAGGACAGTCGTTAGTACACAAATATTTCATGGCTAATCTCCTACGTTCGGGTTGCGATCGACCGCAATTCAAAATGGCTTAGCATCTGAAGTCGCTAGCCGCCGAGCGACCGATTCTAAATTTGGAATGGCTGTCCGATCGAGCAGGTGATTGCGATCGAGCAGATTTTTCACAATGGTCGCTAGCTCTTCGAGTTCAAACGGCTTAGCCAAATAACTATCGCAACCGACTTGATACCCCAAAATTCGATCCGCCGTCTCATTTCGCTCCGTCAAAAAAATGACCGGAAGCAGCCGCATGGAACCTTCCGATCGGACCCTCCGGACCAGCTCATAGCCTGACATTTGTGGTATCGCAATATCTACCACCAACAAGTGCGGAAGCACCTGCGCAATGCCCTCTAATGCAGCCCAGCCGTTAGAAACAGAGGTCACCACAAAACCAAGGGTCTCAAGATAGTCTCCAACCGCAACCCGAATTCCCAAGTCATCATCTACAACCAAAATCGTCAACGGCATTCCACCACGCATTCCTACAGGAAATCCTGCGCTGAATTCAAATTGAATCTAAACCATCTCGTTTCAGCATAGCCTTCCCTAGACCCCGTCGGACCCTCTACGATCGGGAGAAAAGATTAAGGAGCCTAACCTAAATCATCTCAAATTGTTAAATGGATCCAAGACTTTCTCACTGAAAGAATTCTCTTAAAACTTTTCAAAGTAGTACATATTTTCTACTTTTTATTTGATATAGTACAGAAGTACTGCTAACCTAGTACTAGGTTCCTGCGCCACATGGGTCGGAATCTTGAACCCCCGCTACTTATTACAGGGAGGACTCTGATGACTGCTCAACCTTTACCTCGAGAAACATCCATCGAACTCGTCGCTGATAGTCCCGTTCGCCAAGCTCGATCGAAAGCTGCGACTCAAACGACCGCCAAAAAAGCGATCGCTAAAAGCGCCACTAAAACCACAGCTAAAAGTACCGCCTCCAAAACCGTCGCCAAAACTGCTACGACTCGTCAACGATCGGCAACCAAATCCGTGGCAATCGTTGAATCTTCGCTTCAGACCACTGTCCAAGCCACTCTCCAAACGGTTCCGCAAGCTCACACAGTAACGGCGGACTCGTGCCTCGACGATTTACACCATTGTCAGCAATTCTTTGTCAGCAATATCTTGGCAGAGTCTGACAAATTAACCCAAAACATGGCGGAACTTGCTTCGATCGCGCTACAAATTCAACAACTTCAGCGCCCGAGCTTCGATCCAATCCCACTGATAACGCCGAAGATTCGCCATAGACCTGCCCCGGTTCAAGCTGTCGCCCAGCCGCCGTCTAAAGCCGTCTTCGTCTCGAAGCTTGATCCAACCATTGAACCAACCATTGAACCGATCGCTGAACCGACTGCCAAAACCACGGCCCAGCCTCAACGGCCTAGCCGAACCTCACTATCCCGCCTCACTGTCCGTAAGCCCATCCCGCTCTACGATCCCAGCGGCCATCAATCGATCGAACCCTCTAGCTCACCTGCGGTTGCCCCGAACTACTGGGGCGGCAACGTTCAGGCTTCTGTCACTCTTCCTGTCACGTCCGCTACCGTTGCCAAGGCATCCCAAATGCGCTCCGATCGTCTCCATCTTCCCGTATTCCCCGATCGCCCAGTCCAGCCTGTCCTCTACCGCCTTGCCCAGCAGCAACCTCATCTGACCTTGGCCGTCCAACCGACCCGCAGTGCCGCTGATTTCTCGATTCAAACCCATTCAGTCACAGGGATGAATATTTATCAACAGATTCAACGGCTGGTTCCCATTCCCACTGAACCTAAGGCGATCGTGGTAGATGCAATTCTATGGACGTTCAGCTCCGTTGGTGTTCATGTCATCCTTCAAGTTTGTATTCAAGTTGTTCCCCTGTTGTCCTTCCCATTGCATCTTGTAATGTTATTTCCAGCTCTTTTTGCTGCCTACCTCGCATTCTGCGTCCCCCAATCCAGTACATCTCCCGTCTATCGCTGCCTCCTCACCACCCTAGGCTTCTTCTTAGGCAGCAAGCTCTAAATCCCACAGCCTAAATCCTACCGTCCAAATCCAACATCACTCTAGGAGCCTCTATGCAAGTCCCATCCCCTGAGAATACCCATACCTCTTTTGTCCCAAAACTGACGTCAAGAATCACGCTAAAAGACGGTCTCTTCGCGAGCATTGCTATTTTAAGTCTGGCGATCGTCTGGGATCCAAAAATTCTGGAACGCACCCGATCGACCGCCCTAGACCTTCAATGCACTGCAAAAGCTTCCACCAGCCAACTTCTCACTGCCAGCCAACTCACCGAACTCACCCAAACCCGTGAAGGCACCGCCAAAAAGACCGTTCAATCTCGACTGCCAAAAGCGTATTGTCAACTGTCTAATCTTTCCGTCCGTGCCGGGGCAGTTGCTCAGCGGGAGGTTTTCCAGCTCTCTAGTTCAAGCTGGATGGTGGTGATGTACGAAGGCGATCGATTTATGGGATCGCGTCAAGTCATCCAATAAACACACGCCTACAATGGATCGAACAATAGAGTCTTCAACGCAAAAGAGCATGGAATCAAGCCATCTTAAATGAAACTTAGTCCATATTTGCCAATCAAATCATTATCGCTGTTCTTACTCACCGTGATCCCATCAGGGTGTCAGCAGTCTGACCCAACGGCGATCACACCGCCGCCGCTTCACCAACAGTGGGAACTCCAGGCAGGCGATCGGATTTCCGGTCATGAAATCGTCAGTGGCTTGGGCGATCTGTCTATAGAACTAGAGGGTAAAGCCGTATATGCGCCGTTTAAGGGAAAGACGGTTATTGATACCCGAGGTTGCGTTTATTTTGAAACCCCTGAAGTTCCTAATTACCAGTTTCGTCTATGTGGATTAAAACAACCTCGCCTAGGAAAGGTCGATCGCGGCGATCGGATTGCCACTGCCGACACGTTGAGATTTGCCACCTTACGCAAACATCCCAGCGGCAAATGGGCGATCGTCGAACCGTCCAAACAAATCTTAGAAACCCTCCTAAAACCCTCCTGAAAAACTTACGCCCAATGTCTCGCCAAATCTCTCGTTCAGTTGCTCAAAAGACACCCTATTTCATGTCCGTTTTTTGCCTGTATCTCGGATTTGAAGCCATCAGTCCTCCCCGCGCAATAGTCCAGGCACCTAGCCCTCATCTCACCCGCGACACCCGTCCAATCAATCTCCCCAGCTCGATTGCCCTAGAATTTGGGGTCGATATCCCCGACTCTACCCGTTCCAACCCCAACCCCCGAAGCTTAACGCCGCCCAGCGCTATTTCTCAAGCTCCCTCAAGTGGTCTCAGCAGCATCTTCAACGGCGGCCCAAACTCCCTCGTGGCCCGAGCCGTCGGCAGCGCTGAAGGCACCCGTCGCCCAGACGGCGGAAAAAACCCGGCCTACTATGGCCACCAGGATCCCGGTAATGCCAAATGGAACCTAGGCAGTTTTTCCTACCAACACGCGGCCCGATCGCCTGAAGACGCCGATCAACGACAGCTCAGCCGCCTCCAAACCCAAGACCAAATGCTCCAACAAAAAGCCGCAAGTCAAGGTCTCAAATTGACCCCAGAAGAACGCATGAACGGGTTAGATCTCGCCAACCAAGCCCCTCTTGCCGCCCTCGATCGCGGCGGCTACATCGATCGTCTCAAAGAAGCACGCGATCGGGGTTTGCGTGGTCAAGCCGCCATTCTCATCGCCCGCGTCAACTCCTACCGTGAACCCAGTACCAACCTATGGGATGCGCCAGGTCTAGGCAACAATGAAGCCTCAATTCGTCACGATCAAGCCCGTCGAATGGATGCCGTGGAAGATGCCATGGCGATCGCGGGTCGTTAGAGATACATGTGATTATTTGAAATCCTAAGAAAGATACTCGATCGAAAGGACTTAGGTTTTAAGGAGTAGAGGTTATCAACATTGGGGCTAATCGACTTTGATGAACGACTTGATAAATAGTTAGAGTTTCACGTCAAAACTACCGTGCGACCTTCAAATTTGGCAAATTCCTTTCAACACCTGTAGAAGAGAAATCGCCGATGTCCGGTGCAGCAAGCTCAACTCTGGCAATAAAAAGTATTGCGGCGGCTCTCCGGCTTGTATTTGAACGAACTGATAATTAATGCCATTGGTGGTTAATCCCCACACCGATCGTTGCTGTTGCAAACCCGCGTAGGCATGGGTCAAAAGCTGTGGCAGCCCCTGCATTGCGTCGGCACCACTTTCCTTCGATTCCACGACTAGCACCCAGAAATCTGGCGTGTTTTCTCCACGACGAATCGCTAACAAATCCATGCGTCCCGTAATCTTGGATTCGGGAAGTTCAATGGGCACCTCGGCGACCTTGAAAGAGCGATCGTTTCTGGCTTCACCATACCAACTCCTATCACAATAAAAATGTAAATAAATGGGGGAGAGGTGGGCAAGATCTAGGAGAATTGATCCATCCAAAGTTATGACTCAAGATTATGACTCAGCTATCCGAGATCTCGATTTTTCCAATCAAATCCCTCGATCGGCTCTATCTCCAATCATCAGTCGTCCTTCCGAGCGGGGCACTCGAAGGCGATCGGGAATTCGCTATTGTTGATGAAACGGGTCGGGTAGTGAATGCAAAACGGACTGCTAAAATTCATGCAATCCGATCGCAGTATGAATGGCTGAATCGATCGGTGATGCTATCGGCCACTGGATTGACAAGTGAAATATTTCATCTAGACGGCGATCGCGCTGGAATTGAGGTGTGGTTGAGTGAGTTCTTTGAGTTTAGGGTGCATTTGGAGCAGAACAAGGAAATGGGATTCCCGGACGATCCAGCGTCACCCGGACCCACAGTTGTTTCGACGCAGAGTTTACAATGTGTATCGAGTTGGTTTGATGGAATGACGGTGGAAGAGGTGCGATCGCGGTTTCGCACTAACCTTGAACTTGACGCGCCCGAGGCATTTTGGGAAGATCAGTTGTTTGGGACCGCCGACCAAATCAAACGATTTACGATCGGGCACGTTACCTTCCACGGCGTAAATCCTTGTCAACGCTGCATCGTCCCCACTCGCGATTCTATATCTGGAGAAGTCACCACAGCATTCCAGAAGACGTTCCTAAAACATCGTACAGACACCCTCTCACCCTCCGTCGAACGATCGCGCTTTAATCACTTTTATCGGTTGGCCGTGAACACGCGATCGAACCATGGCGGTGTGGTTAATGTCGGTGATAGCCTAGACATTGGGTGAACATTGGGCCGCCCTACTTCGTCATTATTTCATTAGGCTAACCAGGGCTTCCATGAGCGTTGCATTTTGTTCCTCCGTTCCAATGCTGATGCGGAGCTTATCTTCAAGGCCAGATTGATTAAAATAACGGACCAAGATGCCGCGTTCCTTTAATCCAAGATAAAGCGATTCGGCCAGGGATTGCGAGCTGTCGGGAGGGGTGGCAAGGATGAAATTGCCGTGAGATTCAAAGGTCGTGAAGCCGAGGTTTTTTAGGTCTAGGTTCATCTTCGATCGAGAGGCTTTGACCTTTTCAGCACACTCGATTTTGTAGGCTTGATCTCGCATGGATGCAGCCCCAACAAGATTGGCGATCGCATCAATGTTGTAGCTATCTTTTACTTTAAACAGTCCGGCTAACAACACCGGATTAGCAATACCAAAGCCTAGCCGCAATCCTGCTAAACCATACCCCTTGGACATGGTGCGCAATACAATGATATTATCAAATTCACGCACTAACGCCAACGCCGAACTCTCCGCAAAATCAACATAAGCTTCATCGATCGCAACGACCCCTGTACAACGCTGGGCCAACTCTCGAAGATCGCTTAATGGAACGCTGTGGCCAGATGGACTGTTGGGTGTAGCAATGAAGGTGACGGCTCCTTTTGCAGCAATAAGTGCCTCAAGGGGCAACGCAAAATCACCAGGATAGGGAACCTCAATGCGATCGGCGGGTTGCATCTCAGACAAGGTGCGATAGAGCACGTAAGTCGGCATGGGGTAGACCACGGGGCGATCACGGCCTTCTGCGCACGCCCGAATCAACACATTCAGCACATCATCACTGCCATTCCCAACGATAATCCAATTCGCCGGAACGCCTAGCGATTCACTAATGGCAGCGCAAAACTCGCGCGCGAACGGGTCAGGGTAGCGTCGCAAACATTCTTTGTCGATGTTCTGGAGGACGTCCATCGCGGCGGGTGAAGGCGGATAGGGATTTTCGTTGGTGTTGAGCTTAATAATAGGCGTACCGGGTTTCGGTTGTTCGCCGGGAACGTAGCCTTTCATCGCATCAACCGCAGGACGGAAGTAACTCATGGGATCAACCTATTTGTGGGTCTAAGTTTCTAGGGTTCCTATTTTAAAACAACTCTCGCCCTTCCGGTTATAAATTCCACATTCCACTCAAAATCCTGAATTCAAAACTCTAAATTCAAAATTCCCCTAATCCGATCGCCCAACCAACCTGAATCCCGCACAATCTTGGGGATTTGGGTAGAGACGTTTCCGATCGTCTGTCCTTATCGATTGGAAGACGTTTTAGATGATGGGTTTTTGCCAAATTAAATTTTATCAGCCGTTTCTTAACCGTTTTTTAAGTTTGTCCAAATTCGATCGCATTCGCATTCCCTGTAATCGGAGTGGTGTGAGTTCTACAATATCAGACTCATGTTGTTCAGTATAATCAAAAAACTGATTTATCTCTTTTAAAATCACGTCCCAGCGTTTGATAATAGAGTCCGATCGATACGAATCTAGAAAGTCTGACGGCAGTGGATCAGGTGGGCGGGTTAGGCAGTCCAAAATCCGTTGGACATCATAGCCTGTGGCGTACCCTGCAATCTTGTGGCTGTTGAATCCTGGGTCTAAATAATCAGACAACGCATGGTTCACGCTGGAAAACACATGACACCCTGACGCCATCGCCTCCATCGGCGGAAGACCAAACCCTTCGGTGACGCGCTGCTGTGCCCAATATTCGGCAGAATCGTATAGATAAACATGCGATCGATTGAACAATGCGGCCAAATCATCAACGAATCCAGTGATAACTTGGACATGGCACTGCTTTTGCAATGCTGGAATGAGGGATTGGAGTAGATAACTCGATGACTTCCGAGATTGAATCAGGACATCGATATCACGGGTCGTCCGATTAGAAGTGCGATCGCCAAACTCATCCGAAATCTGATTGGGCAAATAGTAAATCAGCGAATGCGGAGACTGTTGGCCCCAGTAACCCATGGTGTTGCGACTAACCGTCAGAATAGGAACACTGGAATCTAACCGAAAGCCATAGCCAGAGCTGTGTGCGTGATAAATAACATGGTAGCCACGCAGTTGTTTGACCAGCTTCGGCACATCAAATCCCCAGCTCACCACAAAAATACGATCGTTCCTAACACCAGCCTGAAGTAGATCCGGTAAAAACAGCGTGTTGGGTTCTCGGTCTCGGTACGTCACAACCTCGGCCTGACACACCTGCTGCGCCAGTTTCATTGCCTTCAGTTCTGCAACCAATCCGCCACAGAAGTATTTCCCCGTCGTACCAGGGACCAAAAACAACAGCGATCGTCCGGGAGAAGTCATAGCGCTCACTGCAAAACTAGATGCAAAATCTCCCGGTTATTCTATCCTTTAGCGTTGGGTTTTGGCTGGCTGGGTGATTTGGCGGTGGCCCCACAGTCAAGGCCGTTGATATTAGTGCAAGCAACGGTATCATCCAGTAATCGACAACGTCCTCAGTCTTCTAAGCCATATCTATTGGCCATCAATTTTTGCAATCGTTTGATGAAGCGTCCAACTGGCGCTTAACATGGGGATATGATGCCGGTTGCGTCCCTGGGCTAGCATATCGATCGTAGGGTTACGTAAGCGGGAAAATTCCGATGTTTCAAAATGGCCAATCCGAACGACTAGTCTCATATCTCTCTTCATGCAGCAAACTCATAGTTAAGTTCGGTGACTTGTCCCCGCCAGTAGGGCCAAATGCCTTCTGAGGGATGCCATGATACTTCACCTTCTAAAGGAATTTGCATTCCATCGCGCAGGGCATAGTGCCAAAATCGACCTTCCCATGGTGTCGCGATAAGACCCCGATCGCGTGCCGCTGCGCGAATCGTGGCGATCGTCCCTTCAGGATTAAACCGAAACACAAGAGAAACGGTGGTGTCACCATCCGTCAGCGTACCGCGCGATGAAGTCTCATCAATTGCTTCCCAACGGACACCCTGACTGGGTAACAGCGCCGTCGGATACCAAGGCATCTCAGCGAAATACCGTAGCAGTTCGCCTTGAGCTACCGACGCCGTACCGTGCAAATCCGCCATGGTGAAAAGACCCGCTAGTGATACATGTAAGCTGCCTGTCCCTAAGACATAGGCATCATGAACAAATGCACTTAGCCCCGGAGCCATCTGAATACGTGCATTCCAATCAAATCCCGGACGTTGGGTCATCACAAATTGAGTGGCTGTAAAGGTCCTCCACTTAGCTGCCGTCACACTCATATTTATTTGTCCCTGCTGAGCGAGATTGACCGCCATGACGATCGGTTGACCCTCCTTCAGCACAGCCCGAAAGAATCGCTGCACGGGCGCGGGCAAGCCTTCAATTTCCTTGGGATCGTAGGTTTTAGGCTGAATGCTTTGCTGCCCACTGGTTAATTGGGCGCGTAGTTGATCGGTGCCTAATCGCCACAGATATCCGCCGTAAAGGCTTGCGAGTCCAATCAAAGCGATTGGTAAAACCGTAATCAGTACAATCCATTTTATCCACATAATAATGACCTAGAGTTGTTGATTTAGAATTTGATAGAGTGTGACGATCGAGATGATTCCAAAAATAGTGCTGTAGATTAACTTCGTGTACTTAGCTAACCAGCTTGGGAGATAAATATCAAAGTTATCTTTTGTGGAATTTGTGTATTTTCGGGCAATCAAATTTAGTGGGCAATGGGACTTGAAGGCAAGTAGCGTCAGCCCTTCTAGAAATACGAATCCATAGCCCATCCAGAGCCAGACATCAAGTTTACG
>ENA-OFCD01000521-OFCD01000521.1-metagenomes-genome-assembly--contig:-NODE-521-length-24293-cov-3.713920_pt1 | contig 24293 bp, 15 predicted proteins | sample MGYA00153392_OFCD01 | MGnify analysis MGYA00153392
AACGCGTCGCGCAGGTCTATGCTGCCCGACCATGGCCCAGCACGTCGTCGTCACCGGAGCATCCAGCGGGATCGGCGAAGCGATCGCCCGCGAGTACCTGAAGCGCGGCGCGAAGGTCACGCTCATCGCGCGACGTCGCGATCGCCTGGACAAGCTCGCCGCCGTCGCGCGCGCCCTTCTTCGCTTGATCCGCCGAGCGCATTCGCTCGCTCTCGACGCGCACGTACGAGCGATGACCGCTGGCGACCGCGCCGATGTCGGGCAGCGTGCCCTCGACGGAGAGATCGATGACTTGTCCATCGACTCGAATGCTGAGGCCCTTCTCGAGAGGCAAGACGTCTACCTGGACAGGCTTGCCGTCCAGCGTGACCTTCAAGGCGCCGCTCGGCAGCTCCACCACGTCGACGACGCGAGGCTCCGCGTTCTCCGCGAGCGTTACGAAGTATCGCATCGGGCGGAACCTAGTACGCCACTGACCGACGCTCAACTGATCGCGCCTGCGGGACGCTCAACTCCGCGCTATCCTCCGAAGATGTTCACGGCGTCCCACCTATACGCGCTCGCCAGCGAGTGGTGGCCGCTCATCCTCGGAGGGTGTGCCTTGTTCGTCGCGATGCGCCTGATGCGTCGCACGTATCGACAGGCCAACCGCCGCCAGTACGATGGAATCCGTTGGCGCGGCATCCAGTGGAACAAACCCGAGGATGACGCGCCCGCAGACGAGTCAGACTGACTCTTGCGCGATCACTTGAGGTCGTAGGCTTCGACCGCGTTGCCCATGAAGCGCGGCACGAGCACGCGGCTGCGCTTGCTATCCCAGCCGATGTCGGCGGGTGCATCGAGCTGGGTCAACACGGCTTCGAACGTGCCGCCGAGCTTGCCCTTGTAGATGGCCGAGCCCTCCCAGGACGAGACGACGAGCTGGTCGCCCATCATGAACATGCCGTCGAGCTTGCCTTTGGGGAGCGTGGTGACGTCGAGCTTCTCGCCCTTCGGTCCGAGGCGATAGACCTCTGCGCCGCCGAACGTGTTGACGACCACGCCGGTCGGCGTGAAGACGACGCCGTTCGGGTTCTTGAGGTCTTTGCTCTTCACGAGCACCTTGGCGGCGCCCTTCTCGATGACGTAAACGGCGTCAGTGCCTGTCGGCGCGAACTTCTCGTCGACGCCCGTGTCGGTCACGTAGAGCTTGCCCTCGGGTCCGGCTGCGATGTCGTTCAAGAACGATGAGCCAGCAATCTTGATGTTTGCCTTGGGCGCGCCTGTCTTGAGGTCGAACGCGCGCACGGTGTCGATGTCAGTCACCCAGAGTTCGCCCTTGCTGATCGCGAGGCCTTTGGGCGCGTGGAGCGTGGCTTTGTTGACGCCGCCCGCGACCCACTTTTGCGTCGTGATCTTGCCGTCAGGCGAGGCGATCGTGATGTACCCGTTGTTGTCCGCGGCGAGCGGCGCGCCGTTGATGTTCGAGATGAAGTAGCGATCGCCATCGGCGTCGTAGATCACACTCTCGGGCGTCTCTAGCCCGGTGATTTTCATCACGGGCGTCGGAGGCGGAGGCGTTACGGGCACTACCGCAGTCGGAGCGGCAGAGGCGCTCGGCGCGATCGCTGCGGCCGAAGCGCTTGGCGCTGCCGAAGCTGCCGTGGTCTCGGGCGTCTTCGGCGTTTCTTCGGGGCCGCCGCAGGCGACGGCGAGGGTGATGAGGAGGGCGAGAGATGACGTTTGTTTCATGGCGGACGCGACCCTAGGGCCGAACGCGCGTTACTTCAAGAACTCGCAGGTCTGAGTCGCCATGCACCCATGCGTCTTCGGGTGCGTGAGGAAGTACACGTCCGCTCCGTCCGTCTGGAAGAAGCGCCCAACGAGGTGATCGTAATAAACCGCGTCGTCCCAAGTTTTGCATGGGTTCGAGGTCGTCCACACGTGCTGCCCCAGCGGGTTGACGTACGCATTCACGAGCGCCACGAGCGGCCCGGCCTTGCCGTCGTACGCGCCGTCCTCCGCAAACGGCGCACCGGCCAAGCGCGGCCTCCACGCCTGTAGGATGGATGCGTCATCTGTTACGGCGACGCCTATCGCGCGCGCGAGCCGCAGCGGCACGGCAAGGTGCTGCGCGTCGTAGTGATCCTTGCCCTCGGCATGCCAGTCGACGTCGAAGACGGTGCGCTGACAGACGCTCGGGTCGGCTTTGGAGGACCCCGCGCAGCGTGAGCTCGGGGCGTAGTTGACCCCGCAAGCGTTGCCCGCGGGCGTGCGCGCGAGCCGCGAGTTGCCCTCGATCGCGTAGTGCTCGATCATCACGTCGTTCGGCGTCTTGCCCCCCAGCGCAAGGAAGAGCGGCGCGGGCGTCACGAACGCAGCGTACTCGGGCATTCGCGCAGTGGCAGACGGCGGGAGGAATGGCAAGGCGCCCATCGCGCGCGCGAACGTGGCGCCTGCGCCCACGACGACGAACGCGTCGCCGACCGTGTTCGCGTCCAAGAACGGCTTCGGCCCGACGTTCTTACCGCCGTAGCCCGTGTTCTGCTGCAGGGCGTAGAGAGGAGCGAAGTTGATGGGGTCTGCGGAGTCGATCGCGGCCTGCGTGAGCTGAATCAGCTGCCGGAGCTGCGGCGATTGACGTCGAAGTCCAAGCCCCTCTTGGACCGCGAAGAGGGGAGTGCCGACGGGGATGAACTGGTCGCGGTACTGCGCGCAGCCCAAGTCCGAGTCGCATGGAAGAGTGCCGTCCGCGATGGGCGACTGCTTGCTGAACGGCTGCTCGAATGCGCGAATGGCGCGGCCGGCGGGAGCGGTCCCCAGCAGCTCGCACGTGTCGTAGGAGGTGACGACGTCGGGCGCCGTGAAGATCTGCACGTCGAGGTGGTCGTTGACATTGGCGGGTATCGGCACGCGAAATCGGCCGTCGTACGCCGTGCGCGTGCAGCGAACCTCACGCGTCGTCGTGTTCGTGAGGCGCACCGTCATGCCTGCGTCGAGCTCGCTCTTGGTGAGGCAGGCGAGCTCGATCTCGCGCGAGTGGATCAGATCGTTGACGACCATGCGCACCGAGCGCTCCGTGCTCTTGCACTGTGTCTGCTTGCCGTCTTGCGTGGTGGGACGCTCGCTCGCGGGCACGGCGATGACCAGCGGCGAGATGATCTGCTCGATGACCGAGTCCACGACGCCGAACGAGCGCGTGGCGACGTCCGTCAACCCGCCCGCGCCGCTGATCGACGCGCCCGCCGTGATCTCCGGGTCGAGCGCCGCGTCGATTTGGGAGACGATACCGCCGTAGGAGTCTCCGGCCGCGTAGAGGTGCGCCGAGCTTCCGCCGACGTCGGGTGTGCCGTCGCCGTCGAAGTCACCGAGCAGGTTCGGCTTGCCGTCGCCGTCCGTGTCTTGTTCGCCGAGCCGCCCGTCGAACGCACGCACGACACGGGTCGCCTGGACCTGGTCGAGCACCGTCTGGCGGATGTTGTCGCGCGAGTGGAAGATGTGCGCCGTCCACAGCAGCCCGCCAGAGTCGATCATGCCGTCGTGATCGATGTCGCGAGCGCGTCCCTTCGCGAGCGCGCCGACCACGGGCACGAGGCACTCGGGATCGAGGATGCCCTGGACGATGGTCTGCAGCCCCGACGCGAGCGCGAGGCCGTGCCCCGGTCCGTCGAAGCCGAACGTCGCGAGCCCTTCGCGCGCGAAGTAGCCGGCGCGGATGATGATCTCGACGTCGCTCTGCGCCGTGCCGTGCGACCACACCACCGTGTTGAAGGGCTGCTTGGCGGCGCCGTGCGCCTTGGGGACTGCCAACACGAAGTGGCCAACGTCCGTCCCGAAGCGCCCCTCGCCGGTCTGATAGTTGAGCTGAAAGCGCGTGTTCGGATCCTCGTGATTGGGATCGCCAAGCAAGTAGCTCACGGGGAACGACCCGATGACCAGGTGATCGATGTACGTGAGCGAATCCTTCAGCGCCTCGACCTCGGTCGGCGCGAAGGCCGTTCCCGCGACGCCTTGAACGAGCACGTCGATCGCGGGCTTCAGCTCCTCGTACGTGACGATGTAAGGGTGCTTCGAGGAGGCGGCACAACGCGGATCGTCCTTCCAATTGGGCGGATCGTCGATCAGCTCGCGCGCGAGCCCTGCGAGCCGGAACGCGGTCGGCTTCGCGGGAACCATCGTCGCCATGTGCGAGAACGGGCCAGTGCCGTGGAGCCCGTCGCGGAGCAACCGCAGGTCCTCCAGCGTGGGTGCCGTCGTGAACGACCACGTGAACGCGACGTGCGCGAGCCCCGTTCCCGCGATGCTCCCGTAGTAGTTCGAACGCTTGGAGTCCGACAGTATCGCGGCCACACGCGCCGCCTCGTCGCGCTGCGCGGGGTGGTGAATCGCTGGAAACGGCGAGCGCACGGGCTTTCCGTCGGAGGCCACCAGACGATCCGTCAGTACGACCGCGTACTCCGTCTTCTCCTGCATCGGCAACAGCGGACGCATGATGAGCGTGTCGGTCTCTCGCTCGTACCAAGTCATCACGTCGTCGACGCCGCGGACGTAGTTGCCAGTCTTCTGTTGCGTATTCGGATGATCGAGCACGCCGTCGAAGTCCGTATCCTGCGAAGCCAAATAGGCGCTTTGCGGCAGCCCAGATCCTTCTTCGACCGTCTCGAAGAGGACGTTCTGTTCCGACGCGCGCGGGTCGTTCGGATAATAGAGATCCAAGTCCCTTATCGTTGGCGGGAAATTCCCGTCGCCCATGTCGAGCAAGACAGGCACGCCGGTCTTCAGGTTGATCACGTAGACCGGGTCGTCGCTCGTGTCGTGCCCGTCGTGCTGCATCAGCGCGCGCACCCGGTCGAGGTCGAGCGCAGGCTGGGGATCGAGCGTGGCCGCGTCGCGCTGGAACCCCACGGTAATAGGGGCGGACGTGCCCCAGCCTTCCATGTCCGCGAACCCCTCACGCGCGGAGGCCTCGAGGTGCGTCGGCGCGATCAAAGATACGTTGATGCGCTTGCCCGTACGACTCGTGGGGTCCGCGAACGTCGCGATGTCGTTCGGCGCCGGGATGTTCGGCAGAGGCCGTTTGAACAGATCGAAGACCACCATCGGCCCATCGCCCGCAGGCGTCGCCCGTAACCCAATGGGCGCCGTGTCAGAGAGACACGACGCTGCGAGAATGCCAATCAGCGAAAGGGCGATACGCAAGTGGGCTATTGCTTCAGGAAGTCACACGCGAACGACTGCAAGCACTGGTGAGAGCTCGGATGGGACAGGTAGTAGAGGTCTTTGCCGTTGGTCTGGAAGAAGTGCGTGATCATCATGTCGCCGTACGCCGCATGGTCCCAGAGGCGGCACACGTCCTTGGTGTCCCAGACATGTTGCCCGCTAGGTTTGACATACAGGTTCGCGACCGCCAGCAGCTGCCCGCTCGCGTCCCATGCGTTCTGATCGGGCGCGAACGGCGCTCCCTTGATGCGCGGTGACCAAGCCTTCTCCAGGGTCTCCAAGTCGCTTCCGGCGTGCATGCCTAGGATGCGCGCGGCGCGCACGGGGACCTTCGGGTGTTGTTGGTCGAAGCCCATCTTGCCTTCACTGAACCAGTCGGCATCGTAGAGCGCGTTCTGGCAGTCCGCGGGGTCGAGGGTCGGCGCGGACTTGCAGAGCTTCGGGTCGTTCGCGGTGGTGAAGTTCGCCTTGCACGCGGGCCCTGCGGGAGCGCGCGCCGTTCGCGCCACGCCCTCGACCTCGCCAGCCTCGATGTAGACCTCGTTGAGAGTCTTGCCGCCGTAGGTCTCGTAGAGCGCTTGCGGCATCACGTAATCGCGATATTCGGGATAGAGGTCCCACGCGCTCGGCGGCAAGAACGGCACGACGCCGGCAGCTCTCGCGAATGCGAACCCGGTGGATTGGCTCACGAACGCGTCGCCGACCGTGTTGATGGAGAGTAGCGCTCGCGGCGGCACCACGTTGCCGTCCGGATCCTTCAGTGTGCGCATCATGTAATACGGCGCGAAATTGATCGGGTCTCCGGGGTCTACGCCCGCCTGGCCCAAGTTGAAGAACCGGCGGATACGAGGGGTATTTCGCGAGTAACCCATGCCGTCTTGCACCGCGACGAGCGGCGAGCCAACGGGGTAGAAGTCCGCCAAGAACTGCGCGCACGCGTCGGTGGGGCACGTCGATCCGTCCGCGTTACTTCGGTATTGGGTCGCCTTCTGCTCGAACGAGCGAATGTCGCGACCCACCGGGGCGCCTTCGTTGACGTTGCAAGTGGCATAAGAGTCAATCGCGTCTGGCGCGTTCCATACTTGGATATCGAGCCGGTCGCCTTTGGTGGCGCCGATGGGGACACGGAACTTGCCACCAGGAAGCGTGCGCGCGCAGTGCTTCTCGTGGCTGACCAGGTCGGTGACGACCACGGTCATGCCTAGATCCAAGTCCTTTTTGTCCAAGCACGCGACCTCGACCTCGGGCACGCTGTCGCCGTCTTCTTGGAGCAAGCGCACGGTCATCTGCGAGTCGGCGCAGTTCGTCCGCGGCTTGCCGTTCTTCTGCGGGCGATCCGTCGCGGGGACGGCGAACACGAGCGGGCTCATCAGCTGCGCGAGGCTCTCGGTGACTCCGTAAGAGCGAGTGCCGATGTCGGTGAGTCCGCCTCCGCCGGATATCGGAGCCGTCGCCGTAATCTGGTGATCGATGCCGCCTTGGATCTCGCTCATGATGCCGCCGAGCGACTCACCCGATGCATAGATGCCGACGTTCGGGCCGCCGACGTCGGGCACGCCGTTGCCGTCGAAGTCGCCCGCGAGGTCCTCCTTGCCGTCGTTGTTGTAGTCCTGGCCGCTCATGACTTTGCCGTCGAACGTGCGGAGGATCTTCGTGAAGAGCATCTCGTCGATCATGCCTTGGCGGACGTTGTCTCGGACGTTGCTGATGTGCATCGTCCACCACCACCAAGCCGGATCCTGAACGCCGTCTCCGTTGCGGTCCTTGGCGCGCGTCGCGAGCACGGCGTCGACCCAAGGCACGAGGCAGTTGGTGCTTAGTTGGATATTGGCCGGTATGCGGAATGAAGGATCATCGGGCAAGCCTTGCTGCGGCATGTTCAGTCCCACGCCTGCGAGGCCCTCGCGCGCGAAGTTGCCGGCGTAGACCATCACCTCCGGCGCGTTGCCACCGACGCCGTGACCCCACAGCGTGATCGGGAAAGGCTGCTTGTGCTTTGCCGTCTCTTTGGGGATCGCGAACCACGCCTGAACCGTGTCGGAGTGGACGTCTCCTTCGCCGGTCATGAAGTTCACATGAAAGTGCGCGTCCGGATCCTGCCCGTTGGGGTCCCCTTGCAAGTACGGACTTTGATATTGGGCGACGACGAGGTGATCGATATTGACGTTGTCGCGCTCGAGGGCCGCGATGTCGCCGTCGTCGTAGCCGAAGCCGTCCTTGTAGAGGGCGTGGAAGCTCGCGATCACGTCGGCGTCGTTCACCGTGACGGCGAACGGCGTCTTGCTGCGCTTGCCGCACGTGTCGGTCGTCTTCTCCCAGCCCGCGGGCTGGTCCTTGCCCGCGATGGTGCCCGCCGCACGCATCGCCGTGAGCTTGGCGGGGAACTGCGTCGCGAAGCGCGCGAACGGGCCTTTGCCGTAGAGGCCGTTGCGCAGCAGGACCATGTCCTCGACCGTCGGCTGCGTCGTAAAGCTCCATGCGAACGCGACGTGCGTGAGGCCGGTGCCGGAGATGTCTCCGTAGTAGTTCTTGCGAGCGCTGTCGCCGAGGATGCTCGCCACGCGCGCCACCGCGCTGCGCTGAGTCGGATGGTGAATCGCGGGGAAGGGGCTCTTGATCGAATTTCCGTCGCTCCCCTTCAATCGGTCCGTGAGCACTACTGCGTATTCGGTCTTCTCTTCCAAAGGCAGCAGCGGGCGCATGATGAGCGTGTCCGTCTCGCGCTCGTACCAGTTCATCATGTTGTCGATGCCGTCGCGCTGCGCGGTGCCCAGCGTGTTCGGGTGGTCGAGCACGCCGTCGAAGTCCATGTCGAGCGCGGGGGTGTAGTCCGCTTGCGTGAGGCCCTTGCCCTCCTCGTGATCTTCGAACAGCAGGTTGTTGGAGGCGAAGTGCGGGTCGTTCGGCCAATACCGATCGGGGTCACGCAGCGTGACGGGCAGGCTGCCGTTGCCCATGTCGAGCACCATGGGGACGCCCGTCGTCAGGTTGATCAAGTAGACGGGGTCGTCCGCGAAGGCGTACCGATCGCCCTGCATTCTGGCCCGAATCGCGTCGAGGTCGAGCGCGGCCGCGGAGCCGTCGTTGCTCGGCGGCTTGTCGAACTGGACCGAAATTGGCTCGTACGTGCCCCAGCCTTCCATCTCCGAGAACGACTCGCGCGCGTGACGCTCGAACGCTGTGGAGGCGAGCAGGCTCGCGTTGATTCGCAAACCCGTGCGGCTCGTGGGATCAGGGAAGGTGGCGATGTCGTTCGGGATGGGGATCTCGGGCAACGGCCGCGCGCTCAGGTCGAAGCGCACCGTCGCGCCTGGGCCGGGCGGAGTCGCGCGCAGACCCGTTGGCGCGGTGTCCATCGAGCAGCCCGGCGCCGACGTAATGGCCAGTGTCCCAAACGAAATAGCGAAGAGGGCAATCGGATACTTCATTGTCGACCTCAAAACTGCAAACCGACTCGCATCGCCGCGAGCCAAGGCGCCTTCATGGTTTGACCGTCGGCGTTCGCGAGCGCTCCGCCCGGGAAGAGCACGCCCGCTTGCGCGCCGAGCTGCAGCACGAGCTCTCGATCGAGCTTCACGCGCCACTCGAAGCCGCCGTCGAGCTCGATGCCGAGGTCGTGCCGTCGCGAATCGCCGCCTCGATAATTGACATACGCGCCTTGCGTCGCGACACGGTAGGGGTCCACCAGGTCAGCCGTGGTCTGGGCGATTACAGCGCCGAATTTCAAGTCGAGATTGGGCACGGGCCGCGCGATCATCGTGGGATAAATGTATTGGGCGCCGAAGACCGCACCATTGGAGGGGAGCAGGTTGACGCCCGGCGCGGGCCGCGCTCCGTTGGCGAGCAGTGGATCCTGCGCGGCCGCCGAAGTGCGCGCGGTCTGCCAGCGCATCACCTCGTCGAAGAGTACGAGTCCGACTCTGTGATTCGGGTCGAACGTGAAGCGCCGCTCTGTGCCGTCGTACGGATCGGAGTCGCCCGACGCATACCCGATCTCGAGCTGAGCGACGAAATCGCCCCAGTTGAGTGGCGATCCCTTCTTCACTTCTTGAGAGTTGCGGTGCACGAAGCCGAGCTGCGCGGCGCCGCCGTACGAACGAATGGTGGTCTCCGAGTTTCGGAGTGCCTGCTCTGGAGTCCGGAGTTGGTTGGTCGAGCCGAAGATCGCGGCGAGCTCGGCCGCGCCGAACACCCAAGTGGAGGGATTGCCAGGTACGGGCGCCGCGAACTTGCCGGCGAGGTCCACGACGCCTGCGCTGAGCGTGTCCGAATACGGATTATAGTCGCCGCCAGACTGCTTGGAAGTCGATTGACTGCGTATGATGCTGAAGACGCCTAATTGGTTATAGCCCTTCTCCCAATACCCCGCGAGCACGCCCTGCCACGCGATGTCGCCGCGAGAGAGCCGCGCTTGCCAGTCTCGGTAGACGAGGTCGCCCGCGATGGCGATCGTGAACGGGCTGTCTTTTCCGGCCGGTTTCGTGCCGAACAAGATGCGCTCGCTGATCGCTCCGCCGCGATAGTCACCAAACACCGATGGGTGATCGCCGTCGTTCGCGAGAATACCCATTCCCCAGTGATTGGGCTGTTGGCCAATACGAAATAGGCCATAGGGAGTTCGCCAATCCAAGTAGAGCCAACGCGGAGCCACGTACGTGCCCCAGTCTCCGCCGTTGTCGCGCGGGTACTGATCGGGCGAGGTGCCATGCGCGGTCTGCCCGAAGACGAAGCCGGACAACAGGTCCGCCTGTGCGGTGATCGCGATGTTGTCTTTGATCGTCAGGCGCGGCGTGATGCGTATCCAAGAGGTGATGAACGCGTTCTGGCCGATCGAGTCTTCGATGGCGTTGGGGTGGAGGCTCTTCGTGGTCGCAGTCACGTCCAACGGGAAGCTGCGCTCCAACTGCCCGCGCAGCTGCGCCTCCCCGTGAACGGTGAGGTGAATCCACTCCGCGCTCGCCTTGGGCGGCGTGAGCCGTCCGGTGTCCAGTACGAGCCGAGAGAACTCCTCGCTGCTGGAGGTGGGATCGTCGTCCGCGAGTGCAGACGAGGCGAAGGTCAAGAGGGCGAAGGAGATGGGGAAGATAGGGCGCATACGCGATCGGTCGCGGAGCATAGTACAAGCCGGCTCGCCGGAAGCGGTCTCTTCACCGTCCCCATCGATGCTAAAGCGGCGGCCATGAATGACGTCGTCATCCTCGGTCTGCCGATCACTCCCGAGTCCCTCGAGCTCGTTGCGCGGGGCTTCGCGCGAGTGGAGGTGGACGAAGCGGCGCGCGCCAGGGTCTTGAGGTCGCGCGAGGCGATCGACGCAATCGTACGGGCCGGAGACGCGGCGCCTAACGTCTATGGCGTGAATACGGGCTTCGGAGCGCTCGCAGAGACGCGCATCTCGGCGGCGGACGTGCGCGCCCTGCAGCGCAACCTCGTGCGCTCGCACTCGACGGGCATCGGCCAAAACCTGCCGCCGGACTGCGTTCGCGGCATCATGCTGCTTCGCGCGCAGGTGCTCGCGCTGGGTCACTCGGGCGTGCGCCTCGAGGTTCTCGACGCGCTCGTCGCGATGCTCAACGCTCGCGTGATCGCCCGCATCCCCGCACAAGGCTCGGTCGGCGCATCTGGCGATCTCGCGCCGCTCGCTCACCTCGCGCTCGCGATGATCGGGGAGGGCGAGGCCGCGATCGTCGACGCATCGAACGCGGAGCCCACCTACGAGCCATCGGCAAAGGTGCTCGCAAGGGCGAAGCTCACGGCGGTCGTGCTCGAAGCCAAAGAGGGCCTCGCGCTCATCAACGGCACGCAGCTGATGGCGTCGCTCGGAACGCTCGCGCTGCGCGACGCCGAGCGACTCTGTACGGCGTCCGACATCGCGGGCGCGATGAGCCTCGAGGCGCTGAAGGGATCGGATCGCCCGTTCGACGATCGACTGCAGCGCGCACGACCTCACCCCGGTCAGTCCACCGTCGCGACCAACCTCCGCGCGCTCCTCAAGGACAGCGAAATCATGGAGAGCCACAAAGACTGCGGCAAGGTCCAAGATCCGTACTCGTTGCGCTGCATGCCGCAAATTCACGGGGCTTCACGCGATGCGCTCTCTTGGGTGCGCGACGTGCTTTCGCGTGAGCTCAACAGCGTCACGGACAACCCGAGCGTGTTCCTCGTCGAGGGAGCAGAAGCGGACCTCATCAGCGGCGGCAACTTCCACGGACAGCCGCTCGCGTTCGCGCTCGACCTCGCCGCGATGGCGACCGCCGAGCTCGCCAACGTCTCCGAGCGTCGCGTCGAGCAGCTCGTGAACCCGGCGCTCTCGACGGGGCTCACGCCGTTTCTGGCAGCGGGCAGCGGACTTCACTCGGGCTTCATGATCGCGCAGGTCGCGTCGGCGTCGCTCGTGAGCGAGAACAAAGTGCTCTGCCACCCGGCGAGCGTCGACTCCATCCCGTCGTCAGCCGGGCGCGAGGACCACGTCTCGATGGGGAGCGTGTCGGCACGCAAGCTCCGCATGGTCGTCGATAACGTGCGCAACGCGCTCGCGATCGAGATCATGACCGCGGCCGCCGGCCTCGATCAACGTAAGCCGCTCACTCCGAGCGCGGGCGTGCGCGCAGCCCTGGACCACGTGCGAACGCGCGTCCCTCCGATGACGGGCGATCGCGTGCTGTACGAAGACATCGCCGCCGTCTCCAAGATGATCGAAAGCGGTGAGCTGGCGCGCGCCGTAGAGGCCGCGATCGGAGCGGTGTCGTGAGAAAGCCCGCACCCGCGTACGGCCCGCTGCAGAAGGGCGAGCGTCAACCGCTCGCGGACATCTTGGGTGTGTCCTTCGGGCTCGCGCCAGACCTGTGGACCACCTGGATGGCGCGACTCGGAGAAGAGAAGCTGCGCGTTGCTCGCAAGGACGGCGTCGTCGTCGGTGGGCTCGCGGCCTATCGATTCGGGCATTTTTACGGCGGCAAGAGCGTGCAGAGTGCAGGCATCGCCGGCGTGGGCATCGCGCCGGAGCACCGCGCGGGCGGCGTCGCACGGGAGATGTTGCAGGCCATGCTTCGCGAGGAGCGAGAGCGCGGGACGCCAATCGCGACGCTGTTCGCGTCTACGCAATACCTCTATCGCAGCCTCGGGTTCGAGCACGCGGGGCACAGCATCCAATACCGCGCGCCCGTCGCTTCACTGCGGCCCGCCGAGGTCGATCGCACGCTCCTCACGCGCCGTATTCGCAAGCTCGAGCGAGCGACGTTCGAGGCGATGTACGTGCGCACGGCGCGCGAAAATCCAGGTCAGATCGATCGCGACGACGCGATGTGGGACCGGAAGTTCAGCGGGCACGGAACCGACGAGGTGTTCGCGTATGTCTTCGGACCCGCAGAGGCGCCGGAGGGATATCTGCTCTACCTTCCGAAGCGCACCGACCAGCGCACCTTCGATCTGCGTGTGCGAGACATGGTCTGGAACACGCCGCGCGCCGCGCGAGGGATCCTGCGGTTCTTGTACGATCAGCGCTCGCTCGTGGGCGACGCGCTCTGGCAAGGCCCGCCGAACGATCCCCTGCAGACGCTCATCGCCGAGCAGTGCGTCATGGTCGAGAACGATCACTCGGAGCGATTCTTCGCGCGCATTCTCAACGTGAAGAAGGCGCTCGAGGCGCGCGGCTACCGGAGTGACGGTGAGCTCACGTTCACCGTCGAGGATCCGATCTTCGAAGAGAACTCGCGCGCGTGGACGCTGAGCGTGAAGGGCAAGCGGCCCACGGTGAAGCCTGCCGACAAAGCGCGGATGTCGGTGACCATCAACGGTCTCGCGTCGCTCTTCTCGGGCATGTACGACGCGACCAAGCTCGCCTCCGTCGGACTGATGGCAGGCCCCGCGTCTTCCATCGCCATGGCCAATGTCCTGTTCGCAGGCGCCCCGCCGTGGATCAGCGACATGTTCTGAGCCGACGCGCCGTTAGAATTCCGCTTCTTCTCGAATCCGATCGAACATACTGAACGTTCCTATGGCCCCTTGGCGGAATGGCATACGCAATGGACTTAAAATCCATGGCTCGAAAGAGCGTGCGGGTTCAACCCCCGCAGGGGCCACCACAGAGTCAACGCGCAGCGGTCGCCCATACCGCTCGCCGTGAGGCTTCGTCGCGCACTGCTCGTCGTCGGGCTCATTGCAGGCGTGACGCTCGCTCGGACCGCCGCCGCGATCGCGGAGAGTCCTCGATGTGCTCTTCGCGGTGATCACGGACGATACGCATCCCGCCGCGGTCGCTCTCGCTCCAGATCACTACGAGCGAGTGTTGCAGCGGGGACGTCATGGGACCGTTCTGTCGCGACGTCGATCGCGACGGCATACGCGACCTCGAGGACGGCTACCCGCTCACTCCGCACGTGGGGCTCGAGCCCCACTTTTGGGGCCCGCGCGCACAACGCGGCTGCCCGTCACCGCGTTGAGCTACAACGGAGAGATGCTCCGTATCTCCTCTGCGGGTCTCGTCCTCCTCCTCGCCTGTGCTCCCTCGAACGGCACGTACTGCCAGTCGGGCCCGAAGTACGGCACGCAGTGCTACCAGAACACGGGCACAGGCGACCTCGTGCCGACCTATGCATCGCCGACCGCGCCAGAGTCCACGCCGACACCAACGACTCCAAGCAGCCCGGTGCGCTGACTATTTTTTGACGCCGAGAGCCGTGCTCATCGCCCCTGCCTGCGCGGTTCGTAGCGCGACACAGAGACTCGCCGTCTCCACGGACTGCGCGAAGATCCTGTTGGCGCCCTCGAGCTCGGTGAGTTTCGGCTCGAAGAAGGCCTTGGCGCGGTCGAGATCCGATTGTGTGCAAACTACACCGACGTTCCCGACGAGCCCGCGACCCATCGCACCGGGTAGCTTGGCGCGCAGCCCGGCGTAGTGATCCATCACCCACGCGAGGACCGTCGGCTTGCCGTCGTGGTGCGCGTACGCGGCGTCGAACACGTAGCGGTAGTCTTGGATCTTCACGTTCGCGAGCGCCCAGTCGAGCGCAGACTTCATCATCGCGGCGTCGGCCGAGGCGGTCGCACCACGCAGCGCGGTGATTCGATCTTGAGGCGCCGTCTCCCCAGAGAGCACGAGCTTGCGCAGCGCGTCCACGTCCGCCGGTGTTGCGCGTCGGCCGAAGAGCTCGACCGCCACTTGCGCGCGATCTTGGTCGACGCTGCGCGGATCGGCGAGCCAAGCGCGCGCGAGCTTTTCCTCTTCCTTGATCGATGGATCATCCTCTGCAAGTTCCACGAGCGCGTAGGACACACTCCTGCCGAGGAGCGCGGACTCCTCGTCCGTGGTGGCCTTCTGGAGGCGGCTCTTGTGCGGCGCGAGTCGGGCGAGCGTGTATGCGCGAAACGCCTTCTTGGCGTCGTCGTTCACGAGCGCGTCGCGCGCGCTGTAGAGAATGGCGAGCAGCTCCTCGACCACGGCCCGGCTCGTGTCGGCGTCGAACGAGGGCAGCGTCTTCATGAGTACGCTGACGTCTTGGTGTCCGGCGCGCACGTCGGCCCAGAGATTGGACAAGAACGCGATACGGTCCGACGCGTCGCCACGGCTCTGCGCAAAGCCCTTCGCGAGCTCGGCGATCGCTTGCGGAGTCAAGGACGTGCGGGCGTACGCGAAGGCGCCTTCGTTGACAGACGCTGGGCAGTTGCCCGACCCCGTTCGCGTGATGGGCTGGCGCGCCTCGAGCACACCGCAGTCCGACGCCGCGTCGACCGGGAGGAGGGTCCCGCTGCAGATCGGCAAGCGCCAGCGCGCGACCTCGCTCATCGTGCCGCCGATCGGGCGCCAAGCGCGCGCTTGCGTCAGCGTCAACGACCACCGCCCACGGCTCTCCGCGCAACCACCCTTCTGCTCGACCACGGGCACGCCCGGTCCGTCGAGGAACGAGGACGCGATCGCAGGCAATTCAGGCTTGTTCGAGGCATTCGCGAGCGCCACGAGCAGGTCGTTCGCGACGGCGTTCTTGAACGCATGACTGCGCAAGTAATCACGCACGCCGACCTGGAACACCTCGGGACCCGTGAAGTGCTCGAGCATGCGCAGCACCGCCGCGCCCTTCTGATAGGTGATTCCGTCGAACGACTCCATCGCCTCTTCGCTCGACGCGACGGGCTGTCGGATCGCGCGCGCGCTCGCGAGCCCGTCGGCGTCCTTCACGCGCTCGGCCGAGACCGTCGCCTCCTCGTTGGCGTGGAAGTCCTTGTCGAGCTCTCCCATCGCCTTGGTCTGCATCCACGTCGCGAAGCCCTCGTTGAGCCAGGTGTCGTCCCACCAAGCCATCGTGACGAGGTCACCGAACCATTGATGCGCGAGCTCGTGCGCGATCACACTCGCCTCGGCGCGCCGAGCGCGGACCGACGGCTTGCTGCCGATCAAGAGTAGCTCCTCGCGAAAGGTGACGAGCCCTGCGTTCTCCATCGCGCCGGCGCCGAAGTTCGGCACCGCGACCACGTCGAGCTTGTCGTACGGGTACTTAATGCCGAAGTAGTGCTCGAGGATGGCGAGGAGCTTCGTCGTAACGTCGAGTGCATCGGCGCCGAGCGCGGACTTGCCCTTCGTCGTCACGAGGCGGATCGGCGTGGGCGAGGTCTGGCCCTCCACGATCTCGAGGTCGCCGATGGCGAACGCGACGAGATACGTCGGCAGCGGCTGAGTCGTCGCGAAGTGGAACGTCGTTCGACCTGCGTCCGCCGCGCGGGAGGTCTCCTTCGCGTTCGAGACCGCCGTCATGCCCACGGGCACGCGAAGGGTCACGTCGAAGGCCGTCTTGAACCCCGGCTCGTCGAAGCACGGAAACGCGCGGCGTGCGTCCGTCGACTCGAACTGCGTGAACGCATAGTCGCTCGCGCCGTCGTGCACGCGGTAGAGCCCGCTCAGGGTGTCTGCGAAGGGCGCCTCATACGCGATCGTGATGGTGGCTTGTCCGAGCGCGAGCGGGTGCGGCAACGACAGCACGAGCTCGTCCGGCTCGTGCGCGGTTGGCGTGGATCGCGTCGTCACGTTCGCGTCCGTCGTCGTCGTTCCCGACGTGATCGTCGCCGTGATCACGCGCGGTCCTCTTGCGTGGATCACGACATGCGAAGTCTGTTTGACCACCTCGACCGCGATCGTGACCGTTCCCGTGAAGGTGCTCTTGCGCGGATCGACGTCGAGCAGAAGGGTGTAGCGCCGCGGCACCACGTCACCGGGAAGTCGCGCCGAGGGTGCTGGCATCGCCTCCGCGGCAGGCAGCGCAGGCAGCAACGGCGGTCGAACGTGCGGCGGCCTCGGCTCTGCGGCAGGAGCGCACGACAATACGAGAAGGGTGACGAGCGCGAGGCGACTTCGCATCGCGCGACTATCGTCGCGACACCGCTCGCGTTCAAGCTTTCAAACGGCGGTCGCCAGGTCCACGCGCGTCATGGACTGCGGAGCGAGGGGGATGATTGAGGGGGCGCGGTCTCGACGCGCCGTCGAAGTGCCGGCCTTGGGAAGGAACGCGAAGCATGGAGACGTCGCCGCGACTGCCGAGCGCGAGTTCGACCACAAGAGAGCGCGGGCGTTCGGACGCCACTCGTGCGACACGGCGTGCCCGCCGTCGGCAAGAGTGATCCACCCGACGAGCGTCATGCCGAGCAGCCCCTCGGTGATCGCCTTTCCGTCTGCACGCCCCTCACACCCGATGACGACACCATCGCGGAGCGTGATGCTCGAGCGCCGCGCTTCGATGCGATGCTCGCCCGAGAGCCCTATCAGCTCTCGCTTGCTCGCCGACTGGCGAAGCGTCACGAGCATGTCAGCGAGCCAAGTGCGAAGATCGGTCATTGGTTGCTCCCTCAAGAGTTGCCCCACCTGTACACACCCAAAGCACGTGGCGTGCCGACGTGAAACACCCGCGGTTGGCGCCTCTTAGCGGCCAAAATTAGCCGTGAAACATCCAAAGGTGGAGGCTTTAGGATCCAGCATTGTCAGCATGCTTACAAAACGGCCGGCCGTTGCAGGCTTCGCTTCGTGCGGGAGCGCTAGGTGTCGGATTGCCCGAGCTTGATGACGGCCATGTTGAGCTCGAGGACCTCGCGCATCACGAGCGCTCGCTCGTCCTCGCTCGGCGGCTTGGTCTCCCAGTCGTGCGCGAGGCGCTCGTAGCGCGCGGCCCTGCGCCGGAGGTCCCGAACTTCTTCGCTGAGCTTGGCCTCCGACAGCCTCGTGACGATGTCGTCGAGTGCTGTCCGCACGATGTCCAGTCGAGTCGACTTGGCGGGCTCCACGATCGAACGATACCCTCGTTCTCCAACGGAACGCGAGTCATGGCCAAGTCGGCGATAAAGAGTCACGACATACCAGTTAGAGTCTTGACAACTGTTTCTGTCGTTCGTACCTTCCAGATAGAGGCCCGATGAGACCCTCGCTACTCGCGACCGACGGATACAAACTCAGCATGGCGGAGGCGGGCTGGCCGCTGCGAAGGGAGACCTTCTACTACGCGCACCGCAAGGGCGGTCCTCAGCTACTGCCCGTGGACGTTCCCGCGCTGGTCGCGGAAATGCTCCCCATCATCGCGCCGGGCGATGACGAGTACTTGAGTCACGTGGACTACGAGATGGGCGCGGGCTTCAAGGCGGCCATCGCCGTGCACGCCGTCTCTACGAGCGCTCTCCCGAAGGGCTCGTGGTTCTTGCCGCTGGAGCCCGTGCTGTCGGTGACGGGGCCGTCCGCGCTCGTCTCTTGGCTCGAGCCTCTGCTCTTGCAACTCAACTATCGAATCCAACTCGCCACGCTCGCGAAGCGCGATTCGGAGGCGCTCGCGCGGGCCGTCGCGGTCGTCTCTTGCAAGCGTGAGCGCGACATCGTCGCCGAGACGCTCGATGCCATCGGGGTCCCGATGCCAAGCGTACGCGTCGATGGCGAGGCGTACTTCGCCGACGTGAAGGCGCGTGCGAGCGAGCTCTGCGCGATCGCCGGGGCCGAGCGCGTGTTCGAAGTGGGGCTCCGCGCGGCGAGCTGTTTCGAGCAGCATATTCTTGCGCTCGAAGCCGTCAAAGAGGCTGGCATCCAGCGTACGAGCAACGTCGCAGGGGCGCGCGCGCTTGGCATGTTTCCCGTCGGTACGATGGGGCACGAGCACGTGCAGCGCTACGGCTCGGACCTCGAGGCGTTTCGCGCGATGCGCGATCGTCGCCCGGCGCGCTCGAGCTACTTGCTCGACACGTTCGACGCGCTGGGTTCCGGCATCCCTGCGGCGCTCGCGCTGATCGAGCAGAGCCCCAACCGAAGGGACTCCGTGCGCTACGACTCCGGCGACCAGAAAGAGCAGATGACGCGCGTCCACGAAGCGGCTCGCGCTCGTGGGCTCTCACCGGTGCACATCCTCGAGGACGGCTACGACGCGGCGCGCACTCGTGAGATGGAAGCCCTACGAACGCGGCTCGGCATCGATCGCGCGGACGTCTTCTACGGCTACGGCGGCTCGCTCGTCGCGCGTGGGGAGCTCACGCGTGATCGCGTCGCCGCGGTCTACAAACTCACCGAGACGGACGGCTTGCCCGTGATGAAGTTCTGTGTGCCGAGCAAGCGCAGCGTGCCTGGAAAGCCGGTTGTGTGGCGGCGCGTGAGCGGGCAGGGCGCGCTCGGCGTCATCGCGCAAGAGGGCGAGCCCGTTCGCGTCGGCTATGAGCGGCTGACGAGCTCTGGTCGTGTCGTCGACCTCTCCGGGTCGACGGACGTCTCGGTGGAGCGCAGTCCTGCGACGCTCGAGCTCGAGTGCGCGTGTGAGAAGAGGAGAGCGTGATGACAGTCCCCAGCTTCGTTCGTCCCACCGACGTGTCCGACCTCTACATGGAGCGCTCGCAAATCGTTTCGAGCGAAGCGCACGCGTGGGCAAAGTCGAGCCGCGTGCGGCCATCGTCGGCCGACACGAAGAAGGTCGCGGTCTTCGGCATCGACGTGCAGGTCGCGTTCTGCACGCCGGGAGCGAGCCTCTTCGTCCCCGGCGCCGTGGAGGACAACACTCGCGCACTGGCCTTTTTGTATACCAATCTCGACCGCATCACCACGCTCGCGTTCTCGCTCGACACGCACCGCGTCTTCCAGATCTTCCACCCCTCGTGGTGGGTGGACGCGAACGGCGCGAACCCGGCGCCGCTCACGCCAGTCAGCTACGCGGACGTGAAGGCAGGCAAGTGGCGCGCGACGCGCTTTTCAAGCGAGAGCGAAGAGTACGTCCGTCTGCTCGAGCAAGGTGGCAAGTACACGCTCACGATTTGGCCGTACCACGGCATGCTCGGCGGCCTCTCTCACGCGCTAGTGCCCGCCATGATGGAGCTGTCGATGTTCCACGCGATCGCGCGTGACACGCAGACGGTGTTCGTACAGAAGGGAGAGGAGCCGCTGACGGAGAGCTACTCGGCGCTCTCCCCGGAGGTGTCCAAGATCGGAGATCGCTCGCTCGGCGGCTTCGACGAGCGCCTGTTCGAGCTGCTGATGACGCACGACGAGGTCTACGTCTTTGGTCAGGCCAAGTCCCACTGCGTGCTGTCCACGCTGCGAGATCTCATGACCAAGATCGAGAGCACCGATCGGTCCCTCGCCTCCAAGGTCGTCATCGTGGGCGACGCGATGAGTCCCGTGCCGGCGCTGAATTTTCCCGAGCTGGCGCAGCGAGGCATCCAAGATCTCGTCGAAAACGGGATGCGCCTCACTGACACGCACGCGCGCTTGGGCTAACGTCGCTCGTGCATGACCCAACAGGTCCAAGCTTACCCGCTGACGACTCGCCTCGCGCAGATCGCCCAGACGCTCGAGTCACGCTTTCTTGGCAAGGACGAGGTGATTCGCCTCCTCTTGATCGCGACGGTCGCCGGCGAGCACGCCGTCTTGATCGGACCGCCCGGCACCGCCAAGAGCGCGCTCATTCGCACGTTCGCCAAGCTCATTTCAGCGAAGTACTTCGAGTACTTGCTCACGCGCTTTACCGAGCCGAACGAGATCTTCGGGCCCGTCGACATCCAGCAGTTCCGCGAAGGCAAATACGTTCGCCGCACCGAAGGCATGCTGCCGGACAGCGAGATCATTTTCTTGGACGAGGTCTTCAAGAGCAACTCGGCGATCCTGAATTCGCTGCTCACCCTGCTCAACGAGCGCAGGTACACGAGCGGCGGACAAGTGCTGAAATGCCCTATTTTGTCGTGCTTCGGCGCTTCGAACGAGGTGCCCAGCGACGAGACGCTCACGGCGATCTTCGATCGCTTCTTGTTGCGCATTCGCAGCGAGAACCTGGACGCGTATCACTTCCAAGATCTCTTGCAGAAGGGTCTCGCGAACGAGGTGATGGGCCTCACCGACGCGCCCATCCAAGCGCTCGCGAGCGCAAAGGAGATCGCGCATCTCCATAAGCAGGCCGCGCAGACGATGAAGTTCTCCGAGGACTTCTTTTCGCAATACAAAGGCCTCGTCTTCCAGATCCGCGCAGAGGGCGTGACGCTCAGCGACCGTCGCGTCGTGAAGCTCCTGAAGCTGTTCAGCGCGAGCGCATTCCTCGACGGTCGCGCGCAGCCGGACGCGAGCGACTTCTTCGTCTTGAAGCACATCTGGAACAACGAGGATCAAGCCGCGATCCTGGAGGCGATCGTCGCGCCCGTACTCGAGGCGCACTACCGCGATCACCCGAACGCGCGCCGCGTCGGAGCAGCCGGCGTGGGCATCGAGGCGCTCGCGGCCGAGATCGATCGCGTACGCCAAGTGCTGACGGGCGCGAGCGGGCTCGGCGACGTGCAGCTGTTCAGCCAGCTCAAGGCGCTCAACGAGATCAAGAGCGCGCTCGGCGCCTCACCCGATCCGCGCGCGCCCGAGCTCGCGCGTCGCGTCGAACAGCTCCTCGAGGCAGCGTTCCGCAGCGGCCGCTTCGCGCAGCTGTGAGCGAGAGAGAGTCACAGGAAGGCAGGAAGACGGGAAGGGATTGTGTGAGGGTCGTTGCGCTCGATACGTCGACGGATCTCGCGAGCTTCGGTTTGTACGACGGCGAGGTCGTCGTGTCGGAGCACGAGCTTCAAGCGCGTCACGCGCACGGGGAGCTGTTGTTGCCAGCGATCGATCTCGCGTTGAAGGCGGCGGGGTGGAAGCCGAGCGACGTTGGGCGTTGGATCGTTGGTGTGGGTCCCGGGTCGTTCACTGGGACTCGCATCGGAGTTTCGCTCGTGAAGGGGATCGCGCTCGCGACGGGGACGGACGTGGTCGCAGTCACTTCTCTCGAGGCGATCGCGTACGGCGTGGACGGAAAGGGCGGCCGAGTCGTGGCGCTGCTTCCAGCGGGGAAGAACGAGCTCTTCGTGCAAATCGATGGCGGAGAGATCACTCACGCGCTCGAGAGCGTGGTGGAGAGCCAACTGCTTGCCACCGACGTCGTCGTTCGAGAGTCTCCGCGTGCGAGCAAGCTGTTCGCGATCGGGAAGACACGCGAACCCTCCGATCTCGGCACGCTCGAGCCTCTCTACGTTCGTGCACCCGACATCACCAAACCGGCTGTTAAATAGGAAGGCCCGCGTCGTCCTCTCGAACGACGCGGGCTGTTGTGACTCGCTGTCAGTGCTTCGCGGTGCCGACCTTCGCGGGAGCCGCTGCGGGCTTCGCGGAGGTTGCGGGGACGTTCGGCGTGACGATGGTCGCGTGCATCAACGTGATGGTCGGGTTGCTGTCGTCGATGTAGACGGTGCCGCGCACGGTGAGCCGTTGACCCTCCTTCACCGTGGTCTTCGCGGGTAGCCAAGCCGAGACGCTCTCGAGCTTGCCTTTGACGGCGGGGATCTCGAACTCCACCGTCGTGTTGTCCGCGTCGCTCTCGACGCTCTTGACGATGCCGTTGAGCTCGGCCGTCTTGTTGGCCATCGCCTCGCTCTTCGTGTCCTTGAGGAACTCGGCGGCGAACGCAGGTGCTGTCATCACGAGCGGCTTGTCATCGTCTGCGCTCTTCGCGGAAGACGCAGTCGTGATCGGAGCCTGCGTGGTCGTCGTCTCGCTGATGTCGGCCTTCGCCTCGGCCGGAGGAGCGATGATCGCGCCGACGATCGCCATGACGAGGCCCACCGCGAACGAAGCGCCGCCGCCGATGAGGAACGTCTTGGCGCTCTTGGTCGCGTGACTGAGGAGCTCGTCTCGCGTCTTCGTCGTCAAGATGAGCGAGCGCCAGCCGGGGGCCGATATCGAGCCGTTCGCGGTCTTGCCGCAGGCGTACAGGTTCGCGGCGATCGGGAGCACCTCTTCGCGGACCACGTACTTGGTGCCGAGCGACATCATGCCCGTGGACACGCGGTAATTGCCGAAGACGAGGTCTTGTCCGGTGATGCCACCGAGGAGGCCGGTGCTCTTCTCTTCGTTGTGATTCTTCGTGTCGAAGTCGCCACCCTCACGAGCGTCGACCCACACCGGGCCCGAGCCGTCGTCGAGCGCGAACTGAGCCGCGACCTTCTGCTCGTCGATCGTCTTGGACTTGTTCTCGTTGCCGCTCTTCCAATGCGCTTCAGTCTTGAGCTTGTAATAGAGGCACGGGGTGCCGGTGACGGGAGAGACGAGCGGCTGTTGGCAGACGACGCGTCCTTGGGCGGAGATCTGCCCCTTCGGGCCCGCGCCCTGTCCCTGCGCGGCCTGGGCCGTGCCGACCAACGGGGCGTCCGCGACGCGGCCGGCCTTCACCTTTTGAAACACGCCCCAGATGAGCGCGATGAAACCCACGGCGACGATCAGCATTCCGATACCCAACATGACTGTTCTCCTTCAAGGCGCGTTCAATGACGCGTCGGTTGTGTGAAAGGGGATACGGGTCGGGTCCCGACAACTTTCGATCAAAGCCGATCAAACCTGCGTCAACGCGTAGTCCTCCGGTAGTCGTGCCCGTGCCCGTGCCCGAAGTCGCCAAAAGGGATGAAACTCGCAGTTCGGGCGTGCTCCCTGTTGACGCAAGAGACCGGGTCTGTCCCAGGCGGGCCTCCAAAGCCCTGGATTGTCAGCATGCATACATTCCGGCCCGATCGGTGCGGGCAAACTCGCGAGGGCCCACCCGAGACGAGGAGACCGTCGCGTCCTGATCGCGCTGACGCGGTAGGTCTTCCCTTGACGTCTCGGCCGAGCGCCTCCATAAGTTTCAATAGATTTTGAAAGAATCGACGACTCGTTTTACCCCGAGAAAGATGCCGCTTTGAAAGCCTCGCTAGCCGCCGACATGCTCCACGCGACAGCCACGCCCGAGAGGACGGGGGCGCAGGCCGCGGCGCGTTTGGGAGAGGTAGTCGCGTTGTTTGGCGCCGACATGACCTTCGTCGAGGCCGAGCTGGGCAAGCACGTGCGCGACGGCCTCGAGCCCGCGAGTCACGCAGCAGCGCACTTGCTCGGCGCGGGCGGCAAGCGCGTCCGGCCGCTGCTCGTGTTGCTGTCGTCAGCGTGCTTCACCGGGCGAGTGCCGCAGGTCGCTCGCGATCTCGCCGTCAGCGCGGAGCTGGTGCACCTCGCGACGCTCCTGCACGATGACGTGGTCGATGACGGCATGGAGCGTCGCGGTCAGACGACGTCGCGCAGGCTCTGGGGTAACGCCGTGAGCGTGCTCGCGGGAGACCTCCTGCTCACCCACGCGCTCGAGCGCACGGCGCAGGTCGCGCCGGGCGAGACGCTGGCAGATCTCTTCAAGACGCTGCGAGCACTCGTCGACGGTGAGGTCGTACAGCTACGCGGGCGCACCAAACTCGATGTCACGGAGGCGACGTATTTTCAGATCGTGAACGACAAGACGGCGTCGCTCTTTGCGTGGGCCGCTCGCGCCGGCGCGAGAGCCGCAGGCGCCCCGTCGGACTCCATCGCCGCTCTCGGGGAGTTTGGCGCGCGCTTGGGCATTTCATTTCAGCTCATCGACGACGCGCTGGATTATGCAGGCGACACCGCGCACACGGGCAAGAGCCTCTATGGCGATCTGCGCGAGGGCAAGCTGACGCTCCCGCTGTTGTGTGCGATCGAGCGAGATCCCAGCCTCCGTTCGCTCCTCGAAGCGGCGCGTGAGGGCGACGAGGTCTCGGCCGCACGACTCGTTGTCAGCGTGCGTGAGAGCGGCGGCGCCGGTGTG
>ENA-OFCD01000522-OFCD01000522.1-metagenomes-genome-assembly--contig:-NODE-522-length-24261-cov-7.201768_pt1 | contig 24261 bp, 27 predicted proteins | sample MGYA00153392_OFCD01 | MGnify analysis MGYA00153392
CGGCCGCTGGGCGGTCGGTTGCCAGGAGCAACCCGACCGCGCCGAGCACCAGGCCCGGGCCGACCGCCACGCCGGGAGCGGGCTCCGCGGCCGGCGTGACCGACGCCGCTGCCACCACCGTCACCGACCCCGCTCCCGGGCCGGCCAGGTCGAAGTGCAGCGCACCCACGACCGGGTGGCTGTCGTCGGCCGAGACCAACCGGTAGGACACCCGGTAGCGCCCGGGGACGGCGAGCCGGTCGAGCGCCTGCGTCACGCTGTCCCCGTCGATCAACGCCGGGCCGCGCTGGCGTGGTCTGCCGTCCGGGCCCGTCACCGTCACCGCTCCGACGCCCGGGATCAGCGCCTCGTCGAAGGCCAGCCGGACGTCGGCGGGCGCGACGTCGACGTAGGCCCCCGCGGCCGGTTCGCTGGCCACCAGCGTGCTGTGCGCCAGGGCCGGGTCGGCGCTCAGCAGTCCCAGCACAGCCGACGAGGCGAGCGCGGCAGCGAGCCGGGCCGCCGGCCGCCCGACGTGCCCAGCGCCTGACCGGCCCCCCGTCACAGCCCGAAGGTAGCCACCCGCGGGCGTGCTGCCCACCCCTCGATCGGGGGGGTACCGGCTATCGGCTTGACGGCCCTGGTCGGCAGGAACACCCTTGCCCGCGGGTGCTGCTCGGGGGGGCGTACGTGCGATGACCACTCGGTCCGGCCAAGGCGTCGAACGCCGTGCCGCGCCTCGCGGCCGCCGGCCTGTTGGCGCCCGGCCTGCTCGCCGCCTCCGACCGGGTGCCCCGGCTGCGCCCGGCGCAGGTGCCCCGCTTCGCCGTCGACCTGCCGATACCGCGCGTGCTGCGCCCGGACGCCGAGGCTGGTGTCGGCCGGTACGTCATGCACTGCCACAACCTGGTCCATGAGGACCACTCGATGATGACCCGGTTCGAGGTCGTCACGGCCTGAGGAGAGCAGCATGCGCACCACTTTCAGCACGGCCGTGCTCGGCATCGCGGTGGCCGGCTTCGTCATGGTCGCGCCGGCCGCTGACGCGGCGACCGTGACCCCGGTCAAGATCATCGACTTCGCGTTCACGCCACAGCTCGTCACCATTGCGCACGGCACCGCCGTGAGGTGGACCAACCGGTCGGCCTTCACCCGGCACTCCGTCACCAGGACCAGCGGCGCATGGACGCTGGACCGCACCCTGCTCACCGGCGCCTCGGTGACCCACACCTTCCCGAACCCAGGCACGTACAGCTACCACTGCAGGTTCCACTCGGTCATGGTCGGCAAGGTGGTGGTGACGTAGCCGGCGACAGGGCCGGAGGTCGGGCATGCGCGCCATGTGCGGTGCAGCACTGGCGATCGCGCTCGGGCTCGTCGCGGGCTGCAGCGCCGGCAGTGCCGGCAGCGCCGCGCAGCCGGCCCGCACCGTCGCCACGAGCGACCCGGGCCAGCCGGCCGGACCGTCAGCGACCATCGGCGACGTCCGCCTCGAGGTGACGGGGTTCCACGTGTTTCCGCTTCCGGCGGGCGACACCGGGGCGGCGAGTGCTGCGGCGGCCTTTGGCGTACCCGTGGCCGAGGTCGCGCAGATGCACCTGCTCCTGACGGTGCGCAACAAGGGTACCGCCGATCATCGCCTGACGGCCGACGCGGTACGGCTGGCCCTCGGCGCGGTCACGGTCGACCCGGCCACCACCGACACCTTCCCGCCAGGCGCCCTGCACCCGGGTGAGCAGACCGAGACAGCCGTGGGCTTCGACCTGGCCATCAAAGGTGGCTCGGGCGCTGCCACCCTGCTGTGGACCCACGACGGCACCAGCACGGTCATCCCGATCGGCGGCGCGCGGCAGGCCGGCTGAGCCGGCGTCACCGCGGTGCCCGGCGGGCCGGGGCTCCGCTCAGTACACCGGGCTGACCCGGACGTTGCCGCCGGCCGGCGTGTCGACGTCCAGGACGGCGAACGCGTCGGCGGAGGCGGCACCCCGCAACATCGCCGCACCCGCGTGCCCGGTGGGTCTGGCCAGGCCGGCGGTCAGGCGGACCGGAACCAGCCGGGTACCGGGCCCCGCGCTGACGGCATCGGTCAGCCGGGCGCAGCCGAGCACCGGCAGCGGCCGTCCGGCGAGCCCCGCCAGTAAGGGCCCCGCGGTGGTCACCAGCGCGGCGAGCGCGGCCAGCGGGTTGCCGGGCAGCCCGACGACCAGCCGCCCGTCGGGTAGCCGGGCAAGGGTCTGCGGGTGCCCGGGGCGCACGTCGACGCCGTCGAACAACACGTGGGCGCCGAGCTCGGCGAGCGCGCCGGCGAGGTGGTCGGCCGGGCCGTGCGACGACGCGCCGCTGGTCAGCACGAGGTCCCCACCGGCGGTGGCGAGTGCTCCGGCCAGTGCCTCCGGTGCGTCGCCGACATGCCGCAGCGCCGTCAGCCGCCCCCCCAGCGCCGCCACGGTCCCGGGCAGCAGCGGGCCGATGGCGTCGCGGACCCGGCCGGGGCGCGGCGCGCCCGAGGTGAGCAGCTCGTCGCCGGTCACCAGCGCGACCACCCCCGGCTGGGGCAGCACCCGCAGCACGTCGTAGCCGAGCGCCGCGGCCAGCGCGAGGGCCGCCGGCCGCAGGACCGATCCCGCGTCCAGCACAGCGGTACGCGGGGCGCACTCCTCGCCGGCCCGTCTGACGTGCCGGCCGCGGGGCGGCTCGGCGGTCAGCTCGTCGCCGAGCAGCACGCCGTCCTCGTACGGCACGACACCGTCGCCGTACGGCACGGGCGCGCCCGTCGCGACCTCTCGGGCGGCCCCGTCAGCGAGCGGCGGCGGCGGCGGGTCACCGGCCAGGGTGCGGCCGGCCACCCGCCACGGGCCAGGGCCGCGCACCGCCCAGCCGTCCATCGCCGAGGTGTCGACGGCCGGCAGGGGCGCCAGCGCCCAGAGCGGCTCGGCCAGCACCTCCCCCAGCGCCTCGGCCAGATTCAGCACCACCGTGGGCAGTGCCCGGCCGGCGCCGTGAGCGAGCCGTCGTGCCTCGTCCCAGCCCACGGCCGGGCCCTCCCGTGCAGCGGCCACCCGGCGACGGTACGTGCCGGCGGTCAGGCCGGCAGCCGGACCTGCTGGCGCATCGCCACCTCGACCACCCCGGCCCGCACCCTGGCGGGGTACGTGGGCACCCATACCGACGGGTCGTCGAGGTCCGACCCGGTCTCCAGGTCGAACACCTGCTTGTACATCGGGCTCGCGACGGTCGGCCGGTCACCCCGGCTGCCGACGATCCCGCGCGAGAGCACCATCGCCCCGATGTACGGGTCGGCATTGCTCAGCGCGAACAGGGCCCCCTCGGTCGTCCGGACAGCGCGACCTGCTCGCCCTCGACCTGGCAGCCGTCAGCGAGGCCGACGCCGGTGACGTGTCGACGGCCGGTGACCTCGACCGCGCGGGCGCGCAGGTGCACGCCGAGTCGGGTTCCAATGTCGTCGCGCACTGCAGGGCGCAGTACGGACAGGCGGTGGCGGTCGGCCCACTGACCGTGCCGATGCGGCGTTCCGCGGCTGTGTCGCCGGTGTTCCGGGCAGGTGACGGGGTGCGCATCGGGAGCACTGCACGGCGTGCGAACACAACTGGTGGTCAGATGTGACACGCCTGGGACGCGGGGCGGGCACCCTGCACCGGTCTGCGGTCCGCGGGCCGAGACACCAGGAGGATGCGTGGAGGAGCTGCCGCTGGCCGGCTTCACCGTGGCGGTGACGGCTGCCCGTCGCCGAGCGGAGCTGACCGGACTGCTCGAGCGACGCGGCGCCCGGGTGGTGGAGGCGCCGGCGATCCGGATCGTGCCGACCGGCGACGACGAGGAGCTCCTGACGACGACGCGCGCCTGTCTGGCGGCTGCCCCGGACGTCGTCGTCGCGACCACCGGCATCGGCTTCCGCGGCTGGATGGAGGCCGCCGACGGCTGGGGGCTCGGCGAGCAGCTGCGGGCGGCCTTCGCCTCCTCCGAGCTGCTGACCCGCGGCCCGAAGGCGAAGGGGGCGGTCCGTGCGGCGGGGCTGACCGAGGCGTGGGCGCCGGACAGCGAGTCGACCGACGAGGTGCTCGTCCGGCTGCTCGAGGAGGGCGTCCGGGGCCGCCGGGTCGTCGTACAGCTGCACGGCGAGCCGCTGCCGGAGTTCTGCGGCGCCCTGCGCGCAGCCGGCGCGGAGGTGCTGGAGGTGCCGGTGTACCGATGGGTGCCGCCGGAAGACGTCCGGCCGCTGCGCCGGCTGGTCGAGCAGCTGACCGCCGGGCAGATCGACTGCCTGACGTTCACCAGCGCCCCGGCCGTGGTCTCGCTGCTCGCAACCGCCCGGGAGCAGGACCGCCTTTCCGCCATGCTGGCCGCGCTGCGCGGCCAGGTGCTGGTCGCCTGCGTCGGCCCGGTCACCGCTGAGCCACTGGTGCGGGAAGGCATACCGGTGGTGCAGCCCGAGCGCTTCCGGCTCGGCGCGCTGGTGCGCACCGTGGTGGAGCAGCTGCCGGCCAGGCAGAGCCGGCGGCTGACGGCCGGACAGCACCAGCTGGAGCTACGCGGCCACCTCGTCCTGGTGGACGGCAGCCCGGTCGACCTCACCGGCCGCCAGGTCGGCGTACTCGCGGCGCTGGTACGTGCCGAGGGCGCCGTGCTGTCACGGGCGGCGATCCTGCGCGAGGTGTGGAGCGACGGTGGCTGCGACGAGCACGCGGTCGAGATGACCGTCGGACGCCTGCGCAGCGCGCTCGGCCCGGCCGGCGTGGTGGTCGAGACCGTGGTCAAGCGCGGCTACCGGCTGGCGGCGCCGGCCTCACAGCCGGTTATCCGCGACGTGCGCGAAGCGTGACAACCGGGCCGTCCGGGTGAGACAGCGCGGTCACGACGGCTGCGTGGGCGGTGTTCCGGGCCAAGGCGCGGCGGCTGGCGGAGTCCGGGGTCGACCCGGCCGTCAGCGACCGGGAGGCCCGTTGGCTGTCGGGTGCGCTGATCGGCATCGCCGGGGCGATCGGTGCGTTCGGCGGCTGGGCTCGTGGGTCTGTCCGGCGCCTCCGTGAGCCGACCGGCTGATGCTCACCTGGACATTGTGTGGTGGAAACGCCGATCAAGCACACAAAGTACGCCGCATTTGTGCGCATACATGCACATACGGCGCCAAATTGCCGAACTTTGTGTGCTACCTCAACTGATTTCGCACACAATGTCCAGCCGGCCGCGCGGACGGGTCGGACGGGGGCAGCGGGCGGGCGTCACGGAGCCAGGCGGGGGCCGGGCAGGTCATCGGGGGCGGACGGCAGCACGAGCTCGGACAGCGGGCGGCGAGTGCGCACCCGAGCCTCCCGCGAGGCGAGCTCGGGTGGCAGGGGCGGGCCGCCCAGCACCCCGACCGCGACGACGACGGAGGGCCGCTGCACGTCGGACAGGCCAAACTCGTGGCGGATGCGGTCCGCGTCGAAGCCGCCCATCTGGTGCACCAGCAGTCCCTGGGCGGCGGCCTGCACGGTCAGGTGGGCGACCGCCTGGCCGGTGTCGTGCAGGTGCCAGGGGTAGGGGCGACCGTCGTCACCCGCCTGCGTCGCGACGGCCACCAGCAGCGCCGATGCCCGAGGCGCCCACGGCTGGTTGCCACCGGACAGACAGTCGACGAGCCGGGCGTGCGCCGGCTCCCCGCGCAGGGTCACCAGCCAGCGGGCCGGCTGGGTATTGCCCGACGACGGCGCCCAGCGGGCCGCCTCGAGCAGCGGCAGCAGGTCCCCGAACGTCAGCACGTGCGACTCGTCGAAGCCCCGCGGGCTCCAGCGCTGCGCGAGCAGCGGTTCGGTGACGAGTGGCGGCGTGACGAGTGGCGGCGTGACGAGTGGCTCTGTGATGCGCGGCTTCACGAGCCGCGTCGTACCCACTCGTCGTAGGACGGCGCCTCGACACCCACCGTCGTGTCGTCGCCGTGCCCGGTGTGCACGACGGTCTCCGGCGGCAGCGTGAACAGCCGCGTGCGGATCGAGTCCAGGATGGTCCCGTAGTCGCTGTAGGAGCGCCCCGTCGCGCCCGGGCCGCCGGAGAACAGGGTGTCGCCGCTGAACAGCAACCCCAGGTCGGGCACCGAGAAGCAGACCGCGCCCGGCGCGTGCCCCGGGGTGTGCAGCACGTGCACCTGGGCCCCGGCGACCTCCAGCACCATCCCGTCGCGCAGCGCGCCGTCCGGCTCACGACGCGAATGCGTCAGGTCCCACAGCACCCGGTCGTCGGGGTGCAGCAGAATCTCGGCCGACAGCTGCTCGGCCAGTTCCGGCGCGCACCGGACGTGGTCGTCGTGCGCGTGCGTACAGGCGATCGCGACGACGGTACGGTCGCCGACCGCTGCGGCGATGGCGGCCGCGTCGTGCGGGGCGTCGAAGACGATGACCTCGTCGTCGTCGCCGAGCAGCCAGACGTTGTTGTCGACATCGAAACTCTGCCCGTCCAGGCTGAATGTCCCGCTCGTCACCAGGTGCTCGACCCGCGCGGTCATCAGAGCTCTGCCCCGTCCAGCACGGTCCCGTGCTCGAGTGCTTCCAGCACGGTCCCGTGCTCGCGTGCTTCCAGCACGACCACGGACCGCAGGACCTCGCCGCGCTCCATCTTGTGGAACGCCTCCTCGACCTCGTCCAGGCCGATCCGCTCGCTGACGAACTTGTCGAGCGGGAAGCGGCCCTGCTGCCACAGGTCGACCAGCAGGGGGAAGTCGCGCTCGGGCAGGCAGTCGCCGTACCAGCTGCTCTTGATCTGACCACCGTGGCCGAAGACCTCGATCAGCGGGAGCTCCAGGACCATCGTCGGGCTCGGTACGCCGACCAGCACGGCGGTGCCGGCGAGGTCGCGGGCATCGAAGGCCTGCCGGAAGGTCTCCGGGCGGCCGACGGCGTCGATGACGACGTCCGGGCCGAAGCCGCCGGTCAGCGCGCGGAGCGCCTCGACGACGTCCCCGCTGCCGGCGTTGACGGTGTGGGTGGCCCCGAAGTCCCTGGCCCACGCGAGCTTGCGGTCATCGAGGTCGACCGCGATGACCTGCCGGGCGCCGGCGTACACGGCGCCGGCGATCGCCGCGTCACCGACACCGCCGCAGCCGAGCACCGCGACCGTGTCGCCCTGCCGGACCGGCGCGGTGTTGACCGCCGCGCCCCAGCCGGCCATCACTCCACAGCCCAGCAGGCCGGCGGCGGCGGGGTCGGCGGCCGGGTCGACCTTGGTGCACTGGCCGCCGGCGACCAGCGTCTTCTCGATGAACGCACCGATGCCCAGCGCCGGGCTGAGCGCGGTGCCATCGGCCAGCGTCATCGGCTGCGTCGCGTTGTGGGTGTTGAAGCAGTACCAGGGGCGGCCGCGCCGGCAGGCCCGGCACTCGCCGCAGACCGCCCGCCAGTTCAGCACGACGAAGTCGCCGGCCTGCACGTGTGTGACGCCCTCGCCGACGGCCTCCACCACGCCCGCGGCCTCGTGCCCGAGCAGGAACGGGAAGTCGTCGTTGATGCCGCCCTCGCGGTAGTGCAGGTCGGTGTGGCACACCCCGCAGGCCTGCACCTGCACCAGCGCCTCACCGGGCCCGGGATCGGGGACGAGCACCGTCTCGACCGTGACCGGGGCACCCTTGCCCCTGGCGATCACTCCGCGGACCTCGTGCACCACTGCCTACCTCCTGGTTCGGCCCGCCGGGTCAGAGGGCGGGGGAGTCCGACCCTAGGCCCGCGGGTACGGGCCGTCCGCAGCCACCCAACCCTTGGAGACACCCGTGCAGCAGCGACGACTGGCCGACCTGACCGTGAGCGCCATCGGCCTGGGCGCGATGCCACTGTCGGTGCAGGGCCGGCCCGACGAGCCGCAGGCAATGCGTACGGTGCACGCCGCCCTCGACGCCGGCGTCACCCTCATCGACACCGCCGACGCCTACAGCGTGGGCCACGACGACGTCGGCCACAACGAGCGGCTCGTCGCGAAGGCGCTCGCGACCTGGGGCGGCGACGCCTCCCAGGTGCTGGTCGCGACCAAGGGCGGCCACACCCGCCCGCCGGACGGCTCGTGGGCGCTCGACGGCAGCCCGCAGCACCTGCGCGCCGCCTGCGAGGCGTCGCTGCAGGCCCTCGGTGTCGAGGCGATCGGGCTCTACCAGTACCACCGGCCTGACCCGGGCGTGCCGTACGCCGAGTCGCTCGGCGCGCTCGAGGAGCTCCGCCAGGAGGGCAAGGTGCGCCTGGTGGGCATCAGCAACGCCGACGTCGACCAGATCGAGCTGGCCCTGGCGACGACACAGCTGGCCGCCGTGCAGAACGAGTTCTCGCCGGCCTTCCGGTCATCGCGGCCCGAGCTGGAGCTCTGCGCCCGGCACGGCATCGCCTTCCTGCCGTGGTCCCCGCTCGGCGGCGCCACCCGGGCTGCCGGACTCGGCCGGGAGCACGCGGCGTTCGCCGAGGTTGCCGCCGAGCGCGGCGTTTCGCCCCAGCAGGTCGCGCTGGCCTGGGAGCTCGCCCAGGCCGACGTCGTCATCCCGATCCCGGGCGCCCGCCGGTCGGCGTCGATCCTGGACTCGGTGGCGGCGTGCGACCTGGAGCTGACGGTGGACGAGCTGGCCCGGCTCGCGGCCTAGCGGTCGCCCTCGGACAGCTGGCCGCGTACGAGCTGCGGGTAGCCGTTGACGCACGCCTCCAGCGCCGCCTCCTGCCGGGGCGTGCTGCCACCGATCAGGAAGCGCACCGGGAAGCGGAACTGCTTGTCGGCGGCGCCCCGGTCGGCGACCAGCGAGATGCCCGGCAACGACCCGCAGGCCTGCTTGACTGTGTCGCGATCCGCTTCACTGACCCCCTGCTGCATGGTGACCACCAGCTGTCGGGTGTCACCGGCAAGCAGGTGGTTAAAGACCGCGGTGATGACGATCCCGGCAAAGGCGACGATGGCGAACCCGATCACCAGAACGCGGGTCCGCCCGTCCGACTCGCGCCAGGAGGCCATGACATGCATGGTCGCAGCAACGGTTGACGACGTCCTCCCGGGACATCGTGAGGAGCGGCACGTCTACCGAACGGTACGACCTTCGTACGCACCCGAGAGCAGGAGATCCCATGAGCACCCCCGCTAAGACCGCCGCCAACGGCATCACCCACAAGGACGTCGTCGACTGGACCGACCTCGGGAAGGAGATGTGGGCCTACCTCACCGGTAAGGGCGCCGTCATCGACTACTCCTTCGTCGACATGGCCGTCGAGGTACCCCGCGACACCGGGCCGGACGCGCCCCGTGCGACCTGGAAGCTCAACGGCACCCTGCGGATCACCACGACCGACCGCGACAGCGCGGGCGCGGCGAGGGCCTGACCTGTGCCGCTGGCCTTCGACGGGGAGCTGTCCTTCAGCGTCGATGGTCCGGGCGGCGCGACGTCGGGCACGGTCACCGGCGACGGGCGCGTGCTGCGCGTCCACGCCGCTGATCCCGTCGCCGCCTGGGACGCTGCGCTCGGCTCGGTCACGACCGGTCCGGCCGCGCTGTCGGGCGTCGCCGACGTCCTGCACGACGAGGGCGCGGTCATCGAGGTCAGCGGCCCGGACGGCCTGGTGGCGACCGTTGGCGCCGACGTGGACAGCGCCGTCGGCCGGCTGCTGACCGGATCGCGGCACGTACGCCTGGGCCGGCCCGCCGCCGTCCGACCGCTCGCGGTGGCCCAGCTGAAGCGCTCCGCCAAGCCCCTCGCCCGACCCGCCGGGCTGCTGGCCGCCGCGCTGGCCCTGGTGTGGCTGCTGGTACGCAGGGCGCGTCGCTAGGGTTCGCGGATGACCCCGCAGGCGGCTGTGACCGCCCCGGGTGAGCCGTCCTGGCAGCCTCTCGACCCGGCGCTGCTGCGACTGCGACGGCTGGAGTGCCTGGTGCTGATCGGGCTTCCCGCCGTCGTGGTCGCTGCTGTCCTTGTCGCGCTGTCCAAGCTGCTGCCCGCGGCCGCCGTCCTCGTCGCCGGCGGCGCGCTCATCGGGTGTGCCCTACCGGCGGTCGCACGCCGGTTCGCGGGGTGGGGCTATGTCGAGCGCGAGGACGACCTGCTGCTGCGCCGCGGCGTGCTGATCCGCCGCACCAGCGTCGTGCCGTACGGCCGGATGCAGTACGTCGACGTCACCGCCGGCCCGCTGGACCGCCGGTACGGGCTGGCCACGCTTGTCCTGCACACGGCTGCGGCAGCCACCGAGGCCCGGATACCCGGCCTGCGCAGCGCCGAGGCGGCCCGCCTGCGGGACCGGTTGGCCGCGCTCGGCGAGGCCCGCGCGGCGGGGGTGTGAGCGGGCCGGTCACATCCGCCGGTTCGCAGTGGTCCCGGCTGCACCCGTTGACGCCACTGCTGCGCGGCGGCCGCTTCCTGTTCGCGGTGCTCGCCGTCGTCGGGCAGCAGGGCCTGCGCAGCGCCTCGGTCCCGGTGCTGCTGCTCGGCCTGTTGGCCGTCCTGCCGGTCGGGCTTGCCGTGGGGGTCGTCGCGTGGCGCACGACGCGCTACCGGCTCACCGCTACAGAGCTGCAGGTCGACAGCGGTGTCTTGCGCAAACGCAGCCGCCGGGTGCCGCTGGCCCGGCTGCAGAGCGTCGACATCGTCCGGTCGCTGGCAGCCCGCACGTTCGGCCTGGCCGAGCTCCGGCTGGAAGTGGCGGGCGGCGGCAAGACCGAGGCACCGCTTGCCTACCTGTCGGAGGGCGACGCGCATCACGTACGCACCCGGCTGCTGGCGCGCGCCTCCGGAGCGCCCGACGCCGGCGTCGACGCGCCCGAAGCAGTGCTGGTGGCGGTGCCGCTGGGCGCGCTGATCGGGTCGGCGCTGCTCGGTGTGCCGGCCATCCTTGCCGGCCTGCTGCTGATCGCCCTCGCCGTCGCGGCGGCCGTGGCGCCGGGCACCCTGCCGGCGCTGCTCGCGGGGGTGCTGCCGCTGCTGCTGGCCACCGGCGGGGTCGTCGTACGCAAGCTGCTGGTCGAGTACGGCTTCACCGTCGCCGAGTCGCCGGACGGTCTGCGGTTACGGCACGGCCTGCTCGACACCCGCGCCCAGACCATCCCGTACGGCAGGGTGCAGACCGTCCGGGTCCGCGAGCCGCTGCTGTGGCGGCGGCTGCACTGGGTGCGGGTCGAGGTCGACGTCGCCGGCTACACCGCCACCCGCGGGGAGGAGCAGGCCACGACGCGGGCGCTGCTGCCGGTGGCGCCCCGCGAGTTCGCGCTCCGACTGGTTGACCGGGTGCTCGGCGCCGCCCTGCCGCCGCTCGGACAGCTGCCGCCGCGCTCGGCCCGGCTGCGGGCGCCCCTGTCGGCCCGGCGGCTGCGGTGGGGGCTGGACGACCGACACCTGGTGACGACCCGCGGGGCGTTCACCACCACCACCGACATCGTGCCGCTGGCCCGGGTGCAGAGCCTGCGGCTGACGCAGGGCCCGTGGCAGCGCCGGCTGGGCCTGGCCAGCGTGCACGCCGACTCGGCAGGCAGGCGGCTGCCCGGGGCAGTCGCCCACCACCGGTCGCAGGCCGAGGCCGAGGCGCTGCTCGGCGAGCTGACCGGCCGGGCCCGACGGGCCCGCCGCAGGTAGCGTGCGCTTCCCCACCTGGAGGTCAGCTCGTGCAGCTCGCCGGTACCGCCGCCCTCGTCACCGGGGGCGCCAGCGGCCTGGGCCTCGCCACCGCCACGGCGCTCGCCCGGGCGGGGGCCGCCGTCGTCATCGCCGACCTGCCGGGCAGCAGCGGCGAGGTGGTGGCCCGCAGCCTGGGTGGCGCCTTCGCAGCGACCGACGTCACCGACGAGGCATCCGTCCAGGCTGCCGTCGAGCTGGCGGGCACGATGGGCCCGCTGCGCGTCGCGGTGAACTGCGCCGGGATCGGCACCGCCGGCCGGGTGCTCGGGCGTCACGGCCCGCTGCCACTGGAGCAGTTCGCCCGCGTCGTCACGGTCAACCTGATCGGTACGTTCAACGTCATCCGGCTGGCATCGGCGGCCATCGCGCAGACCGAGCCGGTCGCCGGCGAGCGCGGCGTGATCGTCAACACCGCGAGCGCCGCGGCCTTCGACGGCCAGATCGGGCAGGCGGCCTACTCCGCCAGCAAGGGCGGCGTCGTCGGCATGACCCTGCCGATCGCCCGGGACCTCGCCGACAAGCTGATCCGGGTCATGACGATCGCGCCCGGGCTGTTCGACACCCCGATGCTGGCGGGCCTGCCGGAGCCGGCCCGCCAGTCGCTCGGCGCGCAGGTGCCGATGCCGTCGCGGCTCGGCGACCCCGCGGAGTACGCCGCCCTGGTCCAGCACATCATCGAGAACCCGATGCTCAACGGCGAGGTCATCCGGCTGGACGGGGCGATCCGGATGGCACCCCGCTAGCGTCACCTACCCGCGAGCCCCCGCAGGTGCAGGGGGCACGATGCGCAGGTGGCCCTTCCCAGTGCGTCGTACTCGATCACGGTCCGGCTCGAGGTGCCGCCCGACCCCGCCTCGGTCGGCCTGCTGACCACCGCGGCCGGCAGCGTCGGCGGCGTCGTCACCGCCCTGGACGTCACCGAGTCCCACCCTGACCGGCTGGTCGTCGACGTGACCTGCGCCGCCGGTGACCAGGACCACGCCGACCGGGTCGTGGACGCCCTGCGCGCCGTGGCCGGCGTGCAGATCGGCAAGGTCAGCGACCGGACCTTCCTGCTGCACCTCGGCGGCAAGATCGAGGTGCGCTCAAAGGTGCCGCTGCGCAACCGGGACGACCTGTCGATGGCGTACACGCCGGGGGTGGCGCGGGTCTGCCTGGCGATCGCCGCGCACCCCGAGGACGCCCGGCGGCTGACCATCAAGCGCAACACGGTCGCGGTCGTCACCGACGGCTCGGCGGTGCTCGGGCTGGGCAACCTCGGGCCGGCGGCGGCGATGCCCGTCATGGAGGGCAAGGCCGCGCTGTTCAAGCGGTTCGCCGACATCGACGCCTGGCCGATCTGCCTGGACACCCAGGACGTCGACGAGATCGTCCGTACGGTGCAGCTGATCGCACCCGGCTTCGGCGGCATCAACCTCGAGGACATCGCCGCCCCGCGCTGCTTCGAGGTCGAGCGGCGGCTGCGCGACCTGCTCGACATCCCGGTCTTCCACGACGACCAGCACGGCACCGCCATCGTGGTCCTCGCGGCGCTGACCAACGCGTTGCGGGTCGTCGGCAAGCAGCTCGAGCAGGTACGGATCGTGCTGTCCGGGGCAGGCGCGGCCGGCTCGGCGATCGCCCGCCTGCTGCTGGCCTCCGGCGCGCGACGGCTCGTCGTGTGCGACATCGGCGGGGTCGTCCACGCGGGGCGCCCAGGCCTGGACCCCGACCGCGTCTGGCTGGCCGACCACACCGACCCGGACGGGCTCACCGGGTCGCTGCGCGAGGCCCTGGTCGGGGCCGACGTCTTCATCGGCGTCAGCGCGCCCGGGATACTGACCGGCGACGACATCGCGACGATGGCGGCCGGGGCCGTCGTGTTCGCGCTGGCCAACCCCGACCCCGAGGTCGACCCCGCACAGGCCCGCCGGACCGCGGCGGTCGTGGCGACCGGACGTAGCGACGAACCCAACCAGATCAACAATGTCCTGGTGTTCCCGGGCGTGTTCCGCGGCCTGCTCGACGCGGGCGCCCGGCACGTCGACCTCAGCATGGAGGCGGCAGCGGCCCGCGCCCTCGCCGACGTCGTCACGCCCTCGGAGCTGAACGCCGCGTACATCGTCCCGAGCGTCTTTGACCCAGCGGTGACCAAGGCCGTCGCTGCGGCGGTCCGGGCTGCCGCGACGCCGGCCTGACCGGACCCGCGCTCCCCTTGGGGAGTGCACCTCAAGCGGCTCAGGGCGGTGCGTCGCCACGCTCGCTCTCCTGTGCCACGAGCGCCTCGCGGTCCTTGAGCCGGTCCAGCCCGCGCAGCGCCTGCGTCATCCGGAAGTTGCCCGCCAGCCGCTGCTGGTTGCGGTCCAGGAACGCCCAGTAGCCGGCGGTGAACGGGCAGGCCTTCGGCCCGATCCGCACCTTCGGGTCGTACACGCACGGCTTGCAGTAGTCGCTCATCCGGTTGATGTACGCACCGCCGGCGGCGTACGGCTTGGTGGTCATCAGGCCGCCGTCGGCGTGCTGGCTCATCCCGGTGACGTTGGGCAGCATCACCCAGTCGTAGCCGTCCACGAAGACCTCGTGGAACCAGTCGGTGACCTGGGCGGGGTCCCAGCCGCGCTGCATCGCGTAGTTGCCCAGCACCATCAGCCGGGGGATGTGGTGCAGCCAGCCACGCTCGCGCAGGTCGCGCAGCACGCTGGACAGGCAGTTCGCCGTGACCTCGCCGGCGGCGTCCAGGCTGGCGAACCACTCGGGCAGCTGCGCGGTCGCCTGCAGGGCGTTGCGGCCGCGGTAGTCGCGAGGCAGGTGCCAGTACAGCGACCAGATGTACTCCCGCCAGCCGATCACCTGCCGGACGTAGCCCTCGACGCTGTTGAGCGGGGCGGCACCGTCCCGGTAGGCCTGCTCGGCGGCGTGCGCGCACTCCAGCGGTCGCAGCAGCCCAAGGTTCATCGCGGGTGACAGCGCGCTGTGCGACATCCACGGGTCAGCAGCCAGCATGGCGTCCTCGTACGGCCCGAAGTCGGCCAGCCGGTGCGCCACGAAATGCTTCAGCGCGGCCTCGGCCTCCGTGCGCGTGACGGCCGCCCACCTCGGGCCGTCGTCTCCGACGAACTCGGCCACCCCGTCGCGCTGCCAGCGGTCCAGGTCCTCGTGGACCTGCGCGTCGATCTCGTCCTCGACCGGCCACCAGGGCTCGGGCACCCCCAGGGTCGGCCGCTTCGGCGCCGGCTCGCGGTTGTCGTGGTCCAGGTTCCACTGCCCGCCGGCCGGCTCGCCGCCGTCCATCAGCAGGTCGAAGCGCTGCCGCTGCCAGCGGTAGAAGTCCTCCATGAGCAGCCGCTTGCGACCCTTGACCCAGCCGGCGAACTCCTCGCGGGTGGTGACGAAGCCCCGGCCGTCCGGCACCACCTGCAGGCCGCGTTCGCGGACGAAGCGGTCGGCCCCCCACGAAGTGGGTTGTACGACGGACAGCTCGCCGTCGACCTGCTCCAGCGCCTGGTCGTAGGTGTCGACCTGCAGGAAGATCGCCTGATCCCCGAGCTCGGCGGCCCGGTGCCGCAGCCCGGAGAGCAGCAGGTGCGCCTTCGCCCGGTGGAACCGCCGGCGCCGGAACACCGCGCGCGACTCGACCAGCAGGACCGGCTGTCCGGGGGTGTCGAGGAACTGCGGGCCTAGCTGGTCGGCGAACAGCCAGCGGGTCGTCGTCATCCCCGCAGCCTGCCCGGGCCGCCCGCCGTCGGCACCTCGGGGCCGGCGCGCCGTGCGCGGGCCGACAGTTCCGTGCAAGACAGCACGCATCCGACCCCGCTGAATCTGACGGGGAGCCCTCGCCCGGCTTGTGCCCGCGAACACGCCGCACGCGCTGCGAGGAAGCTGCGCTGACCCGGCTACGCGGGCAGCGTGTCCAGCACCTCGATGAACTCGATCGGCGGGGACAGCGACGCCGGGGTGCCGGGCAGCAACGTCAGCACTGCGTCCCGCCACCACCACAGGTCCGGCGACAAGGCCCCGGGGCCGGCGGTCCACAGCGCGTCAGCGTTCGCGAGCAGGGCCTGCGCGGCGTCCAGGACCTGGCCGCGGCTGAGCATCGGCGCGCACAGCACGAGATGACGGGTGGGCAGCGCGACGAGCAGGCCCGCGACCGGTACGTCGACGTAGGTCGCCAGCCAGCTGACGTGGGTGGCCGTGAAGGCCGAGGGCGACTCCAGGGCCAGGACGTCCACGCCGCCGAGGTCGAGCATCCTGCGGGTGAGCAAGCCGTCGGCAAGCACCTGCTCGCGTGCCAGGTCGAGCAGCTCGGCCACCGGTGAGCCCCAGTCGGCGACGGCGGCCGGCGGGATCGTCCGGACGGCGCCGGCGACGTCCGCGACCAGCACCTCCACGAGCCCGGCGGCCAGCGGCCTGCGTACGACGTCGTCGGTCAGCAACGCACCCTCGGTGTAGACGCGGGCCCGCAGCAGTGGCCGCACGGCGACCTCGTCGGACAGGTCCACGATGACTTCCAGTGAGCGGGCCAGGCCCTGCAGCGCGTCCATCACGACGACCGGCCACTTCGGGATCGTCTCCAGCAGGCAGGCCGCGCGGACGTCGGCCAGCGCGACGGTGCCGGTGACCCGCCCGCGCAGCACGACCACCTCGCCGTCGAACGACACGACGGTCAGGCCGAGCCGCATGCAGGCCTCGCGCACCGCGCCCGCAAACTCCTCGTCCGGGTCGCGGGCCCGTCGCCCGCGCCACGGGCTCAGTTGACCAGCCGGTCGCGGCCGGCCCAGTACTGCTGCCGCAGCTTGAACTTCTGCACCTTGCCGGTGGCGGTGCGGGGGATCAGCTCGCGGAACTCGATACTGGTCGGCGCCTTGTACCCCGCCAGCCGCGACTTGCAGTGCCCGATCAGCTCGGCCTCGTCCGCGGTGCCGCCCTCGACGAGCACGACCAGCGCCTTGATGGTCTCGCCCCACCGGTCGTCCGGGACACCGATGACCGCGACCTCCGCGACCGCCGGATGGCTGAACAGGCAGTCCTCGACCTCGATCGACGACACGTTCTCGCCGCCGGTGATGATGACATCCTTCTTGCGGTCCTTGATCGAGAGGTAGCCCTCGTCGTCGATTTCGCCGCCGTCGCCGGTGTGGAACCAGCCGTCCTCCAGCGCAGCGTCGGTGGCGTCCGGCTGCTCCCAGTAGCCCTGCATGATGACGTTGCTACGAACAAGCACTTCGCCGTCTGGTGAGATAGCGATCTTGCAGCCGATCGCGGGCATCCCTGCGCGGGCCAGCCGCTTCGCGCTCTGTTCGGCCGGTAGCGCGTCCTCCTCGGCGCGCCGCCGGTTGACGGTCAGCAGCGGCGAGGTCTCGGTGAGGCCGTAGATCTGGGTGAACTCCCAGCCGAGCTCGGCCTCGACCCGGGCGATCACCCGGCTGGGCGGCGGTGCGCCGGCGCAGATCACCCGTACCTGGTCGCGCCCCGGCACCTCGCCCTCCCAGGTCGGCAACGCCTCGAGGACGGCGGAGACGACGGCGGGCGCGCAGCACATGACGGTGACGCCGTAACGCTGGACCCGGCGCAGGATGTCTGCTCCGTCGATCTTGCGGATGACGACCTGCGGCACGCCCATGCCGGCCATCGCGAACGGCATCCCCCACCCGTTGCAGTGGAACATCGGCAGTGTGTGCAGGTAGACGTCACGGTCGCTCACCCCGGCGTGCAGCGCGAAGGTGACCGCGTTGGTCCAGATGTTGCGGTGCGTGATCTGCACGCCCTTGGGACGGGCGGTCGTCCCGCTGGTGTAGTTGATCGTCGCGGTCGCGTTCTCATCGGGCTCCCAGGCGACCGGCATGGTGCCCGGCCGCAGCAGCGCCGCGTCGGACTCCTTGCCGAGCACGTACCGGTGCCTCGCCGTGACGCTGGACAGCGCCTCGTCGACCTCCGGGTCGACCAGCAGCAGCGAGGCCCCGCTGTGCTCGACGATGTAGGCCACCTCGCTGCGGCTGAGTCGGAAGTTGACCGGTACGACGATCCGCCCGCTCGCCGTCCCGCCGAGCAGCAGCTCCAGCAGACGCGCGGAGTTCTGGCTGACGACGGCGACCCGCTCGCCGACACCGACCCCCAGCTCGTCGAGGCCGGCGGCCAGGGACGCGGCCCGGTCGGCGAGGTCGGCGTAGGTCAGCGAGCCGAGCCCGCCGTCCTGGAACGGCTCCGGCTCGTCGACGACCCCGGTACGCCGGCCGTAGCAGAAGGCGGCGCGGTCCAGGAAGTCGGATGTGACGAGCGGCACTCTCATGGGCGGAGGCTACGACGCCCGTGCAGGGAGCACCAGCGACCCCGCACGGGTCTAACGTCGCCGACGTGGACATCGGCTACCCCCCGCCGCGACGCGCGCAGCTCGCTGACCGGCTCGGCCGGTAACGCCGTGGACCTCGGGCTGGCCGGGCGGGTCTTCGTGGTCAGCGGCGGCTCCCGCGGCCTGGGCCAAGCCGTCCGGGCCGCCGCGGACCGGCTCGGCGCGGTCGGCGTGGGCGGGCCACCGACGGGCAGTGCGCTGGGGTTGTCCGACGAGCAGTGGCGCGGCGCCTTCGACAGCGTGTTCCTCGGCACCGTACGACTGTGTCGCGCCCTCGTCGGGGCGCTACCGGAGCAGGGTGGCGCGATCGCGCTCGTCCTGTCGACGAGCGCCAAGAACCCGATACGGGGGCTGGCCGCGAGCAACGGCCGGCGCCCGGGGCTGGCGATGCTGGCCAAGACGATGGCCGACGAGCTCGGCTCGCACGGCGTACGCGTCAACGGCGTGCTGCCCGGCCGCATCTCGACCGACCGCATCCGCAGCCTGGACGCCGGCCGCTCCGCCGCCGACCTGCTGGAACGGTCCCGGGACATCCCGCTTGGCCGTGACGGCGATCCGGCCGAGTTCGGCCGGGTGGCGGCGTTCCTGCTGAGCCCCGCTGCCTCCTACGTCACTGGCGCGATGGTGCCCGTCGACGGCGGCTCGCTGCGGGCGCTGTGAATCACGGGAAGCCGGCGGCCGGTGTGTGGTTCGCCATGCAGGGCGGTGCCGGGCCATGATGGACCCGTGAGCGGTGCGTGGACGACAGGCGTCGTCCTGCTGGTGTGGGTGGCGCTGGGGATCCCGGTCTCCCTGGTCGCCGGCCGGCTGCTGGCCCGCAACAACGATCGCTACCCCGTGGTGCTGCCGCGGCAGCGCACCGGCCCGGCGCACCTGCAGCTTGTCGATGGGGCTCCGCGACGTGCCGCCCGAGGCCTGACCGTGATCGCAGCGCTGGCCGTCGTCAGCACCGGGAGCGTGACGGCAGCAGCCGCGATGGGCAGCCTGCCGAGCTCGGCGCAGGGCGCAGCAGCGGCGGTCGTCAAGGCCATCTCGCCCTTTGAGATTCCGTCGGGTGTGCAGGCTGCCGCTCCCGCTTCCAAGCCGCAGCCGCCGGCCGTCGCGCGGACGGCACCGGGGCACCCATCGGCCGCCAGCGTCGCACCGGTCACCCCGTCGACCGCGGCCCCGACGGCCGCCCCCCCGATGTCGGGGCCGATGCCGGCGGCCATGCCGGTGCCGGTTCCGCCGGCCGAGCCGCTGACGGGAAACACGCAGCCGACTGCCACCGCGACGCAGAAGCCGCTGCCGGCCCCGCCGACCCTGGCTCCGAGTCAGGCCCCCAGCCCAGCGCCTGCGCAGACCCCGGCGCCCCCGCCGATCGTGACACCGACGCAGGTACCGGCCGACACACCCTCGCCGACGTACACCGCACCGGCGGCGTCCCCGACCGTCGGCAACACGTTGCCGGCCCCGACGCCCGCACCGACCGCACCGGTACCCGCGCCGACGCCGACCCCCTGACGCCCAACCCCGGACGTCGCGGTCGGTTGTTCGCCCTCAGTCGACGGCGGGTTCGAGCGGGGCCTGGCGTTCGAACTGCGTGCGGTAGAGCTCGGCGTACAACCCGTCGGCGGCGAGCAGCTCGTCGTGCCGACCGTGCTCGACGACCCGGCCCGCGTCGAGCACCAGGATCTGGTCGGCCTCACGCACGGTGGACAGCCGGTGCGCGATGACGATGGATGTACGGCCGCTGAGCGCGGTCTTGAGGGCCTTCTGCACGGCCGCCTCGGACTCGGAGTCCAGGTGCGCAGTCGCCTCGTCGAGCACCACCACGCCGGGCGCCTTGAGCAGCAGCCGGGCGATCGCCATCCGCTGCTTCTCCCCGCCGGACAGCCGGTACCCGCGGTCGCCCACGACGGTATCTAGCCCGTCCGGGAGCGCCCGGACCAACGGTCCGACCTGGGCCGCCTCGAGCGCCGACCACAGGTCGCCGTCGTCGGCCTCGGGACGGGCGTAGAGCAGGTTGGCCCGGATCGTGTCGTGGAACATGTGCGCGTCCTGGGTGACGACGCCGACGACGTCGCGCAAGGACTGCAGCGTCACGTCGCGAACGTCGTGACCGGCGATCCGCACGGCCCCGGCGCGCACGTCGTACATCCGGGTGACGAGCTGGCTGATGGTGGTCTTGCCGGCACCGGACGGCCCGACCAGCGCAACCAGCTCGCCGGGGGCGGCCCGGAACGACACGCCGTGCAGGACCTCGGCGGGCAGGCTCTTGTCGAGCACGGCCACCGACTCGAGCGAGGCGAGCGAGACCTCCGACGCGGTCGGGTAGCCGAACCGCACGCCGACGAACTCGACGGACGCGGCGCCGGCCGGCAGCGGCTGCGCGCCGGGCTTCTCGGCAACCATCGGCTCGAGGTCCAGCACCTCGAAGACCCGCTCGAAGCTGACCAGCGCAGTCATGATGTCGACTCGTACGTTGGACAGGGCGGTGAGCGGGCCGTACAGCCGGGTGAGGTAGGCCGACAGGGCGACCACGGTGCCGACCTGCAGGGTGCCGTTGGCGGCGAAGGTGCCACCGACGCCGTACACCAGCGCAGTCGCCAGCGCCGCCACGGTCGTCAGCGAGACGAAGAAGATCCGGCCGTACATCGCCGAGCTGATACCGATGTCGCGCACTCGGGCGGCCTTGTCCCGGAAGGACTGCTCCTCGCGCTCGGGCCGGCCGAACAGCTTGACAAGCAGCGCGCCCGAAACGTTGAAACGCTCGGTCATCGTGTTGTTCATCTCGGCATTGAGCCCATAGCTCTCGCGGGTCAGCTCCTGCAGCTTCGCCCCGACCAGGCGCGCCGGGATCACGAACAGCGGCAGCAGTACCAGCGACAGCAGGGTGATCTGCCAGGACAGGACGAACATCGCGACCAGCGTCAGCACGACGCCGATGGCATTGCTGACGACGTTGGACAGCGTGCCGGTGAAAGCCTGCTGGGCGCCGAGCACATCGTTGTTGAGGCGGGTGATCAGCGCGCCGGTCTGGGTGCGGGTGAAGAACGCGATCGGCATCTTCTGGACGTGCGCGTAGACCTGGCTGCGCAGGTCGTAGATCAGCCCCTCACCGATGCGCGCCGAGTAGTAGCGGTTGATCAGCGACAGCACCGCGTCGAACAGCGCGAGCCCGGCCACCAGCAACGCAAGGGCGATCACCAGGCCCGGCCGGCCGGTCGCCGGCGGATTCGTCCCGATCCCCGAGTCAATGATCTTCTTGAAAATCAGCGGCTGGGCGACGCCCACGATGGCGGCGATGACGATGACGGCCAGGAACGCCAGGAGCTGACGCCGGTACGGCGCCGCGAACCGGATGATCCGCTTCCAGGTGCCGGGCGCCAGCCGTTGGCCCTTCACGTCCGGGTCCCGGCGAAAAGATCGCATCATCGTCATTTGCGCGACGTCCACGGGCGGCCTCCCGGCAGTTAGAAGGCGGACACCCCCGTCAGCGCACGGCCGATGATGAGCTTCTGGATCTGGCTCGTACCTTCGTACAGCGTGGTAACGCGGGCGTCTCGCAGGTACTTCCCCGCGGGATACTCATCGATGTAGCCATAGCCGCCGTATGCCTGGACACAGTTGTTGGCCGCCACGACGGACGCCTCGGTAGCGAACAGCTTGGCCTTGGACGCAGCCAGCGCGTAGTCCTCGCCCCGGGCCTTCAGGTCCGCACACCGCCAGGTCATCAGCCGGGCGGCATCGAGCTGCACGGCGGTGTCGGCGAGCAGCTCCTGGATCAGCTGATGAGCCGCGATCTTCTTGCCGAACTGCTCGCGCTGCGTCGTGTACTCGATCATCGAGTCCAGGCAGGCCTGCATGATCCCCGTGCAGGACGCCGCAATCGACATGCGGCCGTCACCGAGCGCCGACAGGGCGGCCCGGATGCCGTTGCCCTCGACGCCGCCGAGCAGCGCCTCCGGCCCGACGACGACGTCGTCCAGCACCAGCTCGGCGGTGTCGCAGGACCGCAGGCCGAGCTTGCCGTGGATCTTGTTGGCGGTGAACCCCGGGGTCTCGGTGGGCACCAGGAACGCGCTGACGCCGCGACTGCCCGCACCCCCGGTGCGGGCCATGACCAGCGCCACACCGGCGATGGTGCCGTTGGTGATGAAGATCTTACGCGTGTTGATCTTGTACGAGCCGTCGTCCTGCCGCACGGCGGTCCCCGTGAGATTGCCCGCGTCACTGCCGTGGTCGGGCTCGGTCAATCCGAAGCAGGCGAGCACCTCACCGGTCGCCATCAGCGGCAGCCACCGCCGCTTCTGCTCGTCGGTGCCCATCCGCTCGATGACCCCCGCAACCAGGCCGAGGTGCACCGAGACGATCGAGCGGACATTGGCGTCGCCACGGCCGAGCTCCTCGATCAGCAGGACGTACGACAGCGGGTCGGCCCCGCCACCGCCGTACTCCTCGCCGATCGTCAGGCCGAGGAACCCGGTCTCCTTCAGCCCCTCCAGCGCTTCCTGAGGAAAGCGCTCCTCACGGTCGTTCGTGAGGGCGCGCGGGGTCACGACGTCGTCCACCCACACGCGCACCACCTTGCGGAAGGCATCCTGCTCGGGGCTCAGGCTCAGATCCATGCTGTCTCCTGTGGTCAGGCGGTCTTTCTGCGGGTGGCCCCGCCGCGCCCACGCAGCGCTACGCCGGACTCCGACAGCATCCGGTGCACGAAGCCGTACGACCGGCCGGTGGCCTCCGCCAGCAGCCGGATGCTCTGCCCCGACTCGTACTTGCCCTTCAGGTCGGCGGCCAACTTGCCGCGCTCATCGCCGATCACCCGGCTGCCCTTTTTGATCTCTGCCACGTCGCACCTCTCCAGCTGCCCCCGGGATCCGTCCCTGCGATGATCAGTCAGTACCGCAGGCGCTGCCACCCGAACCCCAGCCGGCGAAGGCTCAGTCGCAGCCGCAGACCCCGGAGGCCGCCCGCAGCTGGAAGCAGGACGGGCAGGTCGCGCTCTTGAGGGCCGCGGACTCGGCGGCGGCCTCTGCGGCCAGGGTCGCCGCCCGGGTGGCTGCGGCCCGGGTGGAACGCTGCTTGGACTTGGCCTCGGCGGCCTCGCGCTCCGCGGAGGCGGACGCCGACCGCTCGAAGGCCTCGCGGTTCTCGATCTCGAAGACCCGCTGGCGGATGGTGTCGGGCACGAACTGCATCGTCTGCTGGCAGAGCTCGACCGCCACGTCGACGTCAGCACACTCGAGCGCCACGATCTCGACGACGTCGCCGTGCACGAGGTCCGGGTCGGCCGCCACGAGCGCGTCGACCCTGCGTACGGCCTCATCGACCTGGTTCTGCACGTCGGTGGGGACGTCGTGCACGAGCTCGCCGGTCTGCTCCACGCTGCTGCCTGCCTTCTGGTCCGCACATCGACTGCGAGATGCGCACGGGGGTCATGCCGGGGTGCCGCTGCGCCCGCCGGTGCGGGCCCTGCACGCTCTGGCACAAGTATGGCAGGCCCCAGCCCGGCAGGCCCTCGCCTCGTGATGTGCGGTGCCGCTCAGGCCGGGTCGGATGCCGGGACCAGCATCGCGAGTACGGCGGTCCGGTCGACCTTGCCGTTGCGGTTGCGCGGCAGCGCCTGGACGATCCGCAGGGGGCGCGGGACCGCGTGCGCACCGAGCCGGTCGCGGACGGCCCGCTGCAGCACGCCGGTGTCCGGGGTCGCGCCCGGCGCCGCGACGACTGCCGCGCCGACGCTCTGGCCGGCGACCCGCGAGGGCACCCCGACGACGGCGGCATCGCTGAGCAGGCCCGAGCTGAGCAGCGCGCGTTCGACCTCGGCGGGGTAGATGTTCACGCCGCCGCGGATGATCAGGTCGACGGCCCGGCCCCCGACATACAGATAACCCTCGACGTCGAGGCGGCCCAATGAAGCGCGCCGACGTAGTGTTTGTGATGCGCCGCCCTGGCATGTTTGCTGTGTGGGCGGGGACGCTCGAGCGCGACAACTGGCTCGTCGCGGAGGTACCGACGGCGACGGATGCGGACGGGATGGCGCGTCGGCTCGCTGGATGGGTTCGACCTGGGCCTTGGCTGCGATCACCTGGTCGCCGCGGCAGCGGCGGCGCTGCGGGAGGTGACCGGGCGGGCGTTGCGGGCCGGGGTGCTGTTTGGGCCGGAACGGGCGGGCCTGGACAACGACGACATGGCGCAGGCCGATACCCTGGTGCGCTATCCGCTCAACCCGGCGTTCGACAGCCTGAACCTGGCGCAGGCTGTCATGGTCATGGCCTACGAATGGTGGGTGGCCGCCGACGCGACGCCCCCGGTGCCGATCGACTGGCCGGGACTGTTCGGCAACGCGTACCCGGTCGAG
>ENA-OFCD01000523-OFCD01000523.1-metagenomes-genome-assembly--contig:-NODE-523-length-24255-cov-3.558967_pt1 | contig 24255 bp, 17 predicted proteins | sample MGYA00153392_OFCD01 | MGnify analysis MGYA00153392
CGAACAAAGCCGCGAGCCCTGCGGCTGCGAGCCCGAGACCCCAACCGAGACCCCAGCGAGAGAGTCGAGCTGTCCTGCTTCTTGCGAACATTGAGACCTCCAAAGGCGTGCGTGTCGCACGACCACGAGTGAGTGGGTGGCTTACCAGCCCAATTAGCGAAAAATTTACACCAAGTTTCCCCTCGTGGCTTCAATGATCTGGCTCGTTGCGCGAGTGCCGTTATGATTGTAGCCCGTGGGCTCGCGCTGGGATCGCACGACCAAGGCATATCTCGAGGAGTGGCAGCCGCGCTTCGTGCCCTATCACCTCGACCTCGCGCGCGAGGTCGGGCTCCATGCGGGTGACCGTGTCGCGCTCATCGATGCAGGACCGGACGTGCTGCCGTTCGCACGCGCGGTGGCGCCCAACGGGCACTTGCACATGTACGAGCGTGAGCCCTCGCAGCAGCGCGCATGCGAAGCGAGCCTCGAGCGCGCAAGACCTGCACGGCCTAGCGACGTTCTCCGATGGCGATGCGTTGGGCTCCGACCTCGACGCGGTGGTGTGCGCGTTCGGTCTCCGGCACAAGGCCGATCGTCGCGCCGCGCTCGCGAAGTGGCGAGACGCTCTCGGCCCCAAAGGCAAGCTCGGCCTGATGATGTGGGGCCCCGCGCAGCCCGATGATCCGCAAGACTGGCTCGCCACGGCCGCACGGGAGATCGATCCGGCGCTCGATTTTGCGCGCGTTCGCATCGACACCGAACGAAACGCGCTCGCGTTCTTGATGGAGTCGGCCGGGGTCGCGCTCGTGCGGCACACGGTCGTGCAGCACAACGTCACGTTCCGCAGCGCGCTCCTGTTCGTGACGGCGCTCGTGGACGCGAGCGAATGGCGGGCCGAGTACTCGAAGCTCTCGCCAGCCGTCGCCGCGCGCATCACGGCGCGCGTGTGTGAGCTCGCCGGAGGCCCCGACGCTCCGGTGGTCTTCGATCCGGTCGCGACGATCGCGATCGCGGGATTGCCGGGCGCCGAGATCGAGCTCCCGCACAGGCCGAGCGTTCGAATCCCAGCGGCCGTACCGGTGAAGGTGTGAGCGTCGTCGATTGGAAAGCGGAGATCGTCAAGGACGCGCTCGAGGCCAACGCAGCGCTCACGCGCGTACGACCTCTCGACGACCCGAAGGCACTAGTACCTCGGCGCAGTGGTTGTGACTGTGATCACGCGGCGGTGGGGGGTCGCTGGCTTGGGGCGGACGGACAGGTTCGCCCTGCCGAGTTTCTCGCGCGGAAGCGCGTATTGCTCGATCCATCGAGCGCAGCCGTGGGTACGCGGCGCTCTACGATCCCGCGCGCCTCGTGTTGCACACGCGCGCAGGCCATGACGCACCCAAGAAGAAGCGGAAAAAGCGCTAGCGCATCGCAGCGCCGAGGGCGGAACATGCCTTTTCGGTTCACTGGAAATGCGCTACATCGCTCCCTCGCCTCTCTAGGCCCCTCAGTTCAGGAGCGTTTCATGTCGCGTTATCGTTTCACGTCCGAGTCCGTCACCGAAGGCCACCCGGACAAGCTCTGCGACGCCGTCTCGGACTCGATCCTCGACGCCATCCTCGCGCAGGACCCGCGCGCCCGCGTCGCATGCGAGTCGCTCGCGAAGACCGGAATGGTCGTCGTGGCTGGCGAGATCACGACCACCGCGGTCGTTGACTACGCAACCATCGTCCGAAGCACCGTCCGCGACATCGGCTACACGAACTCCGAGATGGGCTTCGACGCGACGACCTGCGCCGTACTCACCGCCATCGAGAAGCAGAGCCCGGACATCTCGCAAGGCGTGACCGAAGGCGAGGGCATGTACAAGGACCAGGGCGCAGGCGACCAAGGCCTCATGTTCGGCTACGCGTGCGACGAGACCGACAACCTCATGCCGGCCCCGATCGACTACGCGCACGCGCTCGCGCGCCAGCTCGCTCAGGTCCGCAAGAACGGCAAAGCGGCCTTCTTGCGCCCCGACGGCAAGACGCAGGTCACCCTCGAGTACGAGAACGACCAGCCCGTTCGCGTGGACGCGATCGTCGTCTCGTCGCAGCACTCGGAGGACGTGAAGTACAAGACGCTCCGCGAGGCCATCATGGAGCTCGTCATCGAGAAGGTGATCCCGAAGAAGCTCATCGACAAGCAGACCAAGTTCCACGTGAACCCCACGGGTCGCTTCGTCATCGGTGGACCGCAGGGCGACTGCGGCCTCACCGGTCGCAAGATCATCGTCGACACGTACGGCGGCATGGGCCGTCACGGCGGCGGCGCGTTCAGCGGCAAGGACCCTTCCAAGGTGGATCGCTCGGCCTGTTACTACGCGCGCTTCATCGCGAAGAACGTCGTCGCTGCCAAGCTCGCTCACCGCTGCGAAGTGCAGATCGCGTACGCGATCGGCGTGGCCCAGCCCGTCGGCGTCAACGTCAACACGTTCGGCACCGGCAAGGTCTCGGACGAGCGCCTCGGCCAGTACATCGTCGAACACTTCGACATGCGCCCCAAGGCCCTCATCGAGGAGCTCAACCTGCTTCGCCCCATCTACAAGGCGACCGCCGCGTACGGTCACTTCGGCCGGAGCGAGTTCGCTTGGGAGAAGACCAACCGTGCGGCGAAGCTCGCCGACGATCTCCTCGGCGGCAAGGTGAAGTCGAACGGCCAGTCCAAGAAGGACAAGAAGAAGGGCAAGTCGGGTCACGCAGACGCGTGAGCTGAACTCGCTTCAACGCGAAACGGCGAAGCTCGAGAGGGCTTCGCCGTTTTGCGTTTGTGCCGAGGGAGTTCTAGGTCACGGACACGAGTTCGCTGGCGGAGTCACGCCAGAGTCGAACGTCGGCTTAGGCGCTTGCACGCTCGCGTCGATGGGGGCGCTCGCGTCGCCGTGCGCACCGCCGTCGCTCACCGGAGGAGCGCCGCCATCGGTCGGTAGCGGCTGCGGACCCTTCGCAAAGTTGATCAGGTCTTGGAGTGTACCGTTGAAGTCGTTGCCGTCAGCGTTGCTGCCGATGCCCGCGTACGAGACGCTATCTGTGTACTGCCAGATCATCCACTCGTTCCAACCGCTCGGCATCGTCGGGCACTTCGGCCCGTAGTTGGCGACCCAAAGCGGATACGCCGTGAAGCCCGCGCCCACGCTGCCGCTCATGAACGCCGCAGTGTAGATCATCGGCTTGCGGTTGATCTTGCCCTCGACGTAGTTGAGCCACTTCTTCATCGAGGCTTGGATCGCGGCGGGGCCGAGGTTGTCCGTGACCTCGATGTCCATGACGGGCGGGAGGTCGTCCGAGGCAAGCCCACCCGCCTGTTTCAACATCGAGAACATCAAGTCCGCTTGCGCGATGGGGTCCTCCCCCGGATGGAAGAACTGGTAGGTGCCTCGGAGCACGCCGGCCTTTTTCATCCCCGGCCAGTTGGCCGCGAACTGGTTGTCCGGAAAGCCCGTGCCGTCGCTCACTCGCGCGATCGAAAATTCCACGCCGGCCCCCTTGGCCTTCTGCCAGTCCACGACGCCCTGATAGGTGGACACGTCGATGCCCTTGGTGACCGCGCCTTTCGCGCAGATCGAAAGCGCGGCGGCGCTGCTCGCGCACGTGTTGTCGGAGCTACTGCTGCAAGCGACTGAAGCGATGGAGGTCAAGGCGAGTGCGACGAGGGCAATGCGCATACGCCGGTGCATCGCACGCTTCGTGCCGTTTCGCGAACACGAGAAAACGCGTGAATCGTGAGGGATCGCGGCTTGTCCTCGAAGGCCATCGCGAGCCCGCTCGCGAACTATCGCGAGCGCTCGGGACTGACGCCGAGCGGTTAGATCGCTAACGACGCAATTAGTCGGGATCGCCAACGCGGCTGAAATCAGCCTCGGCCAGAGTCCTTTACATCTGGCCTGGTCCTTGCGCTGTCCAGGTCGGCCGGGGGGGTTAGGTGCGTCGAGCATCGACCACGGCTCGAGGGAGAGCGATCATGACTTGGTGTTCTTGGGCGTTGCGCGCTGTGGCGATGGGCGGCTTGTTCGCGGTGTGTGCTTTGGGGACGGGTTGCGCGCAAGAGCGTGATCCCATCAATCACGTGCAACCGAACGTGATGAGCAAACACTTCTTCCTCGGCACCGATCTGAGCGACGCGAGCGACGATCCGGAGTTCTATTGGCGCAACTACGTCGTCGGCGGATCGGCGAGCCAATCGATGATCGGCATCGGCTCTTGGGGCGGCATCGACCGCATCAAGTGGGAGGTTTCCGAGAAGCTTCTCATCGCGCGCAAGAGCTATCAAATCGCCAACGGTCAGGACGCACGGTCGCAGATCGACCCGCACGCGCCGGGCAGCGTAGACGCCTACGGCAACAAGCTCGTTCAGTCGGAGACGGGCACGGTGGTCGCCGCCTACCAAATCTCCAGCCACTTCGACGTTCGCCGCGCCTACAATCCGGCCACCGGCGAAGAGCTCAACGTCGTCGAAGAAAACACGAGCGATCGCCCTTGGAACCAGCGCGAGTTCCTTCGCGTCGACTGGTCCACCAACGTGGTCGAGAACCCGATGTGGGAGGACATGTTCCTCGGCAAGGTGTTCGGCAACATCTCCGTTACGCCGCTCGCGTACTCCGTGACCGACCCTCGCAACGTGGACGCACCCCACATCGACGAGAAGGACGGCTACCTCGACATCACCAACAAATACTATTTGACGCCCGCGCAGACCACGTCGCCCTTCAGCGATCAGACGGCGAAGGTTCCCACGTGCGTCGTCATCGGTATCTTCACCGGCTCGGCCACCTTCGAGTGTGACTCACAAGAGGCAATCGTCCGACACTCCTACTGGCGGATCGACCCCAATCACGACTTCGAGGCGCTCGAGAACACGCAGGCAAACCTCGACGTCATCGGTAACCCAGGCGGATTGGGTGATAGCCGCTCCGTGGGTATCGTCACGGCGGGGCGCCAAGGCTTCGACCCGCAATATGGGTATACCGACAAGCTCTATCACCGCTTCGCGCACCACCATAACGTATGGAAGAAGAGCCACCAGGCAGCGGTCTGCCAGACGAACGACGACCTCGACAAGAACGGCACGGCAGACGCCTGCGAGAACGACGTCACGCACTACGCCGGCTCCACCGGCTCGCAGTGCGACCCATTCACCAAGACCTGCACGATCCCCAATCGCGATCGCAAGGTGAAGCCCATCGGCTATTGGGTGAACGGCGACGCGCCGTTCGAGCTGCAAGACACGATGGGGCCCGACGGCAAGCCGATCGATCGCGGCACGCTCGAAGACCTCATCTATTCTTGGAATCAATTGATGAGCGTCGCCCTCGCATATTCACGCGAGGTGGAGTGCCGCAGGACCGGCGACGGCGACCGCGATACTTGCCACGCACTCTATTTCGAGTCGACCGACGACCCGGCCACCAAAGTGATGGTGAGCTTCGGTGGTTGGTTGACGGACAAAGTCAAAGAGCCGACTCCCGCCGTTACCTTCTGCCACAACCCCGTGCGCGTTTATGACTTGCACGAGACCTGCGGTGAGACGGGAGCGCTGGCGCGCGTCGGCGACGTTCGAAAGAACTTCGTCTTCTATTGGCCCTACGACTCGCGCGCGCCATGGGGCGGAATCGCCAACTGGAACGCGGACCCGCTCACTGGAGAGATCATCGGCGGCGCTGCGCAGATCATGGGCCGCTCGGCCACCTATGCAGCCTCGCTCGAGCGCGACGTGTTGCAGATCGCGATGGGCGACCAGAAGATCGAAGACCTCATACAAGGCGCGCCTGCCGCGACCTACTCGAAGACGCTGCTCGGCGGCTCGATGCCCTCGACACCCCTCGACGTCAACGAGCTCCAAAGGCGCGTCAATGCGCTGGACACGGACGCGGATCGCCGCGCGCTCGGCTTGCCGCCGGTGCCTGCCGACTCGATGAACGCGGTGATGGCGCAGATTCAACGCCAGGCCGTGTCCGTCAGTGATCCGACTCAATTCTCCAATGCGCTGTTGGCCTTCGACACCTATTCGAAGAAGCTCCAAAATACGCCAGAGGAGGCGCAGCTCGTCGACTCGAGCTGGCTCGTGAATACGATCGGCGCTTCGCCGACGACGTCATTGTCGGACGAGGTGCTCAATCGAGCCTCTCCACTGCGCGGAATGGATCCGGGCAGAATGCACGCCTTCAAGGACGTGCTCGAGGCCAACCTCCACCAGCGCGGCGTGTGCTTCTTGGAGAACGAGGCGCCCGCGTATGGCAGCGTTCAGCTGCCGTCTTTGGCGAAGTGGTTCAAGGACAAATACAAGGACCTCGATCCGATCGCGCGCGGCCAGGCGATGTATCAGGACCTCTGGAAAGAGACCGTCAAAGGTATCGCGCTGCACGAGATTGGGCACTCGCTCGGAATGCTCCATCAGTTCGCCTCTTCTTGGGACTCGCCCAACTATCAACCTCAATATTGGCAGTTGCGTACCAACGAAGGCGCCGCGCTAAAGAGCTGCAATGGGCAGCCGCGAACGCCGGGCGACAACGACTCCTGCATGGGCCCTCGTTACCTCGATCCCGAGACCACGGATGAGCAGGGCCTCGGTTCGGAGTCACGCCCGAACGTGCAGTACTTCGGAAACACCTCCACGATGGAATACCAACTAGAGCGCTTCGGCGAGACGGCGGGCCTCGGCACGTACGACTTGCACACGATGAAGGCGCTCTATGGTCGCGTGCTCGAGACGCTGGACGACAGGCAGCTCGGGCCGACCGTGCAGCTCGGCGCACGTTGGCGGGCTTACTCGCAACTCATCGACAGAGATCTCTATCAAGTAGGCAACAACGTCAGTTTTCGTCACTACACGGAAATGGCGCGACTGATGAAGATCTTCGACCCGAAGCGAGACTGTCGCGCCGCCACGGACGCCGAGAAGCAGACCGCGGAGTGGCGTGTAGTTCACTCGAAGGTCTGCGCACCGGAGCCTCGCGATCACTGGGCGTGGCAAGACTTCGCGATTAGCGATCAATTGAAGCCGTTCAACAACTCGGCGCCCTACTATCACGCGAAGGTCGCAGGTAAGGACTACACGCGATGGGTCTACAAGTGGGGCTCGACTCACAACGCGTATTTCCACACCAATGACTCGGACGCAGGCGCAGACGCCTACGAAGTCACGATGAACACGATTCACAAGTTCGACGTGACCTACCCGTGGACCTACTTCCGCCGTCAGAACCGCGAATACTACTATCGCAGCATCGCGAGCCGCGTCTCGGATGGGTATTTCGAGCGCGTGCGCGCCTACCACTGGCAGATCGCCAACTCGCTTGGGCAGAGCCAGCCGTCGCAGTTGAACAGCGATGACGATGCGCGCCCCATGGCGATCGCACAGACGGAGATCTTCAATTTCCTCACGCGAACGGTCGTGATGCCGGAGCCCGGAGGCTATGTGTCGAGCGATCGCGACGCCTCTGTCGGCGCGGGCAAGCCCGTGGAGATGGGTGGGCGGCCGATCTTCGACGTGCCGGGGTTCGCGCAGGGCGCACCCGACTTCACGATCGCCATTGCCGATGGGCGCTTCATCGTGGAGCAATACAACAACTCGCAGGGCGGCTCTTGGGACTACCTCCACTGGATGGACCACGCGGGCTTTTCGGCCGAGAAAGAGTTCGCACTCTCGGCGCTCGTGGACGGGCGCCCCACGCTCTACACGATCAGCCGACAGAACGCGGTGGATGGTCGCAACAACATGATCAACTTCCGCACGGACCTTCCGCAGGCGCTCGATCGCTTCGTCGGCGGTGTCATGTCGGGTGATTGGTCCACCGTCGCCATGTCGGTCCCGGCGACCGGCAAGACGCCGACGCCGCAGATGCTGGATCTCACCGGCATCAGCGTTGCGCCTTCACGCCCCTCCGACGCTCGCATCCTCGCGCCGAACCTCGGCTACAGGCAGCAACTCGCCACCGCGATGCTCGTCGGCCTGCACTCGCGACTCAGCACGGACATGGCGCTCGTCAATAAAATGCGCCTGTGGGTCGAGGGCCAGGTTGGCGGCGTGACCATCCCGGACGCACAGCAGATCCGGTTCACCAATCCGCTCAGCGGTTACACGTACGTCGCGCGCAAGTACGGCAACGAGAAGATTGACGGACGGGTCGTCGACAAGGGAATCGCGTCACGAATGTTGGCGCACGCGAACACCCTCGTGACGGTGATCTACAAGGTGGCGCGCGACGGCCAGAACGCGCCCATCCTCGACGCGTACGGGCGCCCGACGCTCGTGCTCGACGGCAACGGCGCGACGATCTCCGAGCTGAGCGCGAACGTCAGCGAGCAAGACCTCGTCGGGTACATCGGCCTGCTCGACTCGGTGAAGCAGATCGAGAACCAGCTCGGCTACGGGCCGCTCTAACCGGCGCCCATCATCGATCGCTCGCTCCCCGCACCCCGGGGGGGGGGGGGGCGGTGCGGTCGTGCTCGGCAGTGGAGCTGCGGCAGAGGCTCCCGAGAGCGAGATCGCGACGCCCAACGCGAGCAGCAGCAAGACGCCGACGACGCTCGCGAGCATGATCGAGCGCCGCCTGGACAAAGACTCCGGCTCCGGCTCCGGCTCTCCGTCCGACAAGCTCGGAGGCTCGAGGGACTCAACTGCATCCGCCGAGGTGAGGACGGGCGCCATCGCCGACTCTTCGACATTGTCTTGGTCGAGCGTCACGGTCGGCTTCTTGCGCTGCTCTGCGGCTTGAAGCGCGAGGTCCACCACCTTGCGTCGGGCCTCGTTCCGATCTTTGAGTTGATCGACGACATACTTGGCCACGTCACGTGACGTCGTCCCGAGCTTGCTCTCTCGAAGGGCGGCCTCGATCGCGTTTCCGAGTTCCAACGCGGTGCCGATGCGCTTGTCTGGGTCCCGAAAGAGCGCTCGCGCGACGACCGCACGCAGCGCCGCAGGTACCTCGTCGGGCAGCGGATCGAACGGGAGGTTCGGGTCCGTCAACATCTGTAGCGTCGCCGTCTGGCTATCGCCCCCATACGCCGGTCGGCCCGCGAGCATGTGGTAGAGCATCGCGCCGATCGCCCACAAATCGGCCCTGCGATCGACAGGCTTGCTCATCGCCTGCTCCGGCGCCATGTAGAGAATCTTCCCCTTGAACATGCCAGTGCTCGTCTCGCCCGTGACGCGATCACGCGCCTTGGCGAGCCCGAAGTCGATCAGCTTCACTGCCCCTTTGACACTGACGAGAACGTTCTGGGGTGAGACGTCGCGGTGAACGACGTGCAGGAGATTTCCGTCTTTGTCAGCAAGCTCGTGCGCGGCGTGCAGACCGGCACACGCGTCCGCGCAGACTCTCGCGACGATGCCGACGGGGATACGTTTGCCGTCACGCTCGGAGGCTCGAACCAGCTGCGACAGTGACTCTCCGTCCACCCACTCCATGACGAGAAAGAGGAGGTCCCCGTGCTCGCCTAGATCGAAGATCTGCGCGACGTTCGGGTGCCCGATGCCGGACGCGATGCGCGCCTCGTCGAGGAACATCTGTTGAAAGCGTAGGTCGGTCGCGTACTGCGAGAGGATCGTCTTGACCGCGACCAGCTTCTCGGTGCCATGCAATCGCGCGAGCCACACCTGCGCCATGCCCCCCTGCGCGATCGGACAGAGCAGCTCGTAGCGGTCCAACCGGAAGCCGGGCTCGAGCGTCAACGCGGACTCTAGGGGAGAAGAAACCAACTCCTGTAGAATGTACCGCTAGCCCGCTAGAAGAGGGCAACCATCACGGGTTGTCGTCGATCGAAACGATTCCAAGCGCTCAGCCGCTTGCCGCGCGACCTCGATTTCGGCCTCTCTCGAGCAACCCCACGATCTGGTCGGGACTGAGTGTTTTTGCGCGGGCCCTCAGACGCTCTAGCGCGCCGGCTCGGTCTTGCGTCCCTTCGGGAATGGGTGCCGCGGGGAGCGGTGCCGTGGAAGCCTCTGCGGGCGGGGAGGCGGGTGCGTCGTTGATGGAGGGATCGCTTGGCGCGGCGGGTGGGAGCTGCTCGCTGCTCACGGGTCGCTGGGCGCGCGCGGCACGCAGGGCGGTGGCGCGGTCCACGAACGCCTTCGACTTGGAGTCGAGCCTCGTGAATTTCAGCGAGAGACCTTGCTCGCCGTTGACCGTCTTTTGGCCAACGACCTTGCCCTCTGCCCGCATGACGGAGGTGCCGTCTTGGAGCGTGAGCTCGAAGCGAATCACTTGACCCTCCGGACGCGGCGCGACTCCGAGCAGCACGATGCCGGACTTCGAGAGCGCGTCGAGTTCGCTCTCGAGCAGTGCGTCCTCTGAGCCATAAGGCCGTGAGACGCGGATCCCGATGGTTGCTTTCTCTTCAGCCATGCGTCCCTCGGTGGAAAGTTCGACGATAGCGCGGGTCGCGTGCGGTTTGCTAGAACTCGCCGACCATGGCCAAGGTACTCGTCTTAGGGTCCGGATCGAGAGAGCACGCGATCGCCGCGGCGGTCGCGAAGGAGGGGCACGAAGCGCTGGTGTTGCCGGGCAACGCGGGCACGCATTCGGTCGCGCGAAATGTCGTCGGCAGCGTCGACGACCTCGAGAGCGTCTTCATCGCCTGCGCCGAGAATCAGCCGGATCTCGTCGTCGTCGGTCCCGAGCAGCCGCTCGTCGACGGCCTCGCGGACGCGCTCCGTCAGAGAGGTTTCACGGTCTTCGGACCTAGCCAGGCTGCCGCTCGACTCGAAGGAAGTAAGGCATTCATGAAGCGCTTCCTTAAGCGCAACCAGATCCCCACCGCAGAGTTCGAAGTGTTCGACGACGCGGACCGCGCCGAGGCGTACATCCGCGCGGCGAACCGGCCGCTCGTCGTGAAGGCCGACGGCCTGGCGGCCGGTAAAGGTGTCGTCGTCGCGTCGTCCACGGACGAAGCGCTCGGCGCCGTTGCCATGATGATGCGCGATCGCGTGTTCGGCACAGCGGGAGACGTCGTCGTCATCGAGGAGCTGCTGCCCGGAGACGAGGCGAGCTTTCACGTCGTGTGCGATGGCACGCGCTTCGTGTCGCTCGTCGCTGCCCAAGATCACAAGCGAGTCGGCGACGGTGATCGCGGTCCGAACACGGGAGGAATGGGAGCGTATGCGCCCGCGCCGATCGTTGACCCCGCGCTCGCCCTCGCAATCGAGCGCCAGATCGTCGCGCCAACGCTACGTGCGATGGCCGCGGAAAATAGCCCCTTCGTGGGTGTGCTCTTCGTGGGCCTCATGATCCAGCGCGGTGTGGCGCGCGTCCTCGAGTTCAACGTCCGCTTCGGCGATCCCGAGACCGTCGCGCTGTTGCCGCTCTACCCAGGCCACGTGTACGCGCTGCTGCACGGTGCGGCGACCGGCGCTCTTCCTCTCGCGCCTGCTCCGCAGGGACACGCGGTCTGTGTAGTGATGGCCGCCGAGGGATATCCGGGCTCTCCGACCAAGGGCGACCCGATCGACGGCCTAGACGCAGCGCTCTCGCCAGGACAGTTCGTGCGCCACGCAGGCACCGCCACACGCGAGGACCGCGTCGTCACGTCCGGGGGCCGCGTGCTCGCCGTAGGCGCTACCGGCGAATCATTGCAGACCGCACGTGACTCCGCGTACGAAGCCGTGGCCCGGATTGCATGGCGCGGCGAGCATCACCGAAGCGACATCGGCCACCGCGGCCTACCGCGCGTGCAGTGACGCCGCGAACATCGCCGCACGCTCCACGTAGTGGGTCGCCGCGAACTTCAAGAACACGAGCTCTTCCGGCGTGAGCGGGCGGACCACGCGAGCCGGCGAGCCCATCGCAAGGACGCCCTCGGGGATCACCTTGCCCTCGGTGACGAGCGAGCCAGCGCCGAGCACGGAGCGCGCTCCGATCTTCGCGTGGTTGAGGACGATGCTGCCAATGCCAATGAGTGACTCGTCACCGATCGCGCACCCATGCAGCATCACCGTGTGGCCCACCGTCACGCGGTCGCCGATCACGAGGCGGATGCCGAGGTCGGTGTGAAGCGCGGCGTTGTCTTGGATGTTCGAGTCCTCGCCGACCACGATGAGGTCATTGTCACCGCGGAGCGTGGTGCCAAACCAGACGCTGCTGCGCGCGCGGAGCTCCACCTGTCCGATGATGCACGCGCTCGGCGCGACCCACGCGGAGGCGTTGATCAGAGGGTGTTTGTCGCCCAGGTCGTAAATCATCGGAACAGGAATGCCTCGGCGCACCAGACCACGACGGTCACGCCGGGCACAAGCGTCCACCCAAAAACGGACGCCGTGTTCGCGGCGTGCTCGCGCTCGTGGGTCATGAAACGAAAGATCAGCGCGCTGACGAGGACGTTGACGAGCTGCGGGATCCACTCCGCCGGATAGCCGAGCGCGCTCGTGAGCAAGAGCACTGCACCCAAGAAGCGGTACGCGGCCGCTCGCGGCGGAACGACCATCGTGCAGCACGCGGCGAGCACGAACATCATGGACGACTTGTCGAAGTGCGCCGCGCCTTCGGGCCGCAAGAACACGAGCCCGACGAACGTCTCGAGGATGGCAACGACCAGGCAGATCCCGAGCGCGACGAACGGAAGAGTCAGAGAGACGGCTTCCTCCTTGGGACTAACGCCTCCGCCGCGCGGGTTGTTGCTGGGCATCGTGCTCGAGATGTGTGAGGGGGCGACCTCCGCGCGTGGCGATCCGTAGCCACCGAGACCCTGCACTGCGGGCGGCAGCGTCGCTCGCGGAGGCGGCGCGGGCGCGATGGCCGGAGGTGATGAGACGGTCGGTGCCACGCGACTCGCCATCGCCATCGACACCTCGGCGACGCCCGTCACCACTTGCCATGAGGTCGCGCCTGCGCGCGCCACGTGCGCGTCCGTCGGGATCCTTCCTTCCAGCACGCCGCGGGCGAGCGCCGCTCCCGGCATGGGTCCGACGTGCTGCCCGTTCGGCTGATAGACGAACCACTCGCTCATTGCACACGTCGGCATTACCGACATGGTGCCCCGCGCGCAACTTCCAACCTCGACACAAAATCAGGCGCAATCGTGTTATGGCCGAGCGATGGCCGAGATCGCTCCCCTAACGCCGCTTCGCTACGATCTCTCGAAGCTGGCGAACGGCCTCGGAGACGTAGTCGCTCCTCCTTACGACGTGATCGACGAGGCGCAGAAGGCGGCGCTCCTCGCACGGCACCCGCACAACATCGCGCGGCTGATCCTGCCGAACGGCGAGGGTGACGCCAAGTACGCGAACGCGGCGAAGATGCTGGAAGAGTGGCGCGCGCAGAACGTGTTCGTGCGAGACACCGAGCCATCCTTCTATCGTTACGACCAGACCTTCCTGCCGCCCGGCGGCGGAAAGACCGGCATCACGCGGCGCGGGTTCCTCGCGCTCGTGAAGCTGCACCCGTTCTCGGATCGCGTCGTGCTGCCGCACGAGCGCACGCTGAGCGGTCCGAAGGAAGATCGGTTGAAGCTGTTTCGCGCGACCAAGACGAACCTCTCGCCGGGCTTCATGCTCTACCGAGATCCGCGCGGGAATCTAAACGAGCCGCTCGAGACCGGAGACGTGATCACGGAGTTCTCGTCGGGCGACGGCGTTCACCACGTGCTCGCGAAGGTCACCGCGCGCGACGCGATCCGCGCGATCACCGAGGGCGTCGCGAAATCCACGCTGCTCATCGCCGACGGCCACCACCGCTACGAGACGGCGCTGCGCTACCGCGATGAGGCTCTCACCGCCACGAGCGACGCGCGGGCCGAGCCCAGGTACTTCATGACCTTCCTCGCGAACGGCGACGACCCGAACCTCGTCGTGTTCCCCACGCACCGACACGTGCATTCACTGACGAGCTTCTCGTTCGACGAGCTGATCAGCAAGGCGTCGACGACGTTCGTCGTGAAGGCGCTTCCGCTGAACACGAACTCCGACGTGGCGACCAAAGAGCTCGCAGACGCCGCCAAAAAAGGGCCTAGCGTGTGCGTGCTGGGCAAGGGCGGTCGGGCGGCGATCCTCACGTTGCGCGCGGACGTCGATCTCGCGGCGCACGCGCAGCTCGGGCAGAAGATCGAAGTGCTGCGCAAGACGGACGTCGCCGTGCTGCACTCGGGCATCCTCGAGCCCCTGCTCGGCATCACACCCGAGATGCAGGCGAGCAAGACCAACATCTGGTACCCGCAAGACGCGCGCGCCGCGCACGCGGACCTCGAGGGCGGCAAGGGTCAGGCGCTCTTCTTGATGAACGCCACGCCCGTCGGTCAGGTGCGCGACGTCGCCGAGGCGGGTGAGGTCATGCCGCAGAAGTCGACGTTCTTCTACCCGAAGGTACTGACCGGCCTCTGCATCCACACGCTTGACCCCTCAAGGGTCGTCGCCTCCTAACGCAACAAGGGCGTTTTCCCCCAGGCGTTGCTGGGCTAGAACTCCTCAGCCGTCACACGAATCTGGAGCCACATGAAAACCATCGCGCGATTGTCGGTCGTATCGCTCGCAGCAGTGTCGGGTCTCTTTTTCGCGCCCACCGAGGCGCACGCCGCGGACTCGACGCACGGCCCCTGGTACGTGCAGGGTTCGCCTATCGGCTTCGCGAGCTTCACGACGTGCTTCGACGGGATAAGGTTGGATGCGAACGCCGTCCCCCATACGCAGTCGATTTGTGGCTCGTCCGGCGCGTATCGCGTGAGTGTCGAGGGCGGGTACCACTTCTCGGGTCGCCACGACGGCTTCGTGCTCGGACTTCGTCAAACTCTGCTCATCGCTGGGGGCGTTGGCGGGTTGACCCAAGTACGGGCCGGGTGGGACATCCCGATCCCGATCAAAGACTTCGAGCTCACGATCGCCCCCTACGGCGTCGTCGGGGTGGCGTACGCGTTCAGTGGAGGCAGTCCGTCTTTGGCGCTCGGCGCGGGCATCGACGTGAAGTTCTTCTTCATGAATCCAGAAAGCAGCGCGAAGGGTCTCTTCGCCTACGCGCAGCCGATCGAGATCGGCGGCGCGTTCGCCGGCGCCTTCAGCGGCCTCGTGATCCAAGCCGGCGTCGGCATGGGGTACGCGTTCTGAGACACCTGCCCGAAACGCTAGGGGACTGGCGCGAAGCTTGCGCGAGGCTTAGTTATGCCTTTAAGTGAATTGACGTCGCCTGCGGCGAACGTCAACAACTAGCGGTTGGCTTCGCCAGCCCCAATTGATTGCCGGGTCGGCACACCTGACCCAGGACTCGAGGAAGACATGACCGACAAGAAGAACCCCGCACCGCCCGCAAAGCCCGAAGAAGACGTCGTCCAGTTCGGTGACGAGTTGCCCGTCCTGCCGATCCGTAACGCGGTGCTGTTCCCCGGCGCGGTTGCGCCGTTCGATGTGGGTCGCGAGAAATCTGTGGCGCTCGTCGAGGACGTCGACAACCTCACTTCCCCCGTGATCGCGATCTTCGCGCAGAAGGACCCGTCCACGGATGACCCGGGCGCCGATGACCTGCATCAGGTCGGCTGCGCGGCGCGCGTGCTCAAGGCGCTCAAGCACTCGAGTGGCAACTACTCGCTCATCCTCCAGGGCCTCACGCGTATCAAGCTCGAGGACGTCACTCAGACAGGCCCGTACTTGAAGGCGAAGATTCGCCGGCTGGACGACGCGGGTCCGCAGGACGACGAGGCAGAGGCGCTCAGCATGAGCCTGCGCGACATCGCCAAGCAGGTGATCCAGCTGATGCCCGAGCTGCCGCGAGAGGCGGGCTCGCTCATCGATTCGATCCAGGCCCCAGGCGCTCTCGCGGATCTAGTCGCGGCGAACTTGGACGCGCCGGTCGAAGAGAAGGCGACGCTGCTGGAGACGGTCGAGGTCAAAGAGCGCATCCGCAAGGTGCTGCGGCTGCTCACGCGCCAGCTCGAGATTCTCAAGATGCGCGAGCGCATCAACTCCCAGATCAAAGAGGAAATGGGCAAGAACCAGCGCGAATACGTGCTGCGTCAACAGCTCAAGGCGATCAAGGAAGAGCTCGGCGAGGACGACGGCGACCAAGGCGATCTCGACGGCCTCGAAGATCGCATCTCGAAGGCGCAGCTGCCGAGCGAAGCAGAGCAAGTCGCCAAGAAGCAGATCAAGCGGCTCCGGAACATGCAGGTCGGCTCTGCCGAGTACACGGTCGTGCGCACGTACCTCGATTGGATCTTGGATCTGCCGTGGCACAACAGCACGCCCGACAACCTCGAGATCGCGGCCGTCCGCAAGGTGCTGGACGAAGACCACTACGGCCTCGAGAAGGTGAAGAAGCGCATCCTCGAGTACTTGGCGGTCCGCAAGCTGAAGAAGGACAAGAAGGGCCCGATCCTCTGTCTCATCGGACCTCCCGGCGTTGGCAAGACGTCGCTCGGACGAAGCATCGCGCGCGCGCTGGGTCGCAAGTTCCACCGCATCTCGCTCGGCGGCGTGCATGACGAGGCCGCCATCCGCGGTCACCGTCGAACGTACGTCGGCGCGCTCCCCGGACAGATCATCCAGGGCATGAAGAAGGTCGGCACCGTCAACCCCGTCTTCATGATGGACGAGGTGGACAAGATCGGACACGACTTCCGCGGCGACCCCGCGGCGGCTTTGCTCGAGGTGCTCGATCCCGAGCAGAACAACTCGTTCGCGGATCACTATTTGGAGATTCCTTACGATCTGTCGAACATCATGTTCGTCGCGACGGCCAACATCGCAGACCCCATCCCGCCGCCGCTGCGCGATCGTATGGAGATCCTCGAGATCCCAGGCTACACGCGCAACGAGAAGCTCGCGATCGCTCGGCAGCACTTGATCCCCAAGCAGATCGAAGAGCACGGCATCAGCAAAGAGCAGCTCCAAATCGCGGACCCCGCGATCGACGTCATCATCGACTCCTACACGCGTGAAGCGGGTGTGCGTACGCTCGAACGTCAGATCGCGAGCGTCATTCGTGGAGTCGCGGTGAAGATCGCCGAGGGCGACACGTCGGCTCGAAAGATCGAGACCGAAGAGCAAGTGCGCGAGTTCCTCGGGGCTCAACGCTTCAGCAGTGAAGTCGCAGAGCGCACCGAAGAGCCAGGCGTGGCAACCGGCCTCGCGTGGACGAGCGTCGGCGGCGAGATCCTCTTCATCGAGGCGACGAAGATGCACGGTACGGGCAAGCTGCAGCTCACCGGTCAGCTCGGCGACGTCATGAAGGAGTCCGCGCAGGCGGCGCTCAGCTTCGTGCGCGCCAACGCGGAGAAGTTCGGCATCGCCAAGGACTTCCTCGACAAGAGCGACATCCACATCCACATCCCCGCGGGCGGCATGCCCAAGGACGGTCCGTCTGCTGGCGTGACCATGTTCACCGCTCTCGTCAGTCTGCTCACGGGCATCCGTGTCAGGCACGACGTCGCGATGACTGGAGAGATCTCGCTGCGCGGCCGCGTGCTGCCCATCGGCGGTCTCAAAGAGAAGGTGCTCGCCGCTCACCGCGCAGGGATCAAGCGCGTGCTCGTCCCCGAGCGCAACAAGGCGGACCTCGACGAAGTGCCGATCGAGATCAAGAACGACCTCGAGTTCGTCTTCGTCGCCAAGATGGAGCAAGTGCTCGAAGCTGCGCTCGAAGAGATGCCCAAGCCCAAGCCGGTCGAGCCGCCTGCGGTGGTGACGACCAACTAACGTTCTGACACAAGAAAGACGCCGCGATTCGAAAGAGTCGCGGCGTTTTGCGTTTGTGGCGAGGCTGTGGAGCGTGGCGGTTTGGTAGTGACCATGAGCGAACGCAGCGCGGTCGTGCAGCCCAGCTCGATGAAATGACGTGGCACGAGCCGTGCGACGCCTCCGCCATGTCCAAAGAAACAGTCGAGGGCGGATCGCTCTCGGTGGCCCTTCATCAGAGCGAGCGCGTGCAGGAGAAGGTAGAGGACGCGGCGGTAGAGCTCTCAGCGGTCAACGGAGTTCTGCTGAACACGGATGCCCCAGTCGCGAAGATCGAGCTGGCGCTCGTGGAGAGCGAGGCCGTCCAAGTGAAACTCAGTGATGCCGCAGCCGAGCTCCAAGCGGTCAACGGGGCACTCGCACGGGAGATCGAAACACGGCACAGACTCGAACGCGAGCTCGTCGCCGTGGACGCCGCGTTGGTCGAGAGCCGCGCCGAAGAGAGAGAAGCGAGCCATCGCGCGCTTCACGACGCCATGACCGGTTTACCCAACCTCCGAATGTTCGGAGAGCGCCTCACGGACGCGATTGCGCAGGCACACCGTCGGGAGCAACGCCTCGCAGTCATGTTCATCGATCTGGACCAATTCAAGGCCATCAATGACACTCGGGGACACGAGTTCGGTGATCGCGTCCTTCGGATCGTGGCGCAACGCCTCCGCTCGATCGTGAGGGCGGGCGACACGGTCAGCCGGCGCAGCGGCGACGAGTTTTTGTTCTTGATGCTGGAGGCCGACGACGAGGCAGGCGTGCGAGCGTTCGCTGCGAGGATCGCAGCCAGCGTGGCCGCTCCTTTCGACGTCGACGGAGCCAGCCTCCACGTGACTGCGAGCGTCGGGTTTGCCATCTATCCCGACCACGGCGCGAACGCCGATGCGTTGCTCGAGCGCGCAGACTCCTCGATGCTCGCGGCGAAGCGCAGCTCCCGCCCGCCAGCATCGTGAGACGCATTCGGCTCCGGGCTGGCTTCTCACGTCAAGCGACGCAAGTCCGCGGCGGTAGCCTTCGGACTTGGTCGGCACGTCCGCACGAGTCACTCTGGCGCTCGTGCGAACTTCTGCCAATACCTACTTCGTGATTGTGCCCGCCGCGTTTTGCGCGCCGCGCGGCGCGTGCGCACCAGAGACCATGATGTCGACGCGACGATCGTAACCGAACGAATAGTCCGGGCGATTGCCCATCGCTTCGGCGCTGCCAATCGACTCGACAGTGATGCGACTCTCGGCGACGCCGTCTTGAATCAACATCTCTTTGATCTTCAATGCGCGCTTGGTTCCCAATTGGTCATTGTACTCAGCGGTGCCGCGGGGGTCCGCGCGACCGACGAGCAGAATGGAACGGTCCACCATGCTCGCGTGATTGAGACATGAGGCAATCGCGTCTAGCTGCGGCCGCTCTTCGACTTGGACGATCGCCGAGTCGTAGGGAAACTTCGGGCTGACCGTTCGGCACATCTTCGAGCCGTCCGGGCCGAGCTGAATCGTGATGATTCGCTCTTCTCCGTTGCCGAAGCCGGGCCATTTCGCTTCGGGCTTGTAAACGCCGCTGGGACCGGGGTCCGGCAGCTTCGCGAGTTGGGGGGATTGTTGGGCACCGCCGCAAGCGAACGACGCCGCGACAACCATCATGCAAAGGATTCGAGGGCTCATGTGCGCTGTCATCGCAAGAATCGCACCGTACAACGAGCACACGCTCTTCCGCCTTGCGCCGAGCGAGAACCTATTAACGCCAGCGAGGCGAACAGAGCCGCAAAGACTTTACCGCGCTTGCGCGTGGCGGGTCTCTGCGGTCCGTTCGCCTCGAGGCGATAACGAAGAGCCGTTTTTACTTCTTCTGAACGACGATCTCGACGCGACGATTGTTCGCGCGACCCTCGGCCGAGTTGTTGTCCGCGATCGAACGCGTCGGGCCGAAGCCTTGTGCGGTGATACGGTCCGCGGCAATACCGCGCGAGACTAGGTAGGCGCGCACCGATTCGGCGCGCCTCTGCGACAGGTCTTGGTTGGAGGAAGCGGAGCCCTGCGAGTCCGTGTGGCCTTCGACGACCATCTTCGAGTCCGGATCCTCGTCGAGCAACGCCTTTGCGACGTCACCGAGCTTCACCTGGGCGTCCGGCAGCAAGTCGGATTTACCCGATGCGAACAAGACGCTTCCGCTCAGCGTAATGACCATTCCGCGCGGCTCTTGCTTGACGCTCGTAGCGAGGCGCTGGAGATCCAGCGTGGCCTGCGCCGCGCGCTTCTCGGCGTCCATGCGGCGCTGCTGCTCGGCCGCGATCTGCTGGTCCTTGTTGTTGAGCATCTGGCCTTGTGCGGCGAGCTGCTGGTTGGCGCCGCGGAGTGCGGTCGACGTGTCGCGTACGGCAGCAGTCTGATTGGCGTTCATCTGATTGACGACCGCATTCTTCTGCTGGTCCGCTTGCATGGCGCGAGCGCGGCTCTCGGCGATTTGCGTCAATCGATCGGCCGTGTACGCGACGTCGCGAGTGTTCGCGGTGTCACCGTCATCGACGAACGACTTCTCCGCGGCGTCCAACGACACCTTCGCAGTGTGCAGGTCCGTCGGGTCCAACTCCGCAGCGGGACCGTGCGACGCGCGATCGTACGTGCTCCGCGCGGTGACGAGATCAGCCGGAGGCATCGCAGTGGCGCAGCCGACGACTGCAACCAAACCTAGCGCGATGAAATTCCTCATTGGACTGCCCCTTGGCTGTTGTTGTTGATCTGCGTTTGAGTGGACTTTTCAGTCGCGCGCTGGACCTCGGCGTTCGAGCCCTGCTCACGCGCCAACGCGAGCGCGAGCTCGGAGTCGGCTTTGCTGCGAATCAAGAGCGAGTCTGCTCGTTCGTTGTCGCCTTCGACAATGAGGGCCTTGGCCTTCGTCATTTGCTCCTCGGCGAGCTTCACGTGAAGTTTGGCCGCGGGGTTGTTAGCGGCGCCGAGTTCGAGCGCGCTTCGATGCGCGGACTCAGCGTCCGATAGGTGTTGTGTCGGTGCCGGAAAGCTTGCGCACGCGACGATGGAGAGTGCCACAGGGGCGGCGATCCAGATCGACAGTTTAGTTTTCATGATGGACCCTTTAGCAGAAAGCAAGCCACCGCGTTTCGGGCCAATTTCAGCATCATACTGGTGCCCTCACGTGGCGTTTCTGTACCGATAGCCATTTTCGCTACAGCACGCGATCGCCTCAACGAAGGACAGGGCGCGCGCGGAGCGGAGCGGGGCGTGGATGATTACAAAAGTGCGCGACTCATGAGCACCGCCACAGAAGCGAACGCGACTCCTTCGGGACTCACCTCCGAGGAGGCGCGTCGTAGGCGCGAGCAGTTCGGTCCGAACGACCCCGCGCCCGTGCGTCAGCGCTCCCATTGGGTCGAGCTGCTCTATCAGTTGGCAAATCCGCTCGTGGCGATCTTGCTCGTCGCGAGCGTCGTCTCGATCTTCGTCGGAGAGGTCGTCGACGCGGCGATCATCATCGTCATCGTCTCGATCAGCGTGGCGATTAACTTCGTCCAGACGTTTCGATCTCAGCGTGCTGCGGCCCGCTTGCGTGATGCGGTCGCGCCCACCGCGACTGTCTCGCGCGACGGCACGTTCGCCGACATCTCGCGAGTTGACGTGGTTCCGGGGGACGTCGTGCGGCTGCAAGCTGGCGATCTGGTGCCGGCAGACGCGCGCTTGCTGACCGCCAAGGACCTGCACGTGCAGCAGTCCGCGCTCACCGGCGAGTCGATGCCCGTCGAGAAAGAGGCGAAACTCGGCGACGAGACCGCCGCGACAATGGTGCTCTTGGGCACGTCGGTTGTCAGCGGAACCGCGACGGCGCTCGTCCTCGCGACCGGCGCGCGCACTCAGTTCGGCGACATCGCGACGCGCATCGCGTCTCGACCCCCTGAGACCGAGTTCGATCGAGGCATCAAGCAGTTTGGCTTGCTCATCATGAAGGCGGTCTTCGGCCTCGTGATGTTCATCTTGGTAGTTCGCATCGGCACGCACCGCAGCGCTTTCGAATCCATCTTGTTCGCGGTCGCGCTCGCGGTCGGGCTCACGCCGGAGTTTCTGCCGATGATCACCTCGGTCACGTTGGCGCGCGGGGCCCTGGCGATGGCCAAAAACAAGGTGATCGTGAAGCACCTTTCCGCCATACAAAACTTGGGGAGCATCGATGTGCTCTGCAGCGACAAGACCGGCACGCTCACCACGGGCGTGATGGAGTTCGCCTCGTCGTGCGACCCGCTGGGCACGCCATCCGATCACCCGCTTTGGTTCGGGCGACTCAATAGCAAATACGAAACTGGCATTCGCAGCCCTCTCGACACCGCGATCCTCAAGCGCCCAGAGGCCGCCGACTCGTCGGCTTGGTCGAAGGTGGACGAGATCCCATTCGACTTCGAGCGCCGTCGCCTCTCGGTCGTGATCGGCCGAGACGACGAGCACATCCTCATCACGAAGGGCGCGCCGGAGGGCGTGCTGGAAAACGCCGTCGCGTACGTGGTCGGCGAAGCGGAGTCGCCGCTGACGGACCAGTTTCGCCGCCGTAAGTGCAAAGAGACCTACGAGTCGCTGAGCAAGAGCGGATATCGCGTGTTGGCGGTCGCGACTCGCAAGATGCGCGGCGCTGCGTCGACCCAGGCGAGCTACTCGGCGAAAGACGAGCGAGAACTCTGTCTCGTAGGCTTTCTCGCGTTTGCCGATCCGGAGCGGCCGGGCGCGAAGGAGGCGCTCGCCGCGCTCGCCAAGGACGGCGTGCGCGTGATGATCCTCACGGGCGACAACGAGCTCGTCACGGCGCACGTGTGCGCGGCGGTCGGTCTCGACGTGAAGAAGATCGTGCTGGGCGACGACCTCGAGAGGATGAACGACTGGGCGCTCGCCCAGGTCGCCGAGAACACCACGGTGTTCGCTCGTCTCACGCCGTCGCAGAAAAATAGGGTGATCCTCGCGCTCAAGCACCGCAGTCACGTCGTCGGATACTTGGGTGACGGCATCAACGACGCCCCGTCTTTGCACGCGGCCGACGTCGGGATCTCGGTGTCGACCGCAGTCGACGTCGCGCGCGACGCCGCGGACATCATCTTGCTCGAAGAGGGGTTGCACGTCTTGCACGCCGGCATCCTCGAGGGGCGGCGCGCGTTCGGCAACGTCACGAAGTACCTCCTGATGGGGACGAGCTCCAACTTCGGCAACATGTTCAGCATGGCGGGGGCCTCGGTGTTTTTGCCATTCTTGCCGATGCTGCCGACTCAAGTGCTGTTGAACAATCTGCTCTACGACTTGGCGCAGATCACGATACCCACCGACAACGTCGATCCCGAGGTCATCCAATCCCCGCAGCGCTGGGACATCCGCAAGCTTCGCAACTTCATGCTCTTGGTCGGGCCGATCAGCTCGCTCTTCGACTTCTTGACGTTCTGGGTGCTGCTCCGCTTTTTCCACGCCAATGAGCTGCTCTTCCACACGGGCTGGTTCGTCGAGTCGCTAGCAACGCAGACGCTCGTGTTGTTCGTGATTCGAACTCCGAAGAATCCATTCACGAGCAGGCCCAGCTTGGCGCTCGCGTTGACGACGCTCACGATCGTCGCGGTCGGCGTGCTTTTGCCCTATTCGCCGATCGCTTCACTCCTCGGGTTCGTGCCGCTGCCCGCCGGATACTTCCTATTCCTCGTCGGAGCCACGATCACCTACTTGGGATTGGTGGAGGTCGCCAAGCGACTCCTGGCCAAGACCACGAAGCGTGGAGCGGCACGGCGCGTGCTCTGATGTGTTGGCCATACGAAAGAAGAGTCAACCATGGAACCAGTCGTTCAAACACCGAAGATCAAAGACACGATCGTGATGGGCATCGTCGAGACGCGCTTCGACGCAGAGTTCATTCTGTCGGAGCTCCACGCCGCGGGCTTCGCACCCAACTCGATCTCCGTATTGACGACACACAACAAGGACACCGAGGGTTTCGCGCTCGAGAACAGCACGAAGGCGCCCGAGGGTGCGATCGCGGGTGCCAGCACTGGCGGCGCGCTTGGCGGAGTGTTTGGCCTTCTCGTCGGTGTCGGCGTGCTGATGATTCCTGGTCTCGGGCCGCTGTTTGCGGCGGGTCCATTGTTCGCCGGACTGAGCGGTCTTGCCGTCGGCGCGGCCGCGGGAGGTCTCACGGGCGGTCTCATCGGCTTGGGAATCCCAGAGATCGAAGCGCGCGCCTACGAGGGCAGGGTTCGCAATGGCAATATGCTCATCGCCGCGCACACGCACACGCACGAAGCTGAGAAGGCTGCGAAGTCGATCTTGCGCGCAAGCAAAGCGCACGACGTCTCGACCACCGTCGTCGGCACCAGCAACGTCTAAGCTCGTTCGCGTCGCTCCAACGCGCCGCACCAACGCGCCACACTGAGGCTTGAGAGTGGGCGCTGCGCGTCAGTCTGCAAAGCTCACGTCGACTCGAGCGCTGTTGCAACTGCTTGCGCTAGTCTTCGCTGAATGCCTGAGTCGCACAACGAGCACGGTCGAGCCGGCTGAGTTTGCCTGCATGGTCCTGTCGGCTTGTAAGCACGCTTAGGCGTCTGATCGAAATTACTTGATCAGGTTGGTTGTGGCCGCAACTCAT
>ENA-OFCD01000525-OFCD01000525.1-metagenomes-genome-assembly--contig:-NODE-525-length-24208-cov-6.609572_pt1 | contig 24208 bp, 23 predicted proteins | sample MGYA00153392_OFCD01 | MGnify analysis MGYA00153392
GAGCAGCAGACCGGTCGTCGCCGCCGTCACCTCGGTCGAGGCGCCGCCCATCACCCCGGCGATAGCAACCGGTCCGCTGTCGTCGGCGATCACCAGATCACCCGGATCCAGGGCCCGGTCGACCCCGTCGAGGGTCGTCAACCGCTCCCCCACCCTGGCCCGGCGTACGACAATTGCGCCGCGCAGGGCGCTCTGGTCGAACGCGTGCAGCGGCTGGCCGAGCTCGAGCATGACGTGGTTGGTGACATCGACGGCGAGTGAGATCGGCCGCATGCCAGCCAGCACCAGCCGTCGCCGCAACCAGGTCGGCGAGGTGGCGGCCGGATCGAGCCCGGTGACGACGCGGGCGACGTAGCGCTCGCAGCCGTCGTCCTCGAGCCGCACCTGCGGGCCACCACCGGGCGCCGGCACCTCGACCACGCCCGGGTCGACCAGGGTCAGGCCGAAGGCGATCGCGGCCTCCCGGGCAACGCCGCGGATCGACAGCGTGTAGCCGCGGTCAGGGGTCACGGCGATGTCGAGCACCTCGTCGCGCAGCCCGAGCAGCTCGACCACGTCGGCGCCGAGCTCGGCCGCCCGGTCCAGCACCAGGATCCCGTCGGGGTCCCCGGACAGGCCGAGCTCTGCGGCGGAGCAGATCATCCCGTCGGAGGTGTGGCCGTACGTCGAGCGCGTCGCGATCCGGCCGCCGGGCAGCTCCGCACCGGGCAGCGCGAACGCCACCCGGTCGCCCGGCGAGAAGTTCGTGGCACCGCAGACGACCTCGTGCTCACGCACGCCGACCGACACGTGGCAGTAACGGATCGGCTTCTTGAAGCCGCCGAGCTCCTCGACGTCGAGCACCGCCCCGACGACGACACCGGCGATGTCGTGGCCGACCCGGTGGACCTGCTCGACCTCCAGGCCGGCCCGCACCAGCGCCGTGGCGATCTCGTCGGCGGGGGCGGCCAGGCCGGGGACCAGCTCGCGCAGCCAGGACACCGGGACGCGCATCTCAGGCCTCCAGGCCGAAGGCGTGGGTGAACCGCTGGTCACCCTCGTAGAAGTCCCGGATGTCGGTGATGCCGTGCCGGAACATCAGGGTGCGCTCCAGCCCCATCCCGAAGGCGAACCCGCTGTAGCGGTCCGGGTCGACACCGCAGGCCAGCAGCACCGCGGGGTTGACCATGCCGCAGCCGCCGACCTCGATCCAGCCCTCGCTGGAGCAGACCCTGCACGGCTCGCCGCCGGGCTCGGCGGACGCCCCCCGGCACGCGAAGCACTGCACGTCGAGCTCGGCGCTGGGCTCGGTGAACGGGAAGTACGACGGGCGGAGCCGGGTCGCGAGCCCCGCGCCGAACATCGCGGTGGCGAACGCGTCGAGGGTGCCGCGCAGGTGCGCCATCGTCAGCCCCTCGTCGACAGCGAGCCCCTCCAGCTGGGCGAACACCGGTGAGTGCGTGGCGTCCAGGGCGTCGGCGCGGTAGACCCGGCCGGGGCAGACGACGTACACGGGCAGGTCGCGGGTCAGCAGCGAGCGGATCTGCACGGGGCTGGTGTGCGTACGCAGCACCAGGCCGCTGCCCTCCGGCGCCACGAACAGGGTGTCCTGCATCTCGCGGGCCGGGTGGTCCTTGCCGAAGTTGAGGGCATCGAAGTTGAACCACTCGTGCTCCAGCTCGGGCCCCTCGGCGACCTCCCAGCCCATCGCCACGAAGACGTCGACGATCCGCTCCTGCACAGTCGTCAGCGGGTGCCGGGCGCCGACCGGCAGCCGCCCCGGCAGCGCGGTGACGTCGACGGCCTCCTCGCGCAGCACCCGTTCGTCGCGCTCGAGCTCGAGCGCGTCACGGCGGGCGTCGTACGCGACCTGGAGCGCCTGCGAGACGGCGTTGACGCGGCGGCCCGGCTCAGCGCGGTCGGGACCGGGCAGCGTCCCGAGGCTGCGGCGGGCCATCGCCACCGGGCTGCGGTCGCCGATGGCGGCGGTCCGCGCGGTGGCCAGCGCGTCGAGATCGGTCGCTCGGGCGAACAGGTCGAGCGCGTCGCTGCGCGCACGGTCGAGTGCGTCGGGGGTGAGCAGGTCGGACACGCGGAGCAACTCCAGGATCGCGGGGGCGGGGGCAAGTCTGGCAGCCCGGGCAGGCCCCTACTGCATGAAGGAGGGCGTACCGGGGGGCAACACGAAGCGGAAGGCCGCGCCCCCGGAGGGAGCGCGCCGCACCTCCACACTGCCGCCGTGACCCTCGACGAGGCCCTTGACGATGTAGAGCCCCAGGCCGGTCCCGCCGCGCCGGTTGCCGCGCCAGAACCGGGTGAACACCCTCGCTGCGGTCTCCTCCGGAATCCCGTCGCCCTCATCTGCGACGATCACCTCGATGCCATCGCGCCACGGCGAGACCGTCATGGTCACGGTGCCAGCGCCGTGATTGAGCGCGTTCTCCACCAGGTTGCCGACGATCTGGTCGATCTTGTCGGGGTCGGCCCACACCTCGGGCAGCTCGCCAGGAACCCGTACGACGAAGCGGCTCTCAGGCTCGCCACCGGCGACCCGACCGGCGACGGCCCGGCGCACGGCTGCAGGCACATCGACGACCTGCTTGCGCATCTCCAGCCGGCCGGCGTCGATGCGGCTGACGTCGAGCAGCTCGGTGAGCAGCCTGGTCACCCGGTCGGCGTCCGCGTTGACCGTCCGGAGCATCAGCTTTTTCTGCTCGTCGTCGAACCGGTCCCACTTGGCCAGCAGCGTGGCGGTGAAGCCCTTGACGCTGGTCAACGGGGAACGCAGCTCGTGCGCGACCGTGCTGACCAGGTCGGCACGGCTGCGGTCGCTGCGCTCACGGATGCGGTCATCACGCAGCGCCACGACGAGCCGCTCCAGGCCGCCGGTGGCCCCCCGCAGGTAGGAGGCGGTGACCAGGACACCCCGCCCCGTCGGCAGGACGAGCCGCCGCTCAGGCTGGCGGGTCCGGGTCGCCAGCCCGGTGTACGGGTCGGTGCACGCCCACCAGTCGCGGCCCTGGTCGTCGACCAGCGGCAGCACCTTGCGGTAGTCGAGCCCGAGCAGCGCCTCGACGGGCGTGCCGAGGATGCGCGCAGCCGCCGGGTTGAGGGCCACCACCGCCCCGGTGGCGTCCGCGACGACGACACCGTCGGGCAGTTCGTCGTAGGCCGAGAGGTCGGTCACATCGCCTCCCGGGTCCGGCTCGTCCCGCACCTCGGAAGGCGGGGTGCATGAGAGCCTATGTCGGCAGGAAATGCGCGCGCTGCGCCTTCGCCGTGGCGTAGAGGCAGACGGCGGCCGCGGCGGCCAGGTTCAGCGACTCGGCACGCCCGTGCAGCGGCACCCGCACGCGGCGGTCCGCGGCCGCGAGGGTCCTGGGCCCGAGGCCGTGCGCCTCGGTGCCAAACAGCCAGGCAGTGGGCGCCGCAAGGTCGCCGGAGTCGGCCAGCAGGTCCAGGTCGTCGTCGCCGTCGCCGGTCGTCGCAAGCACCCTGAGGCCGCGGGCCCGCAGCATGTCGATGGCCGCCAGGACGGGCACCCCGGTGACGACGGGCAGGTGCCACAGACTGCCGGCAGAGGCGCGCACGCACTTGCCGCCGTGGGGGTCGGTGGAGCCCTCGGTCAGGACGACGGCGTCGGCGCCGGCCGCGTCTGCAGTCCGGATGATGGTGCCTGCGTTGCCTGGATCGCTGACGGCATCGAGCACCACGACCAGCCGGGGCGTTGCGGGCAGCCGGTCCGGCGAGGTGTCGAGCAGCGCCGCGACGCCGAGTACGCCCTGCGGTGTGACCGTCTCGGCCATGGCCGCCAGGACAGCCGGGCTGACCCGGATCACCGCAGTGCCCGACGTGCGGGCGGCATCCTCGATGTCGGTGGCGTGGCCTGTCGTGAACAGCTCCAGCAGCCCGACGGTCAGAGCCTCCCGGACCGCCTGTGGCCCCTCGACGACGAACCGCCGCTCGGCCGCGCGGGCCGAGCGGCGGTGCAGACGTCGTACCGCCTGGACCCTCGGTGACCGGGTGGAGGTCAGCTCCCTCTCGCCGCCGTTCCACCGGGGGGCGTCGGGGACCGGCCTGTCGCTCAGCGGCCCGGCGTGCGCCTGGTCAGGCGACGTCCCGGTCGGCTGCGCCCGCGTTCTGCGTCCTGGCGTCGACCGGCAGCGCCGCGCGGGCGACCTCCACGAGCACGGCGAAGGCCGGAGCGTCGGTGACGGCCAGGTCGGCGAGGACCTTGCGGTCGACCTCGACGCCCGCCGCCTTGAGCCCCTGGATGAGGCGGTTGTAGGTCATGCCGTTCAGGCGGGCAGCCGCGTTGATGCGCTGGATCCACAGCTGGCGGAAGTCGCCCTTGCGCTTCTTGCGGTCGCGGTAGGCGTAGGTGGCCGAGTGCAGCAGCTGCTCCTTGGCCTTGCGGTAGAGCCGGCTGCGCTGGCCGCGGTAGCCACTGGCCAGCTCGAGCGTCTCGCGCCGCTTCTTGTGGGCGTTGACTGCCCTCTTTACGCGTGCCACGGAGGTCCGTCCTTGTCGTCAGGTCTGGCGTCGGAATGGGGCGGGGTTAGCGGCCGAGCAGCTTCTTGACCGTCTTGCGGTCGGCGGCCGCGACCTCCTGCGTCCCGGTGAGGCGCCGGGTGACCTTGCTGGCCTTGTGCTCGAGCAGGTGGCGCTTACCGGCGCGCTCGAACAGCAGCTTTCCGGTGCCGGTCACCTTGAAGCGCTTCTTGGCGCCGCTGTGCGTCTTCTGCTTGGGCATGAGATGTGCCGTCATCCTTCTGGTCACGGTGCTCGGGTGCGGGGTCCGTACGGGTCAGGCGGTCTCGACGGCCTGCGGGGCGGGGCGCGGCGGCGGGCTGGGTCGGGCCGGCGGGCTCGGCCGCGCGGGCTGAGCCCTCGCGGGCGGGGCCGGGGCGGGCTGGGCGCTCGGGACCGGAGCCTTGGCGGGCGGGGCCAGGGCGGGCTGCGTTGTTACGGCCGGGACCGGCTGGGCCTGCGGGGCCGGCTGCGCCTGCGGTGCCGGCGGCTGGGCCGGCTGGGCCTGCGGTGCCGGCTGGGCCTGCGGTGCCGGCTGGGCCTGCGGTGCCGGCTGGGCGCGGGGGGCGCCGGCGCTCACCGCCGGCGCCTCGGCCCGGCGGTCGTCAGCCTTCGCCGCTGCGTCGGCCTTCTTCAAATCTGCGGCATTCTTGTGCGGAGCCAGCACCATGATCATGTTGCGACCATCCTGCTTCGGCGCCGCCTCGACGAAACCGAGCTCCTGGACATCCTCACCGAGCCGCTGGAGCAGGCGGAAGCCCAGCTCGGGTCGCGACTGCTCGCGACCACGGAACATGATGGTGATCTTGACCTTGTCACCCTGCTTGAGGAAGCGGACGACGTGGCCCTTCTTGGTCGCGTAGTCGTGCGGGTCGATCTTGGGGCGTAGCTTCATCTCCTTGATGACGGTGAGCACCTGGTTCTTGCGGCTCTCACGCGCCTTCTGCGCTGCCTCGTATTTGAACTTCCCGTAGTCCATGAGTTTGCAGACCGGCGGTCGCGCCATCGGAGCGACCTCGACCAGATCGAGGTCGCTGTCCTGGGCGAGCTTGAGGGCCTCGCCGATGGCGACGATGCCGACCTGCTCACCGTTCGGACCGACCAGGCGCACCTCGGGCACGCGGATCCGGTCGTTGATGCGTGGTTCAGCGCTGATGGGGCCTCCTGGGTCAGTGCGCTGCAGGGGCCCGACACGGCGACGGACCCCGCACGACGCACAGGGCCCACTTCCCCGCTGCGTAGCGGGCACGGCCGCCTGCACTCCGTGCGAGTGCTGCGAACCGACCAGACCCGACACCACCGGCATGCCGGGGCGCACGGGTGGGAGGTGGGGCCTCCGCTTTCGCGACACTCCCCGGCCCGCTGCGCTCGGGTGGGCAGCGTGCGGACGAGATCGTGCCGGGTCGCTCTGCCAGACTAGCAGGATGAACGTCGCAGACCCGGGCGCCCCGCAACCGGCCGCCCCGCAACCGGAGCGCCCGGTGGAGAGCCCTGCGCCGGCAAGCACCTCACAGGGGTCAGGGGCGGCGCCGGGCGCTGCGGCGCGGATCGCGGAGCGCGACCTCGCCGACGTACCCGCGGCCGAGGTGGTGGCGGCGGCCGCGGTCCATCTGATGAGCGCGGCCGCCGTGAAGTGTGGCCTCGCGGAGGAGGGCGCTGCGGCCCGCGACCTCGACGAGGCGCGCAAGCTCATCACGGCGCTCGCCGGCCTGGTGACCGCGGCCCGCACCGACCTCGGCGTCCACGCCGCGCCGCTGCTGGACGGACTGCAGGCGCTGCAGGCGGCTTTCCGGGAGGCCTCCCGCGAGCCTGACGCGCCCGGCGAGGGGCCGGGCGAGCGGCTGACCCGGGGACAGTGACTGACCGGCGCCAGTGATCCCGACGGCTCACGTGGTCGACAAGCAGGGGGGCCCGACCCGCAGCGACTCGATGACATCAGCCAGTGAGCGTCGCCTGTCCCGCAGCAGCAGCCGCTCGTGCTTGTTGGATTGTCAGCAGCCCGGTGTGCGGTGGTGCACGAGGAGACGCGCCGGGGCGCCCGGGCCATCGCCTATCGGCGGCGCAGCATCCGACGGGGCATCGCCACCGGCTCACCGGGACCGTGCTCGGGTACGACGGCCACGTCGAGGCCGTCCGGCGGGAGGTCGGCGCCCAGCCGCAGTCGCATCCGCTCGGCGAGGGCGGCGAGCCCGGCGGGCGGCAGGTCGGTGACCAGGCCGAGTACCGGCCCATCAGGTCCGGCCAGCAGGCGGGCGGCCCGGAGCGGCTCCCCGGCGAGCGCCTGGGCGATCGCCACCAGCAGTCCGGGAGGCGACGGCGGCCCAGCCACCAGCTCGATCGCGGCGGCGCGGGTCGACAGGGCCGCGCCCGGCACCGGCACCCGCCCGGCAGCGAGCTCGCGCAGCGCGGGCCCGCTGACGGCGAACGCCCGGCCGTTCGGGTCGAGCAGCAGCGCCTCGGCTCCGTCGTCGAGAGCCGTGCGGCAGGCCAGCGGGCCGGCGACCGCTACCGGCCGGGCCTGCGGCTGCCAGCGCTGCACCTGGTGACCGTCCAGGAAGGCCGGGAGCGCCTTGGCGCCGCGCGCCGACACCAGGCTCAGCAGAGACATCTGCGCCGCTGACTCCTGCCGCAGACCCGTGACCCCGGCCGGCTCGGTAGCCAGCACCTGCGCCGACAGCGCCAGGAACACCCGGGCGGTGGCCAGCGCAGCCAGCACCTCGCCGTACGCCACCGCAGAGCCGTCGTCGGCGAGCAGTGCTGCTGCCAGCCTGGGGTCCGGGCTGCCGTCGTCGAGCCGCGGATCTGGGCTGCCGGCCTCGGCCCGGCTGTCGCCGTCGGCCCGGCTGTTGACGCCCGCGCGGTTATCACTGGCGGCCGGCTGACCATCTTCGGCCGGGCGCAAGTCCTGAGACGGGCCAGGAACGGACCGCCCGCGGTCGTCAGGCGCGGTCCCGCTCACGGACGGCGCGACGCAGCCAGCAGGTCGCGCAGTGCAAGCACGGCGCGTACCGCACGCTCTCGGTCGTTGGCCTGGACGGCGAGCAGCGCGATCGTGTCGTCATCGTGCAGGTCCAGACTCGCCCACGACGAGCCCTCGTCCAGGCGTACGCCCCGGACGACCTGCCAGGGCAGGGCTTTCTCGCCGAGCACGTTGCGGATGCGGATGCCGGTGACGTCGGCCTCGACCCGCGCGCGCGTCAGGCTGAGGACGGCCCCGGCCGCCAGGGCGCCGAGCACCACCATGGCCATCTGGTCTGCGAGGCCGAAGATGCCGGCGCCACCGCCGGCGCGCAGGCTGAACGCCACGATGGTGAACACCACGAACAGCAGCCCGGCGGCCAGCCGGCAGACCCGGGTGAGCCGTTGCGGCCGTACGACAACCCGGTCGGGACGGCCGGTCACCGGGGCTGCCGACCGCTGACGGCGACGGCCGCCAGGGTGAGCGCGGCGCCAAGGACCGTGAACGCCGACAGGCCGGCTCCCGGGGCAGGGACGACGGCGTCGAGCAGCACTGCGCCGACCAGCTGACCGGCGATCACCGCCAGACCGAGCCGCAGGACCCCGAGGGTGCGCACCACGACGGCGGCGACCGCGACGAAGGCGACGCCCATCGGGCCGCCCAGGTAGAGGTAGGCATGGTCGAGGCCGGGCCAAGGCCCGACGTCGACACCGTGCAGCGCCGCCCTCAGGCCCAGCCCCAGCAGCAGGGCGGCCGTGCCGACGACGAAGTTGAGCAAGGTGGCCACCCCGGCGTCGCCGGTCGCGGTGCGGACCCGCCCGTTGAGGGCCTGCTGCAGCGCGGTCAGGAACCCGGCCAGCACGACCATGCCGAGCAGGCCCGGGGCCAGGTCCTTCGTACCCCTGCCGAGCACGCTGACGGCGACTGCCAGCAGGCACAGCAATGCTCCCGTGAGCCGTGGGCCGGTCAGCGACCGCTGCCCGCCGGGGCCAATGCCGAGGCGGTCGACGAGCACGCCTCCCCCGGTCTGGCCCGCGACCAGCCCGACCGTCAGGAGCGCGACGCCAAGTCGGGGAGCGGCGGCCGCGCCGACGGCCACCAGCGTCGCTCCGCCGAGGCCGGCGAACCGCTCCCACCACGACGTCGTCCGCACCCGACCGATAGCCCGGCGGGTCTGCGGGCGCAGCAGCACGTACGCGACGATGCACACCAGGCCGGTAAGGAACGACACCACGGCGGTGAGCAGGGCGTCGCCCAGGATGCCCTTCAGCTCGCCGTTGAGCCGCTGCTGCACGGCGACCAACGCGCCGGAGCCGACGGCGGCACCGAGCGCGATCCGCTGGGTGGTGTCGGCGGACCGCTCGAGGACGGGCGCCGCCACTACCCGACGATCTTGGAGATGGGCAGCTCGAGGATGTCGCGGGCGCCGGCCGCTCGCAGCGCCGGGATCAGCTCGTTGACGCCGCGCTTGGGCACGACGGTCTCGAGCGCACGCGCGTCGCCGCTCGCCAGGCTCATCACGGTCGGCGAGCTCATCGCCGGGAGCACCGCCAGTACGGCATCGAGGCGCTCGAGGTCGACGTTGAGCTTGAGCAGCACGTGGCCCTTGGCCCGCAGGGCGCCCTGCAGCAGCAGCACGATGTCCTCCATGGCGGCCTGCTTGGTCGGGTCGTCGTACGCCTCGCGGTTGGCGATCAGCTCGGTGCGGCTGGTCAGCAGCGTCGCGATGACCTTGAGCCCGGCCTTGCGCAGCGACGAGCCGGTCTCGGTCAGGTCGACGATCGCGTCGACGATGTCCGGGATCTTGGCCTCGGTGGCGCCGTGACTGGTGAACACCTTGGCCTTGACGCCGTGCTCCTCGAGGTAGCGGCGGGTCGTCTCCGGCATCTCGGTGGAGATCCTTACCCCGTCGGGCAGGTCGGCGGCGCAGGCCCATGGCGACTCCCGGGGCACTGCGAGGACGACGCTGACGACGGCCTCACCGGCCCGGCCGCCACCGATCTCACCCAGGCTGACGACGTCGGCGCCGGTCTCGGTGATCCAGTCGCGGCCGCTGATCCCGAGGTCGAAGATCCCCTGCTCGACGTAGGTCGGGATCTCCTGCGGGCGCAGGAAGCGCACCCTGTCGATGCGCGGGTCGTCGATCCGGGCGTGATAGTCGCGGTCGGAGCCGCGCACGACGGTGAGGTCGGCGGAGCCGAACAGGTCCAGGACCTGCTTCTCGAGGCTGCCCTTTGGCAGGACGACGGCGAGCACGGGTGTCCTTCGGTCGGTGGGGTGGTCGGCGGTACTAGCCGCCGGTGCGCAGGGCGCGCAGCGTGCGGGCGGTGTCCAGGGCGGCGAGGACCGCCTGGCGGCCCTTGTCCTCGGCCGAGTCCGGCAGACCGGCGCGGTCCAGGGCCTGCTGCTCGGTGTCGCAGGTCAGCACACCGTTGCCCACGGGGGTACGGCAGTCCAGCGACACCCGGGTGAGCCCCGCGGTGACAGCGTCGCAGACGTAGGAGAAGTGCGGAGTGCCGCCGCGCAGCACCAGGCCGAGCGCGACGACGGCGTCGTGGTGGCCGGCCAGCGCCTGCGCGACGACCGGCAGCTCCACGGCCCCACTGACGCGTACGACGATGGGCTCGTCGATGCCGCACTCCTTCGCGGTACGCAGCGCGCTGGCCAGCAGCGCATCGGTGACCAGCTCGTGCCAGCGCGTCGCGACGATGGCCAGGCTCAGCCCCTTGCCGTCGACCAGCGGCAGAGCCGGCGCGCCCGTACCGCTCACAGCCACACCAGGGCTCGCTGCGCAGGCAACCGGCGCGCCCGCTCCTTCGTCGCGGGGCACCGCCCGCGTGCTCCGCTCACAGGTTCTCGGGGGGCAGGCTGTCGGCCGCGGCCTCGGTCTGCTCGTCCTCGAAGGCGGCCAGGCCTGGCAGGTCGTGGCCCATCCGGTCGCGCTTGGTCTTGAGGTAGCGCAGGTTCTCCGGCGTCGCGAGCGTCGGCAGCGGTACCCGCCCGATGATCTCCAGGCCGAAACCCTCGAGGCCGTCGCGCTTTTTCGGGTTGTTGGTGAGCAGCCGCATGCTGCGGACCCCCAGGTCGCCGAGGATCTGCGCGCCGGTGCCGTAGTCGCGGGCGTCGGCAGGCAGCCCGAGCTCGAGGTTGGCGTCGACGGTGTCGGAGCCGGTGTCCTGCAGCTGGTAGGCCTGCAGCTTGTGCATCAGGCCGATGCCCCGGCCCTCGTGCCCGCGGACGTACAGCACCACCCCGCGGCCGGCCTCGGCGACAGCCGCCAGGGCAGCGGACAGCTGCGGGCCGCAGTCGCAGCGCCGGGAGCGGAACACGTCGCCGGTCAGGCACTCCGAGTGCACCCGCACCAGGACGTCCTCGCCGTCCCCGATCTCACCCCGGACCAGGGCGATGTGCTCGATGCCGTCCAGCAGCGAGTCGTAGCCGACGGCCCGGAACTCGCCGTGCTCGGTGGGGATCCGAGCCTCGGCGACGCGCTGCACCTGGCTCTCGGTGCGCCGCCGGTACGCGACCAGGTCGGCGATCGAGACGATGACGAGGCCGTGCTCAGCGGCGAACGCCGTGCACTCCTCCAGCCGCGCCATGTCGCCCTCGTCCTTCTGGGACACCAGCTCGCACAGCACGCCCGCGGGTCGGAGGCCGGCCAGCCGGGCCAGGTCGACGGCCGCCTCGGTGTGGCCCGTCCGGCGTAGCACCCCGCCCTCGCGGGCCCGCAGCGGCACGACATGACCGGGCCGGGTGAACTCGGTCGGCGCGGAGTCCGCGGCGGCGAGCAGCCGGATCGTGCGGGCCCGGTCGGTGGCGGAGATGCCGGTGCTGACGCCCTCGCGGGCATCCACGGTCACGGTGTACGCCGTACCGCGCTTGTCCTGGTTGGTGTGGAACATCGGCGGCAGGTCCAGCCGGTCGCAGTCGAGCTCGGTGAGCGGCACGCAGATGTAGCCAGAGGTGTAGCGGACCATGAAGGCCACCAGCTCCGGGGTCGCGAGCTCGGCGGCGAAGATCAGGTCGCCCTCGTTCTCGCGGTCCTCGTCGTCCACGACGACCACCGCCCGGCCGGCCTTGATCTCGTTGATCGCGTCGTCGATGCTGGACAACCCCCGCTGGGTCACGAGCTCTCCTCCGTACGCGTGGTCCTGCCCGGGGCGACGCCCGCCAGCAGGAGCTTCTCGACATGCTTGGCGAGCACGTCGACCTCGAGGTTGACCGGGTCGCCGACGCCTTTGGGGCCCATCGTCGTCAGGGCCAGCGTCGTCGGGATGAGGCTGACCTCGAACCAGCCGGCCTGGACCGCGGCCACCGTCAGCGAGATGCCGTCGACGGTGATCGAGCCCTTCTCCACGACGTAGCGGTCGAGCTCGGCCGGCAGGCTGACCCGCACGACGGTCCAGTGCTCGTCGGGGCGCTTGTCGAGCACGGTGCCGGTGCCGTCGACGTGGCCGAGGACGACGTGGCCGCCGAGCCGGTCCTGCAGCCGTACGGCGCGCTCGAGGTTCACGGCGCTGCCGACGCCGAGCGCGCCGAGTGAGGAGCGCTGCAGCGTCTCGCGCATGACGTCGGCGGTGAAGGCCCCGTCCGTGCGCTCCACCACGGTGAGGCACACCCCGTTGACCGCGATCGAGTCGCCGTGGCGCGCGTCGGAGGTGACGGTCGGGCCGGCGACGGTGATGCGAGCCGCGTCCGCCAGGTCCTCCCAGGCGACCACCTCGCCGAGCTCCTCGACGATGCCGGTGAACATCTAGGCACTTCCTTTCCCGTGTGGTCGCAATGTGAGCCGTACGTCATCGCCGAAGCGGGTCACGTCATCGAGCCGCAACCGGACCGCGTCGGTGATCGTTCCCACCCCGGCGCCGGTGAGGGCCGCCGGACCGGCGCCGAGCAGGGCGGGCGCGACGTAGCCGACGACGCGGTCGATCAGCCCGGCGCGCAGGAATGCCCCGGCCAGGGTCGGGCCGCCCTCGAGCAGGACGGCGACCACCTGGAGCTCGGCGAGCCGCGCGAGGGCCTGCGCCGGGGCGTCGTCCAGGACCAGCGCGGGGTGTATCCGGGCGCGCGCAGGCGTACGTCCGGAGCGGTCGAGCACGACGCGCAGCGGCTGTGGACCAGGCCAGGGGTGTCGGCCGGGCTGCCCGGGCCGGGGCGCGTCGCCGGTCCGGGGCGGGTCGTCCGCCCGGCGCACCGTGAGCTGCGGGTCGTCGGCGAGCACGGTGCCGACGCCGACCAGCACGGCGTCGGCCTCGCCGCGCAGCCGGTGCACGTCGGCCCGGGCCGCCGGCCCGGTGATCCACCGGCTGGTGCCGTCCGCGGCTGCCGAACGGCCGTCGAGGGTGGCGGCGTACTTCCAGGTGACGTGCGGGCGGCCGGTGCGCTGCGCGGTGAGCCAGGCCTCCAGCGGGCCGAGGGCCACCTCGTCCTGCAGGATCCCGGTGACGACCTCGACGCCGGCGGCGCGCAGCGCGTCAGCTCCCCCACCGGCCTGGGCCGTCGGGTCGGGACAGCCGATCACGACCCGCTGCACACCTGCGGCGAGCAGCGCGTCGGTGCAGGGTGGCGTGCGGCCGGTGTGCCTGCACGGCTCGAGCGTCACGACGACGGTGCCGCCGCGGGCCCGCTTCCCCGCCTCGGCGAGCGCCTGCACCTCGGCGTGCGGGCCACCGGGCGGCTGGGTGACGCCGGTGCCGGCCAGGGCGCCGTGGGGGTCGAGCACGACGGCGCCGACCGGCGGGTTGGGGCTGGTCGTCCCGAGGGCAGCGACGCTGACGGCGAGCGCGAGGCGAACCGCGGCCTGGTCGTCCACGTCCACCTCCACTGTCGCCGCACGGGCGCACCGGGAGGAGGCGGGCTCGGGCGCCCACCCCGCGCGCTACCTCTCCTCCGGACTCTCACCGTCGGTCCCGGAGTCCCACCGGGTCCACCGCCGACTGGCTGCCGGCGGGTCGCGGACTGTCACCGCCGGCCCCGACTTCCACGGGATCCCGGTGCGCGCGTGACCTAGTACAAGTCTCGCATGGTGGGCGGTAGCGGCAATCGGGCCCCGCTGTGCCGTACACCACGGTCGCCCGTGACCGCGGGCCCCTGCCCTGCGACAGTGCCCCTCCACTGCGGCAGTGCGCCTCAGGGGCCCGTGGGAGCGCCGGCCTGGCGGGGAGGTGACCGCGCCGCAGGGTCAGGGCAGGCCGGCGCTGTCCGGGTCCGAGCCGGTGAGGACGTCGTCGATGTCGCGGCGCGGCGTGCCTGCGGAGCCGGTGGCGTAACCCAGGCGCAGCGCCAGCTGCGGAGTGCCCACCAGTCCGAGCGCATGCCCGAGTCGCTGCCGTGAGCCGGGCAGGTCGGTGGCCTGGCCGAGGGGCTGCGCCTGCACGCCCTCCTGCGCCGCCTGCAGCAGGACGGCGCCGAGCGCCTGCCCCGCCTGCAGCCACGAGGTCGGCGTGTCGTCGTCGGAGATGATGACGACGACGTCCGGGCGCTCGGCGATGGGCGGCTCATCCCGAGGGTCGGTCGCACCGGAACCGACCGTGGCGGGAGCAAAGTCCCGCAGCCGCAGCGAGGACCCGCGCTCGGCGTCGACCGGCAGGGCCGACAGCGGGATGCCGTCGTCGGCGGCCGCGGTGTGGATCCAGGAGGCCAGCTCCTCGCGGTACGCCGGGTCGGCCCGCTCGGTGCTGTCTGCCCGGGACAGGATGCTCTGCAGCTCCAACAGGTCGTCCTGGTCGTCGAGCGGGCGCAGGTAGGCCCCCTGCACCTCCGCGCTGAGCCGAAGCCGTTCCAGCAGTGCGTCGGGCAGCCGCCGGGCGTCGAACCGGTCCCGGAAGGTGTGCCGCGACTCGATCGCGCCGGCCAGCGCCAGCTCCTGCTCACTCGCGGCCGGCCCTGGCTGCAGGCGCAGCCGGGCGAGGTGGCTGGGATCGTCCGGGTCCGGCAGCAGCTGCGGGTCGGCCGTCAGCCCGAGCGCCCGGGCGGCGACCTGTGCGTGCAGCAGTGCGGCGCCGCAGGACAGGTGCAGCTGGCGTCCGCGGGGGTCCAGGACGGGCAGCTGCCGGGCCAGGTCTGCGTACAGGTCAAGCCCCTGGCCGTAGGACGCGAATCGCCAGGGCTGGGTGTTGTGCACGCTCGGTGCGTGGGTCGCAGCTGCCACGATCTGCCGGTGCAGGTCGCTGCCGGCGAGGCTGGGAAGGGGCGCCCGGGGGGCGGTGTCGTCCTGTGCGTTCATGATCGTTTGCCTCACCTGACATGGCAGGTCGTACGAGGCCCCCCCGTGCGGTACCGGGCCCGTCCCACTCGCCGACCTGTGCACGACCGTACGCGTTGCGGGCCGACGGCCGGCGGCCGTGGTGCGGGGGTCAGTACCTGGCGCGGGCCCGCATGAGGTACTCGGTGCTGCTGGTCAGCGACCGGCTCAGGGCGGCGTCGCCGGCCTGGATCACGCTTGCGGACCAGAACTGCTGCTCCGGGGCGCCAGCAGCCCTGCCCAGGTAACGCTGGTAGCCCTTGTCGACGCGCCGCAAAGCGCTCTCGTGCGAGTCGTAGATGCCGCGGACGGCCTCGGCCCGGCCGGCCCGCTGGACGGTCGCAGCCCAACCGGCCTGCTCGCTCAGAGCAGCCGCCCGTCCCAGTGCCCGCTGGTAGAGCGCGTTGACCCAGGACTGGTCGGTGCCGCCGGCCGTGGCGTACAGCTCGTTGGACTGCAGGAACAGCCGCGGAAGGTCATCCGGGCCGATGCTCCCGGCAGCCAGGTTTGCGACCCAGTTGTCGAGGCCGCTGCGTTCCGGAACCCGGTTCAGGACGTCCTGGTAGGCGGCCGTCACCACGTCCTGCCGGTATTCGGTGCTGCCGGAGAACCCGGCGATGGCGACCCCGCGGTCCCCACCGGCCGCGATCGCCCGTGTCCACCCCGTGACCTCGGTTGGGGACGCCAGACGACCGAGGACGTCGACGTACAGCGCCTGCACGAACGACTGGACCTGACCCACCACCCTCGGTGCCGCGACACGATCCGGGGTCTGACGGAACAGCGGCGAGTTGGCAGGGGTCGTGCTCGCCGGCAGGCGCACCGAGGCGACGTCACCGCGCGGGAACGAGGGATCCGTCGGGTCGAACCCGCCGATAATCAGCTGCCGGCCCTGGGTGCCCCCGAAGTCCACGATGGCGGGCGCCGACACCGACGCGAACCGCTGGTCGCCGACATTGGCGATCAAGGAACCGTTCGTTCCCCTGATGAGCAGCGCTCCGCCATTGCCGTACGGGATCGCGATGTCCTGCATGCCGTTGCCCTGCAGGTCGCCGATGGTCGCCCCGCCGTCGAAACCGCTGCCGCTGTTGCCGCGGCCGCCCGGCTGCGAACCGGGCAGGGTCCGCCAGCCGAGAGTGCCGTTGCCGCGGAAGGCGTAGACGGCGCCGTCACGGTCTCCGACGACCACGTCGGTCCGGCCGGGGTCGTCGGCCAGGACGTGCCCCAGCGCCGGGTTCGTGACCAGCAGGCCGGTGGTCGACACCGGCCAGCCGGCGGCGTCGCTGCCGTCGTCGAGGTGGACGGCCCACAACCGGTGGCTGTCAATGTTGTCGTTGTAGAAACCGCCGGTGGAGAACACGGCCTCCAACCGGCCGTCCCCGTCGATGTCCGCGATCGTCGGCGAGGACCCAACGACATCGTTGAACTGCCGCACGACGCTCTGCCGGACGCTGCCGCCGACGAGGTCGAGGACCCGGAGGAAGCCCTTGCCGGTCCAGCCTGCCGGCGGGTTGACGGTACCGTCACCGCCGATCACGATCGAGGACCGGCCGGTCCCGCGGATGTCGTACAGCGCCGGGGAAGAGAACACGGTGTCGCGGTTGTCGTACGGGAACCCCGGGATCAGGGCGCCGTCGGTGCCTCGCAGTGCGTAGATGAAGTGGTCGAGCGAACCGAAGACCACGTCCGGGATGCCGTCGCCGTCGACGTCACCGATCGCCGGGGTCGTGGTGACCCCGTCGGACTTCCCGTCGGGCGGACCGCCGGTGTAGGTGTTGAACGTGTCGCGGGTCCGGAAGCGCCACTTGACGTTGCCGTTGCCGTCGTAGGCGACGACACCGCCGTTGTCGCTGCGGTTGCGGGGCAGCACACCCCCGCCCCCGATCACGATGGAGTTCTGGCCGCTGTTGTCGATGTTGCCGATCGCCGCTGAGCTCTCGACGGCCGCGGGTTGCCCTGCGACGGGGTCGACGATCCTGTCCCAGGCGACAGTGCCGTCGCCGCGCAGCGCGTGCAGGTGACCGGACAGGTCCCCGATGACGGCCAGGCGCCCGGCCGGGAAGTCGCCCACGGCCGCCGAGCTGCTGTGCAGCCCGACGGTGGCGACATCCCAGGCCAGGCCGTACGGGACGCTGGCCGCGGCCGGGCCAACGGCGCCGGCCAGCACCACCGCCCCGGTCAGCAGCAGGACGGGGGCGAGGCGGGGCACGGTGCGCACAGGCGGTCCTTCGGCTCGGATGGTCCACCGGATCCGAGGTGCACGGACCGGGCGGCCCTACCTCTGTCGACGCCACACAGGAAGGTCTTGAGCGGGCGGCCGGGAGGCCAGTTCCTGGTTGCTCGAATCGCTTGTTCAACCGCGACGGGCGGCGGCCTGCGCTGCGGCGCGCAGCCCGTCGATGGCGGCAGCCGGATCCGCCGCGCCGAAGACCGCGCTGCCGGCGACGAACACGTCTGCTCCCGCGGCGGCACACCGTTCGATCGTCTCCGCGCCGACGCCGCCGTCGACCTGCAGCCACACGTCCAGGCCGGTGCCGCGGATCGCCTCGCGGCAGCGCCGCAGCTTGGGCAGCACGACGTCCAGGAAGGGCTGCCCGCCGAAGCCGGGCTCGACCGTCATCACGAGCAGCATGTCCAGCTCGGGGAGCAGGTCGACGTACGGCTCGATGGCCGTGGCCGGGCGCAGCGCCATGCCGGCGCGGACACCCCCGGCGCGCAGCGTGCGGGCCAGCCGGACCGGCGCGGCAGCGGCCTCGACGTGGAACGTGACGCTGCCGGCGCCCGCCTCGGCGTACTGCGGCGCCCAGCGGTCCGGGTCATCGATCATCAGGTGGCAGTCGACCGGCGTGTCGGTCGCGGCGAGCAGCGCGGCGACCGCGGGCAGCCCGAGCGTCAGGTTGGGGACGAAGTGGTTGTCCATCACATCGACGTGCAGCCAGTCGGCGTGCCCGCGTACGCGCGCGGCCTCGTCCGCCAGCCGAGCGAAGTCGGCAGCCAGGATGCTCGGGCTGATCAGCGTGCGGGACACCGCCGGAGAGTACGGCCCGGGCGCGTCAGTGGCGCTGGAGCAGGGCGAGGAACATCGCGTCGGTGCCGTGCCGGTGCGGCCACAGCTGCACGGCCGGGCCGGCGCCGAGGTCGGGGACACCGGGCAGCAACGGCCGCGCGTCGAGCTGCTCGAGGCCGGCGTGCCGGCGCAGCGCATCGGACACCGGGACGACGGTCTCGACCAGGTGCGGCGAGCAGGTGACGTACGCGAGCAGCCCGCCGGGGCGCAGCGCCGCGACCGCGGCGTCGATCAGCTCGCGCTGCAGCCGGCGCAGGCCGGGCAGGTCGGCGGGCTGCCGCCGCCAGCGCGCCTCGGGGCGCCGGCGCAGCGCACCCAGGCCGCTGCAGGGGGCGTCGAGCAGCACCCGGTCAGCTGTGCCGTCGCCGACCGGCAGCGCCCGGGAGTCGGCGACCACGACCTCGCGGACGCCGGACTGCCGGACCAGCCGGGCCCGGTGCGGCTGCACCTCGACGGCGAGCAGCCGGGCCCCGCGATCGGCGGCGAGCCCGTCGAGCAGTACCGCTTTGCCACCGGGACCGGCGCATACGTCGAGCCAGAGCCGGTCGGGGCCGGCCAGCGGCGCGGCGGCCAGCGCCAGCGCGACCAGCTGGCTGCCCTCGTCCTGGACGCCGGCGCGCCCGTCACGGATGGCCGCGAGCTCACCGGGGGCGCCCTCGGCGAGGCGGACGGCGCGCGGTGACCAGGGGCCGGCGATGCCCCCGGAGGCCACGACGAGCTCGTCGCGTGACATCCGCCTGGCGACCAGGTGCACCTCGGGCCGCGCGTCATCGGCGAGCAGGGCGGTCCGGGTCTCGTCCAGGTCGCCGCCGAGCGCGTCGCGAAACGCCGACGCGATCCAGCGTGGGTGGCTGGTCGCGAGCGCGACCTGCTCGAGGGGGTCGGCCGGAGCGAGCGCGTCGAGCCAGCCCGGCAGGTCGTGTGCGGCCACCTTGCGCAGCACAGCGTTGACGAACGCGGCCGGCCCGGCGGTGCTCACCCGGCGGGCCAGGTCGACGGTCGCGCTGACCGCGGCGTGCTGCGGCACCCGGGTGCGCAGCAGCTGGTAAGCCCCGAGGCGCAGCAGGTCGAGCACCGGCGGGTCGACCTTGGCCAGCGGCCGGTCGACGCAGGCCTGCAGCACGACGTCGAGCTGACCCTGCGCCCGCAGCGTGCCGTACGCCAACTCGGTCGCGAGCCCGGCGTCCCGGGGGTCCAGCCGGCGATCGCGCAGCAGGCCGGGCAGCACGAGGTTGGCGTACGCGTCGCGCTCGCGTACGGCGCTCAGCACGTCGTACGCGGTCTGCCGCGGTGGGTCCGAGGCGGGCGCCCGCAGCTTCGGGGCTTTTGTCACGGGCCGCGCAGTAGCGGGCGCGGTGGCAGTAGCGGGCGAGGTGCCAGGAGCGGGTGGCCCGCCCTTGGGCTTGCGCGGGCGGTGCTGACCGGTCACGTCAGCAGCTCGGCGGGCTCGGGGCGCAGCCCGCGCAGCCAGTCGACGGCAGCCATCTCGCCCTTGCCCTCGGGCCGGACGGTGCCCAGCCGTACCGCGGTGGTGGCGGTACCGACGAGGTCGCCGTGCAGCTCGCCGGCGGGCAGGCGCCGGTCGGTGAGCTCGACCGGTCCGAGCTTGACGCGCCGGCCGCGCAGCGTCGTCCAGGCACCGGGTGCCGGAGTGCAGGCCCGCACGACCCGGTCGACCCGCAGCGCGGGCGCGGCCCAGTCGACCCGGGCGTCCTCGACACCGATCTTGGGGGCCTGCGACACGCCGTCGGCCGGCTGCGGCACCGGCTGCAGGGTCCCGGCGGCGAGGCCGTCGAGGGTCGCGACCAGCAGCCCGGCCCCGGCGATTGCCAGCCGGCCGAGCAGGTCACCGGCGGTGTCGGCAGGGCGGACCTGCTCGGTGAGCACCCCGAGGACCGGCCCGGTGTCCAGGCCCTCCTCGAGCAGGAACGTCGAGGCGCCGGTGACCTCGTCGCCGGCGAGCAGCGCGTGCTGGACAGGCGCCGCGCCGCGCCAGGCGGGCAGCAGCGAGAAGTGCAGGTTGACCCAGCCCGCCGGCGGTATGTCGAGCGCCGCGCGGGGCACCAGGGCGCCGTACGCCACAACCGGGCAGCAGTCGGGCGCGAGCCCCCGCAGCCGCTCCAGGAAGGCCTGCTCGCGAGGCGAGCGCGGCGTGAGCACCTCGACGCCGGCGGACTGCGCCAGCTCGCGCACCGGGCTGGGCCGCAGCGCCCGGCCACGGCCGGCCGGGGCGTCCGGACGGGTGACGACAGCGGCCAGCTCGTGGTCGCTGTCCAGCAGCGCCTGCAGGCTGGGCAGGGCGGCCGCGGGCGTACCGGCGAACACCAGCCTCAAGCCGGCGTCCCAGCCACACTCATCGGGCCCGACCGAACAGCGGGTGCGGGCTGGCCTTGACCAGCGGCGCCCGCTCCCCCGACCAGTCGGCCTCGCGGATGGCCTGCATGGCGAGCTTCTTGGTCTCGGCGTCGAGCCGGTCGATGAACAGCACGCCGTCCAGGTGGTCGACCTCGTGCTGCACGCAGCGCGCCAGCAGGTCGCGGCCCTCGACGGTCACCGGGTCGCCGTGGACGTTCTGGCCGTGGGCGACGACGTGCTGCTTGCGGCGGCAGTCGAAGGTGAGCCCGGGCAGCGACAGGCAGCCTTCGTCGCCGTCGACCTCCTCGTCGCCAGGGAAGTGCAGCACCGGGTTGACCAGGTGGCCGAGCTGCTCGTCGACGTCGTAGACGAACACCCGCAGGCCGACCCCGAGCTGCGGGGCGGCCAGGCCGACGCCGGGCGCGTCGATCATGGTGTCCTGCAGGTCCTTGACGAGGTTGCGCAACTCCTTGTCGAAGGTGGTGACGAGCTCGGCCCTGGTACGCAGGACGGGGTCGCCGAGCAGGCGAATGGTTCGGGTGGCCACGCCCACAAGTCTAGGCGGGGCTCACCCGAGCAGCTGCGGGTCGAGCTCGACCCGGACCGGCTGGGCCTTCCCGGCGCTGCGCTGCGCCTGTACGGCGGCCAGCGCGGCCGCCAGCTGCTGTCCGCGGTCCCGTGGCACCCGCAGCAGCAGCCGTTCACCGTCGCCGGCGGGTACCGGACCGAGGACCTCCAACTCACGGTGCCGCAGCCCGCCGGGCGCCGGCCCGGCATGCTCCAGCGCGGCTACCACCGCTGCGATGGCGGCGGGGCTGCCGTCGACCGCAGCCATCCGGGTGACCGGCGGGAACCCGAGCGCGGTGCGGTCGGCGAGCTCGCGGGCCGCGGCGCCGGCCGGGTCCCACCGGGTCAGCGCCTGCACCGGGGCCAGCCCCCGGTCGGCCACCACGACGACCCGTCCACCGTCGCTCGCCGGGCGGGCCAGCGCGGCTGCCGCGAACCAGCGGCGCAGCGCCTCCTCCCCGGCGCGCAGGTCGAGCCGGCCCAGCGCGGCCCAGCCGTCCAGCAGCAGCACCGCCCCGTACCCGCCCGCCGCGACAGGCTCGGCGCCTGGCGTGCACACCACCAGCGACGGGCCGGCGGGGATGGCCGCCAGCATCTGTTCGCGGCCCGAGGTGCGCAGCACGGTGCCAGGGAACGCGCGGCCGAGCTCCTCGGCGGTCCGGCGCGCCCCGACGACGACCGCCCGCAGCGCCGAGCCGGCGCACTCCGGGCAGCGCCAGTCACCGGCCAGCGCGCCGCACCAGCCGCACGCCGTCGTCGCGCCCCGGCCGGCAGCGGCCAGCGGCCCGGCGCACCGCCCGCAGCGCGCCGCAGCACCGTCGCGCGCGCAGGCCAGGCTCGGGATGTAGCCCCGGCGTGGCACCTGCACGAGCACGGGCGCACCGCTGGCCAGCGAGCTGCGGGCCGCCTCGAAGGCCAGCCCGGGCAGCCGGGCAGCCCTGGCGAGCGGGTCGCGTACGAGATCGTCGTCGGAGGTGCCGTCGACCCGGGGGGCGACGGCGCGTACCTGCTCACGGCCGGCCACCAGCGACCGCGCCCAACCGGTGTCGACGAGCAGCTGCCCCTCGGCCGTCCGCGCATGCCCCCCGACCAGGGAGGCCGCACCGGCCAGGTGCGCGCGCTGGACGAGCACGTCCCGAGCGTGCGGGTACGGCGCCCGGGGCTCGGCGTGCTGGTCGTCGCCGTCGTCCCAGACCACGACCAACCCGAGCTCGTGCACCGGCGCGAAGGCAGCCGCGCGGGTGCCCAGCACGACGCGTACCTCGCCCCGGCGGGCCCGCAGGAAGGCGCGGTAGCGCTTGGCGGGCCCCAGGTCGGCCCGCAGCACGGCCGTATCGAGCTCACCCAGCGCCGCTGCAACCCGCTCACAGTCCCGGGCGTCCGGTACGACGACCAGCGCCCCCCGACCGCCGGCCACGCAGGCCCGGACGGCCAGCGCGACCTCCTCCGGCCAGCTCGGACCGGGCAGCGCACACCACACTGCCCGCGGCGCACGGCCCGCGGTCAGGGCCGCGAGGAACGCCGCGCCGGCCGGGTAGCGCTGCCAGCTCCCCGCCGCGGGGACGGGCGGCAGTGCGAGCGGGCCGTAGGGGCGGGGCTCGGCCTCGACGCGGGCGTGCCGCGGCGGCACCGCGAACCGCAGCACGTCCCACAGGGCGCCGGCGCAGCGGTCGGCGACGGCGCGGCACAGCGCCGCGACCTCGGGGTGCAGGACCGGCTCCGCGCTGACCAGGGCCAACAGCGGCGTCAGGGCGCCGGCGTGCGCGCTGACCGCGACCCGCTCGAGCACGATGCCGTCGACCTGCCGGCCCGCGAAGCGCACGCGGACGCGGCAGCCGGCCTGCGCTGCGTCGAGCGCCGCCGGCACCGCGTAGTCGAAGGGCCGGTCCAGGTGTGCCAGGCCACTGTCGACAGCGACCCGGGCGACCGGCAGCACGGCCGGCAGGCTAGGCACAGTCTGCGACAGGGCCGGTCTGGCACGCCGACGTGAAGGCGGCCCGGCGCTCGTCGTCAGACGCCGGCGGCCTTGCGGAGCAGCTCGGCGCGGTCGGTGGACTCCCAGGTGAAGGCGGCGAGCTCGCGGCCGAAGTGGCCGTACGCCGAGGTCTGCGCGTAGATCGGCCGCAGCAGGTCCAGGTCGCGGATGATCGCGGCGGGCCGCAGGTCGAACACCTCGGTGACCACGCTCTGCAGCGCCTCGTCGTCCATCACGCCGGTGCCGAAGGTGTCCACGAACAGCCCGACCGGCTCGGCCTTGCCGATCGCGTAGGCGACCTGCACCTCGCAGCGCGTCGCCAGCCCCGCGGCGACGACGTTCTTGGCGACCCAGCGCATGGCGTACGCGGCGGACCGGTCGACCTTGGACGGGTCCTTGCCGGAGAACGCGCCGCCGCCGTGGCGCGCGTAGCCGCCGTACGTGTCGACGATGATCTTGCGGCCGGTCAGGCCGGCGTCGCCCATCGGGCCGCCGATGACAAACTTGCCCGTGGGGTTGACCAGCAGCCGGTAGCCCTCGGTCTCGATGCCCAGGCCCTCGAGCTCCGGCGCGACGACGTGCTCGGCGATATCGGGGGTCAGCAGGCTGACGATGTCGATGTCCTCGGCGTGCTGCGAGGACACCACGACCGTGTCCAGGCGGGCCGGCCTGCCGTCGATGTACTCGATGGTGACCTGGGTCTTGCCGTCCGGTCGCAGGTAGGGCACCAGGCCCTCCTTGCGGACAGCGGTCAGGCGCCTGGCCAGGCGGTGGGCCAGCGCGATCGGAAGTGGCATCAGCTCGGGGGTCTCGTCACAGGCGAAGCCGAACATCAACCCAGCGTCGCCACGAGAACCGACTTGATCGTGTGCATGCGGTTCTCCGCCTGCGTGAAGACGATCGATGCTTCGGATTCGAACACTTCGTCGCTGACCTCGACCTCGCTGAGGCCGAACTTCTCGTGCACCGTTCGCCCGATCTCCGTGTCGAGGTTGTGATACGCAGGGAGGCAATGCATGAACTTCACGCGCGGGTTGCCGGTCGCCTTCATCAATTTCGCGTTCACCTGATAGGGGAGCAATTGATCGATGCGCTGCTTCCAGACTTCTTCGGGCTCGCCCATCGACACCCACACGTCGGTGTAGAGGAAGTCGACGTCGTCGACCGCGGCGACCGGATCGGCGTCGAAGGTGATGCGTGCGCCGGTGCGCAGCGCCAGGTCACGCATGCGGGCGACAAGTTCCGCCGGAGGCCGCAGCGTCGCCGGCGCCGCAATGCGCACATCCATGCCCATCAGCACGCCACCGATCAGCAAGGAGCAGCCCATGTTGAATCGCGCGTCGCCGAGATAGCAGAACGAGAGCTCGTGCAACGGCCTCTCGCCGAACTCTTCCATCGTCATCAGGTCGGCCAGAACCTGGGTCGGGTGCGACTCGTCGGTAAGACCGTTCCACACCGGCACGTGCGAGGCCCGCGCGATCTCTTCGACGATCGTCTGGTGAAAGCCGCGGTACTCGATGCCGTCGAACATCC
>ENA-OFCD01000526-OFCD01000526.1-metagenomes-genome-assembly--contig:-NODE-526-length-24164-cov-7.174789_pt1 | contig 24164 bp, 23 predicted proteins | sample MGYA00153392_OFCD01 | MGnify analysis MGYA00153392
ACCAGCGGCGTCTGCTTAGGCAGAGGCTTTGCCAACGCGCTCCTCGGCAAAGCCGAGGGTTTAGCGAGACAAGACAATGTACAGGGATATTAGGTACCCATCGAGGGCAATCCTATCCGTGAATTGAATACTGGTGCAAGCTCTTAATTTAATTACTAGCAGGGGTTTAATTTCCCCTCTCCCCCTTCGCCCTTTTTAAACAGGAATCTGCATGACTTTTGAGAGTTTCATGAATTCGATTGGTGTTGCCGACCCGCACGGACGCGGGTGGTTATCTGTGGTGCTAACTTTTATGTTTGCGTGGATAGTCACCTATTTATTTATTCCTAAAGTCCGTACTTTTGCCCTAAAAGTCGGTTGGGCAGACGAACCCAACGCCCGTAGACTCCATCAAGAACCCCGCGCAAATGCTGGGGGATTGGCGATTTATACAGGGGTAATTGCCGCAATTATTTTAGCAGGATGTCTCGCGCCGATCGTCCTGGCAAAAGTACAGGTAGCAATTTTAGCGATCTTACTCGGCGGCTCGGTGCTAGTAATTATCGGGTTTATCGACGATCAATACAAACTACCGCCACTATTTCGGCTGCTCGTCCAGATTTTGACAGCACTACTACTGGTTGTTTGTAATATCAAAATCCACATTGTCTACTTTGGTGCGCCCATTGATGGGATTTTGTCAGTCATTATCACCGTGTTATGGATTGTCGGAATTACCAATGCTGTCAATTTGATGGATGGGATGGATGGTTTAGCTGGAGGAGTGAGTTTCATTATTGCCATGACTCTGTTGGCAACATCCGCTCAATTTGAAGCGAGAGCTGCTGCTACGCTGATTTCGGCGGGAGTAGCTGGGGCAGCTTTGGGCTTTTTGCGTCACAATTATCATCCCTCACGGATTTTTATGGGGGACGCTGGAGCTTATTTCCTGGGCTACGTATTGGCAGCTACTAGTATTCTCGGTAATGGCAAGGTGACGACGGTTACTTCACTGATCCCGATAGTGCTATTGTTTCTTGTACCTGTTGTAGATACGAGCCAAGTGATTATCAAACGGTTACTATCGGGGCAGAATCCACTTAGTACCCCTGGGAAAGATCACCTTCACCATCGACTATTGGCGCAGGGATTTTCGCAAAGACATTCAGCCTCGATCTTGTGGGGAGTTACCTTAGCTGGGGGCATGATTGCCATGCGGATGCAAGGGATTCGACAAACAGCGATCGTGGTAACGGCTGTAGGGATTGCGCTACTGTTAATCTTGACAGTCTGGCTCCGGCTACGGGCGATGGTTAAGTCTCCAGATATTTCCATCCCTCATCCAGAGGATAAACAATAGAATTAGGTTTTAGGCTTTAGGCTTTAGGTTTTAGGCTTTAGGCTTTAAGCTTTAGGGTTGTGGTGTTCGAGTTAGTTCGCTATTGTGACGCGGAAGACAGAAAAGACAAAGATCGATCTAAACTAGTATATATTCGGTTGAGTGGTATCGATTTATGGCAGATAAAAATCGTGGGACATTTATTGGTGGCATGTTGATCGGTGCGGCAATCGGGGCTGTCACAGGGCTATTAGTAGCCCCATGTAAAGGGCGAGACACGCGCAAGATTTTGAGCAAAACTGTGACAGCAGTACCACAAATGGCCGAAGATATTTCTAGTAGCGTCCAACTTCAAGCCGATCGGCTCTCGACGGCGGCTGGCGATCGCTGGCATGATACACTCGATCGACTGTCTACGGCGATCTCTGCGGGAATTGTTGCTAGTCAATCCGTGCGGGAACCAACTATATCCGATCGTCCCCATATTAATGCGGTGGATGAGTAATCCACAACTAGCCCCGATCGACTATTAACAAAGAACACAAGCTATGGCTTCGGGGTTTAACTCCCCACCATAACAATCCAATTATCAATTACTTGTACTGAGTGTAGTCGTTGGCGTTAGCCTGCCGTAGGCATAGTATCAATTATCAATTATCAACTATCAATTATCAATTAATTTTGACCCTCATCGACCCGTTGCTGCTCTTAGGATGCTCGATTCTACTTGTTGCTGTTAGTTTGACAGCACTATTGGTTGCTGCCTTCCCAGCGATTCAAGACCTGTCTCGTGCCGCTCGGAGTGCCGAAAAGTTATTCGACAGACTCGATCGAGAATTACCGCCTACGCTCGAAGCAATTAGACTAGCAGGACTAGAATTGAGCGATCTCACTGATGAAATGTCTCAGGGAGTACAGAGTGCATCGGCGGTAGTGCAGCAAGTCGATCTGAGTCTCACACAGGTCAAAAAACAGGCAGGAAGTGCCCAAGTCAATACTCGGAGTATTTGGGTAGGTGTAAGAGCTGCTTGGCAAACGTGGCGACGGGGGGAAATTAATTGATAATTGATAATTGATAATTGATAATTGGACAGAGGCGATTGCCCAGTAGGGATTTCAACCCCGAAGCCATAGCTTCTGGGCTGCGTTGATATTTTTGATAAAAAAATTGCTAGGGAGATCCATATCCCTAGCAATTTTTACTCTACCTGCAAGCAATTGCAGTCTGTTGGCTCTACTTAATTGGGCAATTTAGAGATTACCAGATTGAGCTAATTTATCTTTGAGTTCTGCTAATTTTCCAGCCCAGCGGGGATCGGGTTGGAAACTTTCAGTACTTGTAGTAGTAGTGCTGACATTGTTACTGGTACTAGTCTTATTACCCTCTTTGCGACCACCTTTTTTGGCAGCACCACCACTATTACGGCGAGGAGTGCTAGTGGGGGTAGCAGGGGTAGCAGGGGTAGCAGGGGTAGCACTAGCACTATTCTTATTACTTAAAGTAGGTTTCGGGACGTTGCTAGGTTCTCTAGGAGTAGGTTCATTATCGCCCTCACCATCTTCATCTTCTTGTCCTTTGGCTTTGGGTAAAGCTTTTTCGATTTTGATGGGTGTCTCTTGGAACATTGCACCGTTGTACTTCTCGATGATTTGGTCTGCTTGTTCGTCAGTCTCGACGGTGACAAAGCCAAATCCACGACATTTACCAGTCTTGCGATCTTTAATCACTTTGACAGAAACTAAGTCGCCAGCTTCAGCAAAAACGGTTTGGAGTTCATCCCGCTCTACATCAGATTTTGGTAAGTTGCCCACATATAAACGAATAGACATATAGAAATTCCTCCAGACTGGAATTAAATTAGCTTGCTTGCAGGATTTCCCGTGGGGGATTGCCTCAATTTTAGGTATGTAAAAAACTGCCGAAGAAGTGTCCTAATATTTCAAATTATCACAGTCGATCGAACCTCAGCGAGAATTTGGAGCAGCAAAATAGCTACTCATAACTGCTTGTCGTTAGCAGAGGCTCTCGCCTGGAGAATCGATGCTGTAATTTGAATCCGCAGGTACGATTTTTGTGTCCTCGGCACTGTAACTTAATGTTTATTTACAAATTTTATTACACCCCTACTTAAACTATCACGTCTAGGGATAGGAGATCGATGTATTGACGATCGATAGTTAAATTAAAAGGTGGGTACTACCCACCTTCTACAGATTATTCAAGATAATCGCTGGATCGATAGTATTATCGATCGAACTTAATGATTAGACCCGTTCTTCACTCCGATGACCACCACGGTTGTCGCGGCTATCACGGCTGTCGCGCTCGTAGCGACTGCTTTCATTGCGAGGGGCACTGTCACGACGATCGTAACGACCACCGCCGCCACCGCCACCGCCGCCACTGCGGAGAACTGGTTTGCCGCCAGCACCACCGCCGCCGCCACCACCGCCACGACGGTCGCTACCACCGCGAGGTTTGAAGCTATTGGAAGAACGTTCGCGCTCTTGTTGTTGTTGTGGTTCTTCCATATCTAGCCATGCGGGGCGAGTTTGGTCGTATACCAATTGAAGTGCTGCTGCTGCGACGGTATGAATGTCGTATTCTTCGCTCATTTTGGCGATAATTGGCAGGAAGGAAGCTACCCGTTCGCCGGATAGAGCCTCTTGTACCTTACCCTGAATCTTATCGACATGAGACGCTTCTACTTGAGCGCGAGTCGGGATTTGACAGACAGTTAGGGACTGTTTGACACGACGTTCGATCGCTTGTAGTTTACGACGATCGAGGGAGTGAATCAAGGAGATTGCTACTCCTTCTTTACCTGCACGACCTGTCCGACCGATCCGGTGAATGTAGTTTTCGACACTATCGGGGAGGTCGTAGTTGATGACGTGGCTGAGGTGATCGACATCTAGACCGCGTGCAGCAATATCTGTTGCAACGATCCAGCGTACTTTGTCACCACGGAATCGTGCCAATAGACGTTCCCGTTGAGTTTGAGTCAGATCGCCATGATACTCATCTGCGCTGTGTCCGGCGGATTGGAGTTGGCTGGTGAGTTCTGCTGCTGCTTTACGAGTCCGAACAAAGATAATCGCTGATTCTGGTTGTTCGAGTTCGAGAATAGGTTGCAGAGCTTGGGCTTTAGTCCAACCGCGTGGGATGAAGTAAACCTGTTGCTGAATTTTGGAAGGTGCCGCTTTGACTTGATCGACTGTGACGGTCACAGGAGATTTGAGGAAGCGGTTGACCAATGAGCGAATTGGGGGTGCCATCGTCGCCGAGAAGAAGGCTGTTTGGCGTTCGGTGGGCAATTTGCTCAAAATAAGTTCGATGTCGTCGATGAAGCCCATACTGAGCATTTCATCAGCTTCATCGAGTACCAACCATTCGACTTGTCCGAGGCGGAGATGACCGCGATTGATCAAGTCGATTACACGTCCAGGGGTACCGACAACGGCAGCTACACCGCTCTCTAAGCGACGAATCTGAAGATCGATCGCCTGTCCGCCGTAAACTGTCAAGATCGGGGAACGACGCTCGTTACCACCCAAGAAGGTTTTCATCGCAGCCGAAACCTGCATGGCTAACTCACGGGTAGGAGTCAGTACCAAGGCTTGGACGATCGGACGCTGCCAATCCAAACGCTCGATCATTGGCAGTGCAAAAGCAGCAGTTTTGCCCGTTCCTGTTTGGGATTGTCCGACTACATCTTTGCCGGATAGGAGGTAAGGAATGGCTTGCTCTTGAATATTGGTTGGTTCAGTAATCCCCAGTCCTTCCAGTTGTGTAACGATATGGTCGGAAAGTCCAAGGCTAGAGAAAGAAACGGTCATAATTTGTAGTTAAGTGGATCGGTATGTTTTGATGTCGAAAAGTTAGGAGCTAATCTTTAGGAATTCAACAGTAGATAAACCGGGGAAAACATCGTACCCAATATTTAAACCATTCAGTTTGGGGATGTGTGAGAATTAGCTGTAATTCTGCACCAATAAAAGCAATACTAAATAGTTACAGAATGTTCGCATCACTTGCGAGGCGGAGATTCTGTCGTGAATTGTTGTCGAATAATCGGTCTTTTTACTGAGTTCTAGCGTCTTCGCTCCAATTCAAAATTTAAAGTAGATTTAGATTTTGAATTTAACAGTTGTCTAGTTAGTAGCGACTATATTACCATTTTAATACCAATAATGAAAGCTTGGCATTGCCGGATAACCGATCGCTATTTACTGTTCACTGATAGACGATCTCGCCGTGGAGATCGTAATGGTCGGCTGCGTGGATCTTAGCGGAAACAATTGACCCAAGGCGGGCACTCCCACTAACATACACTAGTCCGTCCACTTCTGGTGCAAATCTTGCAGATCTGCCTACCAACAACCCGGAATCGGGATGCTCCTGTTCGATCAGGACATCCACGGTTTTACCGATTTCACCTTGGTTACGGCGGAGTGAAATTGGTTGTTGCATCGCCATGATGCCGTCGCGTCGCTCGTCCATCACTGCTTGTGGCAATTGATGGGGCAAGGTAGCCGCCGGAGTTCCATCCTCTGCGGAGAAGGTAAACACCCCAACATGATCGAATTCATGCCGTTGCAAGAATGCTTGAAGATGTTGGTAATGAGCGTCGGTTTCTCCAGGGAAGCCGACAATCAGTGTTGTCCGCATGACTGCATCAGGGAGAGCTGTTTTGAGTTGCTCGATGATGCGATCGTTTACCTGTCCTTGCCACGGGCGATTCATGGCACGGAGGATTTCGGGATGGGAATGCTGTAATGGTAGATCTAGGTAGGGTAAAACATTCGCTGTTTCCTGCATGGCTGCGACTACCTTGGGGGTTAACCCTGTCGGGTAGGCGTAGTGCATCCGAATCCACGGAATGTCTACTTTGCCTAAAGCCCGCAGGAGTTCAGCTAGTTTAGGTGTACCATAGATATCAAGTCCATAGTTGGTGGTGATTTGGGAGATCAGGATTAGTTCCTGTACGCCCTCATCTGCCAGTCTTTGAGCTTCAGCAACGATCGACTCGATCGTACGAGATCGCTGTTTTCCGCGTAAGTGCGGAATGATACAAAAAGCACAAGCATAATCGCAACCTTCAGCTACGCGTAGATAAGCAACACCCTCAGTCGTCGTCCGATAACGGGGTGTGTGTTCGTCAGCGATGTATGTTGGTTCTGGGCTGATTTCTACTACCCGTTCGCCGCCACGACTGCGTTCGATCACATCGACGATTTTGTGATAGTCACCGCTGCCAACTACAGCTACAGCTTCAGGTATTTCTGCAAGTAACTGCTCCTGAAAATGCTGCGCCATGCAGCCAGTAATCACAATCTTTTTGTCCGCCTCGGCTAGTTCTACTAACGTGCGGATGGATTCTGCTCTTGCAGCATCGATGAAACTACAAGTATTGACGATGACATAATCTGCTGCGGTTTCGTCAGCATCTACCTCATACCCTGCTTGCACGAGCAGTCCGAGCATGTGCTCGCTATCAATTCGATTTTTTTCGCAACCTAAATGAGATATTGCAATTGTTGGCTTGTTGCCCATGTATTCTCGGTTTCTCTGTCTCCAACAGTAATACAGTGATTATTGCTCAGTTACCAGTTCCAACTCGTGTTTTGTTCGATCCGCCCACATTGCGTTAACGCTTCTTTAAATAGACTAAATCGGCGATGGCTGGATCGATTCTTTTTCAAAGACGCTATGCCAATGACAAAATGCTTTTAAATCCGGCTTTCAATCTTAACCGATAACTTCAGTTATCAGCACGATCGGGGTGTCGATTTGCAGTCGAAGAGTACTTTAACTAGTAGTTTGGACTAAAAATTTGTTTGCCTAACGTTAGAGGCTTAATTTAAGTAACGCTGCTATATCTTAGCACGATGTTGCGAGATGTAAAGTAGAAAATATTGACGGGTAGATGGGGAGTGGTGCAATGGGAATCGATCGCATCACATTATTTCAGGCACAGCCAGCGACGGAAGTGGACTTGAGCGATTAGCCTGGGGATGAGAATATCACAAAGCCAGCAATCTGTGAGTGGATAATTAACCCGAACTGAAGCTAAAGTAGTGAGTAACTACAGCCTAATTTGTGGATAATAGAGATGAAGATTGAGTCTCGCGGTTTGGTCATGCCCAAGCTTGAGTTGGTGCGGCAATCGCCATTCGCCTAGTTGAACGTAAAACGTGAATTTAAAGCAAATTTTTAACACCACTCAGCCGATTATTGGCGTAGTCCATCTGCTGCCCCTACCGACTTCGGCGCGTTGGGGCGGTAGCCTCAGTGCGATTATCGATCGAGCCGAACAGGAAGCAGTCGCCCTGGTTTCTGGTGGTGTCGATGGGATTATCGTCGAAAACTTTTTTGATGCGCCTTTTCCTAAAAGTCGCGTCGATCCGGCTGTAGTTAGTGCGATGACGACGGTGGTGACGCGGTTGATGGAATTAGTCTCACTACCGATCGGCATCAATGTATTACGGAATGATAGTCTCAGTGCGATGGCGATCGCCAGTTGTACTGGAGCGGCTTTTATTCGGGTAAATGTCCTGTCTGGAGTGATGGCAACAGATCAGGGCTTGATTGAAGGCTGTGCCTACGAACTACTTAGGTATCGGCGAGAATTGGGCAGTCATGTCAAAATCATGGCAGATGTCCTCGTCAAACACGCTCAACCACTGAGTTCGAGCGATCTAATTAATGCCCTGAGAGAAACAATCGATCGCGGTCTAGCAGACGCGGCAATCATCTCTGGAGTAGCGACAGGTAGTCCCCCTAGTCTAGAAGACCTGAAGCTGGCTAAAGCGGCGGCTGGGGGCGTTCCGATCGTGATCGGCAGTGGCGCAAATTTTGATAACATCGGTAGTTTAATGCAATATGCCGATGGGGTAATTGTTTCGAGTTCGCTCAAACGTCAAGGGAAAATTGAGAACTCGATCGATCCAATCCGCGTCAGTCAATTTGTCGAAACAATTCGTCAGGATATCGCTAGCCGATCTGTACAACGGGCGATCGATTCGATGAAAATTCACAGCTAGGCTTTAGGCTTTGGGCTTTAGGCTTTAGGGGTAGAGGGTAGAGGGTAGGTAAGAGAGAATTACAAACATAGCTCTGGTACCCTGGTGCGTTACGGCTGATGCCTAACACACCCTACACTGACTACACCGTTCACCATCCACCATCCACCATCTACCATCCACCATTTATCCCTATGAAACGTCGTCAAGTTCCCTGGATTTATCAATACTCACGGTTACTGATTGGCATAACTGCAATTTTAGGCATATGTGTTACGGCTTACCTGACGTGGGTAAAAGTCAGCAACAACGGAGTTTGTGGCACTGAAGGTTGTCAGATTGTCCTCGCTAGTCCCTTTGCCAATGTGGGCAGCTTTCCGCTGACTGGTTTGGGGCTATTGAGTTACATTGCGGTGGCAGTGATGGCATTTGCGCCAACTCTGATCGATCCCAAAACTAATAAATCAGCTCACAATCAGCTCAATAACCTCACCTGGCTGGGGCTATTCCTAGCTGGCGTGGGGATGGCAGTATTTAGCGGCTATCTGATGTATTTGCTGGCATTTGTGATTAAAGCGGCTTGTCCGTTTTGTATTGCTTCCGCAATTTTCACATTCACGATCTTGGGACTGACATTAGTTGGGCGAGATTGGGAAGATGTCGGACAAGTAATCTTTACAGGTATGGCAGCGGCTCTAGTGTCACTGCTAGTATCGCTAGTATTGTACAACACGGCGATCGGCGGTCAAATAAATTCGCTAGCTCCCACTACCGCTCCCGCAGTAGGTGTGGGTTGGGAAATCAAGTCTACGTCTGGAACTGCGGAAATCGAGTTGGCTAAACATCTGACTCAGAAGGGTGCCAAGATGTACAGTGCCTACTGGTGCCCACATTGCTACGAACAAAAGCAGTTATTTGGGAAAGAAGCCTGGGCGCAAGTTACCAATGTCGAATGCGCTGCTGATGCTAAAAAGAATCCTCAGCCCGATGCTTGTACGAAAGCTGGCATTAGAGGGTTTCCGACTTGGATCATTGATGGGAAGCTAGATCCTGGCGTTAAGAAACTGTCTAAACTGGGCGAGTTGACTGGTTATAAAGGTGACACTGCATTTAAGTACGATCGATTGTTTACTAGATAGCCTAAGTTGCTAGTTGTAGAACGCCTACGATTGAAATCGTGGCTCATGTTGCAAAGTCCGCCTACGCGGACTAATAAACTAGTCCGCGTAGCGAAAAGTGCGTTCTTGGGGTTTCCCCAAGTGAAGCACCTTTTCAAGACAGGCGGACTTTGCAATCCGAGGAGTGGTTTTAACCACTTTGAGTATAGGTATCAGCGTTTCCCTATTCGGCGGGATAGAGGTGAAGTTAATCCTTTTTGTGTAGGTTCGGTTGTGCGATCGACACAAATAGTTTATATATTTTAAGGTTGCTAATAATCACTCAAAATCTACCGAATGCTTACAAAATTGCAGCTACTTCAGTCAACTACCGCGATCGGGATGGCAATTGGTGCCATGACTACTCCAGTTATAATTCAAGCCAGCCCATCGATCTCTACTAGCGGAAAAACCATTTCATCTGGGCAGCCAGTCACCAATAGCACCCCGAAACCTCCTCAGAACGGTGGTAATTCTATTGCTGCTACAGGTGCGAAGATCGAAACAGTCTCAGGAGCGGCAGAAACTGCTTTAGTCGAATATTTAGCTGCAAGCGATGTCAAGTTCTATGGTGCTTACTGGTGCTCTCATTGCCAGCAGCAAAAATCTTTGTTTGGCGCAACTGCTGCGGCTAAATTACCCTATGTTGAGTGCGCCGCAGATGGTGAAAATTCTCAACGACAGTTGTGCAAAGATAAGAATATTCAAATGTTTCCCACTTGGGCGATCGATGGTAAGTTTTACCCAGGCACAAAAGATTTAAAAGAGATTGCCAAAATGACTGGTTATAAAGGTTCGATGGAATTCAAGTATCATAAGTAGAGTCTAAATAAATAGATGAGTCAATATTGTTTACTCATCTATTTGTTATGAACGATCGATCTAGATCTAACTTCTGATTTTGCACTATTAATCGTTTACCGAATAGCAGAAGCTATGGCTTCGGGGTTTAAATCTCCGTTCTAATCACTTCAACTGTCAACTGTCAACTGTCAACTGTTTAAATCAACCCCGATACTTAATGAACTACTTACTCAACTTGTGGCGATTTCCGATCTTATCAATGGTACTATCATCTTTGTTTTTGAGTTCATTGCCAGTCAGTGCAGAGACGCAGGCATCTGCATCAATTCCATCAAATAGATCGTCCGCGCAGCCTCTAGGAGAGAAGATTGCCACAAATCAGATTACTTCGATCGATAGCGATGCGATCGATCTTTTAAGCCCACAACCGCCAACAAGTGAGGTGCTGCTCGCTCAATCAGTCAAGGTAACTCCTCAACTAGAAAAACAAATCCTAGAGGTACTCCGCAGACATCCTGAAGTAATGTTTGAAGCGTTGCAGAAATATGCGATCGAGCAACAAGCAAAGGAGCAAAAAGCCCAAGCCGAGGCGATTAAACAAGTTCGGACAAATACTAAGGCACTAATCCGCGATGCTCCAGTTATGGGAGCTAGCGATCGCAAAATCGTGATGGTAGAATTTTCGGACTTTCAATGCCCATTTTGTGCCACAGCCAATAAAAGCGTCAAGCAATTTATGGCGAAGCATAAGGATAAAGTTACCTTAGTCTACAAGCATTTTCCACTTACCCAAATTCACCCCGAAGCTCTACCTGCGGCTCGTGCTGCTTGGGCTGCAAATAAGCAGGGTAAATTCTGGGAGTATCATGATGCTTTATTTGCCAATCAAGCTAAATTAAGTGAAACTTTTTATCTAGAAACTGCCACTGGTTTAAAATTAGATCTCAATAAGTTTAATGCCGATCGTAAAATCGCTGATAATTTTATCGTTGAGGATTTTAAATTAGGGCGTAAACTGGGTATTGATGGCACACCGACATTTATCATCAATGGGGAAGTCGTCACTGGTGCTGCTTCACTAGCAGATTTGGAAAATGCTTTAGCAAAAGTCACCAAAAAATAGTCAGTTATCATCTGCAACAAAGTTGCTTGAAACCTCATTCCTAAAGCCTAATTCCTAAAGCCTAAAGCCTAATCCCTTATGAGTGACACTTCTCTAGCTTCAATCCAACCAGCCGTCTGGCGAATTTTGGATGCAAATTTCGATCGAGCGCGGGAAGGATTACGCATTATTGAAGAATGGTGCCGATTTGCGCTCAATGATACAGCGATGGCAAATGAGTGCAAGCAGATGCGCCAGGAATTAGGGCTGTGGCACACGCCACAGATTCGCTCGGCACGAGATACGACAGGGGATGTGGGTACCGCCCTCAGTCATCCGCGCGAGGAACAGCGTACGGGCATCGAGCAACTGCTGCAAGCGAATTTTTGTCGGGTACAAGAAGCATTGCGAGTACTCGAAGAATATGGCAAGTTGCAATCATCGACTATGAGTAGCGGTTGCAAACAGATGCGGTACCGAGTTTATAGCTTGGAGAGCAGTTTACTCGCCTACCGTCGTCGCCAAATTCTCGCCAATGCTCGGTTATATCTGGTGACATCTCCAGCCCCAGATTTACTCGCACGAGTCGAAGCAGCTTTACAAGGTGGCTTGACTTTAGTTCAGTATCGTGATAAGCAAAGTAACGATGTCGATCGACTGGAGATCGCGCAAGCTATGTGTCAACTCTGCCATAATTACGGTGCGTTATTTATCCTTAACGATCGAGTCGATCTCGCTCTGGCTGTGGACGCTGACGGGGTGCATTTGGGGCAGCAAGACATCAGTATCGCTCTAGCTAGGCAAATCCTTGGATCGCAGCGCATCGTCGGTAGATCGACAACTAGCCCTGAGGAAATGTCTCTGGCGTTGAAGGAAGGCGCAGACTATATTGGGGTAGGGCCAGTATATGAAACTCCAACTAAAGCTGGGAAAGCGGCGGCGGGACTAGAATACGTTCAACATGCAGTCAAAAATGCGACTGTGCCTTGGTTTGCGATCGGTGGCATCGATAGTACTAATATTGATGATGTCCTCCAAGCTGGTGCCCCAGCAATCGCGATCGTTCGAGCGATTATGGAAGCAGATAATCCTACTCATGCAGTTCAATATTGTCTGTCCATCTTGAATCGGGTGCCGCAAGTAGGTTTTAGGCTTTAGGCTTGAGGTTTTAGGCTAGGCTTTAGGCTTTAGGCTTTAGGTTTTGGGTTTAGGGTTGGGTTTTGGGTTTTGGGTTTTGGGTTTTGGGATTGAGTAGCTGAAAGGGTCGTTTATAATTTTGGTTTATGATTGAGTCGATCGAGTTACAAGTAAATGGTGAAGCCTGTACCTGTTTGCCACAGACAACCTTACCCCAGTTATTAGTCAAGATGGGGTTGAATCCTCGACTTCTAGCAGTAGAATATAATGGGGAAATTTTGCATCGTCAATTTTGGGACAATACAGAGATTAAAACTGACGATCGATTGGAAATTGTGACGATCGTGGGTGGTGGTTAATATATATAGATAATCAATTTTGAACTATGAGTACTAATAACGACCAAAATGTGCTTGGCACCGAACTTCAGACTTGTTGTACCTCCCCCATGACTGGATTTTTTCGGACTGGAGTATGTGTCACGGGACCTCAAGATCGAGGTACTCATGTAATTTGCGCTGAAATCACCGCTGAATTTTTGACATATACTAAATCCCAGGGCAACGATCTGAGCACTCCTGTTCCTGGCTCCAGTTTTCCAGGCTTGAACCCAGGCGATAAATGGTGTCTGTGTGCATCGCGATGGAAAGAAGCTCTAGAAGCTGGGGTTGCGCCGCCTGTAGACTTGGCTGCAACTCATAATACCGCTCTCAAATTTGTGTCATTGGCAGATCTTCAACAACACGCTATTTCCCCATGAGCGATAAGTCACCTGTAGAAGTTGCGATCGCAATTCTGCCCCATGAGGGTAAATTTTTGATGCAACTGCGGGATAATATTCCCACGATTCTCTATCCAGGTTTGTGGGGTTTATTCGGCGGGCATATCGAAGTTGGGGAAACGCCAGAGATTGCCGTCGAGCGAGAAATAATTGAGGAAATCGGCTATCAAATTACCAATCCCCACAAGTTTGGCTGTTACAATGACGATCGCGTAATTAGGCATGTTTTTTATGCACCGTTGACTGTCTCGATCGATAAATTAGTTTTGACTGAAGGTTGGGATTTGGGATTGATTAGCCCCGCTCAAATTGAAGCCGGATTTGCTTATTCGGCGATTGCTGGGGAAGAACGTCCATTAGGTGTGGTACATCAACAGATTATGGTTGATTTTATGGAATGGTGGGGTAATAGTTGACAGTTGACAGTTGACAGTTGACAGTTGACAGGTGATAGCGTATCGCACTAATAAAACCGCCAATGGTGCGTTAGGAGTCACGCCAACACACCCTACAGCAAATTTGTTTAACCCGAACTCACGTTAGGATAGAGTAAAATCCAGGCGGGGATTAAAGGATTCGATGTCGCGTAACTTTTGGTAGAGTTCGCGTTCGGCTGGAAGCAGATTTTTTGGCACAACGATTTGGATTTCGAGTAATTGATCGCCGCGCTTACCATCTTCACCTGGGAATCCCTTACCAGCTAGACGCAACTTTTGCCCAGAGGTAATACTTTGAGGAAGACTGATTTTTACTAATCCATCCAAAGTAGGCACTTCGACAAAGCCACCTAAGACGGCTTCGGCTGGAGTAACTGGGAGTTGACAATAGACATCGATCCCTTCGAGTCTAAAAAATTGGTGTGGTGCGACATTAATTTTGAGATAGAGATCGCCGCCAGCGATTCCTTGTCCGCGCAGGCGAATTTTTTGACCTGAGATCATCCCTGGGGGCATCTCTACTTCTAGAGATCGACCATCTTCTTGAATGGTAATCCGTTCGCGTCCGCCCAGGTAGGCTTTATCGAGCGGTAGAGTGAGTTCGGCTTCGAGGTTTTTAGGGCGCAGCAAGGGTTGAGCCTCGGCGAAGGTATTGCGATCTCGCGGACGATCTGCTTCTGCGGAGCCGCGAGGATTTCGGCGTTCGGTAGTCCGATTGCGGTCTGTTTGGGCATCAGAATTTGAAGATCTAGTATTATTATTACCGTTGCTCGATGCTTTTTTGCGTCCTAATAGTCGATCGATAAAGGTATTAAAATCATCACTAAAGTCATCATCATCAGCTCTTTCCCTAGGCTGATTTGGAGTAGCTTTGGTGCTTTTCTTGCGCCAGAAACCAGCAAACTTATCATATTGCGATCGCTTGGATCGATCGGATAGTACCTCATAGGCTTCGCTAACATCTTTGAACTTGTCCTCAGCAGCTTTATCCCCAGGATTGAGATCTGGATGATATTTCCGCGCCAGTCGCCGAAATGACTGCTTGATATCATCAGCGGAAGCATCCCGCTTCACACCCAATAGCTCGTAATAATTGCGAATATCTTGCATAGCTTGAGGCTTTAGGCTTGAGGCTGTAGTGATGGACGGGCTGAGGAGATCGAGTTTTAGGCTTGAGGTCAAAAATTATATCTCCAACCTCAAACCCAACCCCTAATTTAACAAAGAGTAGGGGTTTAAATCCCCATCCTAGAAACCCAATTATCAATTATCAATTATCAATTAATTTAATACCATTGATCGTCCTCGTCGTCCCAATCATCGCGGATCGGCTGGGAGTTGGGGTCGGGGCGACGATTAGGGCTGTCGTTAGGCTGACGACGAGCTTCAGATGGTGACGATCCTTCTGAATAGCGGGGTCGCTGTTCGGGCGGGATCGCGCGTGGGTTGTTTTGACGATTATCGACGGGATTGGTGCGATCTGACGATCTTTGAGTGCGTGGATCTACGCGACGGGATGGATTTTGGTCGTCATCCCAGCGATCTTGCCGTGGTTGGGGTACATCGTCTAGGTAGTCATCATCGCGCTGACGGGATCGATCGATCTTGTTATTATCTGGCGATCGACGAGAGTTGGGAGGATTACTGTCATCTTGACGATTGGGATAGCGATCGTCACGAGTATACCGTTCATCATCGCGATAGTTTTGTCCTTGGGGAGCAGAATTATTGCGCGGATTAGCCCGATTATCTCGGCGTGAATCTCTATTGGGATCGTTATAGGGATCTCTAGGTGGATTATAGTCCCTGTCATAGTTTTGGGGTGGGAGTGCCCCTCGATTAGGATAAGAGGGAGGATAATCGTTGTTGCGACTATCAAAGTAAGGATCGCGTTGGTTGCCGTAGGGATTGTAGATATCGCGGTTATTGTAGTTATCGCGATAATTGTATTCATCATCATCGCCCACAAAGATATCTTTGAGCGTGCCGAAGATCCCCTTATCTTCCTCTTCTGTGAGCATTTTCACCTGACGGGTAAAGTCGTAGATCGCATCATCTAGTTCGCTCTTTATTTCATCAATTAATCGCTCATCCCCATTCGCTAGAGCTTCCCGTATTTCTCTTACCAATCCTTCAATTTGTTTCCGTTGAGCATTGGCAAACTGCATCCCAAATTCGAGCGCGACTTCTCGCAACTGGCGTTCTGCTTGATAAGACAAAGCTTCGGCGCGGTTGCGTTTATCGATTTTTTCGCGTTTTTGTTTGTCGCTAGCTGCAAATTGAGTAGCCTCATCAATCATCCGCTGAATTTCCATTTCGCCCAGCGCAGATGCGCCTTGGATTGTCACCGTTTGTTCGCGTCCGGTGGTGCGATCCATTGCCGTGACTTGGAGGATACCATTCGCGTCAACATCCAGAGAGACTTGAACTTGCGGGATGCCTTTGGGTGCGGGAGGAATACCCGTGAGTTTAAATCTTCCCAGGGATTTATTATCATTAGCCATTTCCCGTTCGCCTTGAATGACATGGACTTCCACCATCGTTTGGTTATTTTCCGATGTAGAAAATATATCCGATCTACGGACGGGAATAGTCGTGTTGCGCGGGATGAGTTTTTTCATCACACCGCCAATGGTTTCCAATCCCAGCGAGAGCGGAGTGACATCCAGCAAGAGGATATCTTTGACTTCTCCAGCTAGTACCCCTGCTTGAATGGCGGCACCTACAGCGACTACCTCATCAGGATTGACATTTTGATTGGGTCGTCTATTGATAAAGCTTCGCACCAATTCCTGCACCGCTGGTATCCGCGTCGAGCCACCAACGAGGACGACTTCATCAATATCATCAGCAATCAAATTAGCATCGCTCATCGCCCGTTTTACAGGCCCACGGAGCCGAGCGATCAGATCGCTACACAGTTCCTCAAATTGAGCGCGAGTCAGCCGTGTCTCGATATGTTTGGGGCCATCTGCGGTGGCGGTGATGAAGGGAAGATTGATATCTGTGACCATCACCCCAGAAAGTTCGATTTTAGCCTTCTCAGCGGCTTCTGTGAGGCGTTGGAGTGACTGACGTTCTTTGCGAAGATCGATATTTTCGGCGGCGAGAAATTGTTCTGCCAACCAATCGACGATCTTGCGATCGAAATCCATCCCCCCTAATTGGACATCCCCGCTGGTAGACTTGACTTGAAAGACTCCATCCCCGACTTCTAGCACCGACACATCAAAAGTCCCGCCCCCTAGATCGAAGGCTAAAATCGTCTCACTTTGACGTTTATCCAATCCATAAGCCAGCGATGCTGCCGTCGGCTCATTCAAAATCCGCAGGACATCTAATCCGGCAATTTTTCCCGCATTTTTGGTCGCTTGGCGTTGGGAATCGTTAAAATAAGCAGGTACGGTAATTACGGCACCTGTAACGGGTTCGCCCAGATATCTACTAGCTTCATCAGCTAGTTTTTGCAAGATCATTGCCGAAATTTCTTCAGGAGCATACTCCCGATTTTGCTTGGGACATTTGATTTTGATATTGCCGTCTTCATCCTTGCGGATGGTGAAGGGTACCTGTTTTGATTTGGGGCTGAGTTCACCGTATTTTCGCCCCATGAAGCGTTTAACCCCATAAAAGGTATTCTGGGGGTTCAGCTCTGTTTGCCGCCGTGCCATCTGCCCTACGAGGCGTTCGCCATCCTTGCTGAAACCAACAACGGAGGGAGTGGTACGCGTACCTTCGGCATTGGCGATTACTACTGGTTTTCCACCTTCCATCACAGCTACCACTGAATTGGTGGTACCCAGGTCGATGCCTACTACTTTACCCATCCGTTGTTTCCCTTCGTATGACTAATTTGTCACAAATATTGGTCTTATTTTAGCCGATCGCGTAGCGTACCAACGGTAATCTATCCACTATGCGAGTGGGGATTGCACTACTCTAGGCTTTAGGCTTTAGGCTTTAGGCTTTAGGATTTAGATAGACCTCAATCTTAAATCTTGATACCTGTAGGTCTATATGCTCAACATCTAACACCTAAAGCCTAATCCCTAACATCTAACACCTAATACCTAAAGCCTAATTCCTATGAACCTAGAACAACAAGTACAAGCATTGATTGATGGTGCGCCAGATGTTGAGAGCCGAATGAGTGTAAGGGCGATCGCGCCAATCTTACAGCAACTAGCGGCAACTTTACCCCAGACTACATATTATATCTGCCAAAGTCCGCAGGGTGAATCCGTAATTACAACACTTAGGCACCATCGCCAACCCAGTCTAGAAATTAAAGTTATTTACGCATTTATTAAAACTGAAGATATTAGCAGATTTGACAATGGTTCGCTAGCTACTCAATTAGCCGTCGAAGTCCCCGTAATTCAGTTATTATTCTACTTGCTGGCTATTCCAGAGATCGATCGAATTGTATTTCTCAATAACTCTCAAAATCTAGACATCGGCAAAGAGATCTCTCGCCAAAGTTTGGAAGATTCGATCGCCCAGAAGTTACAGAAAGAAGCTCCCAAAACTCACTTGCCACCGGATGTTTGTTGAGTTAAATAATAGTATTCATACTGTTATTTATGCTGGGATACCCTTTGCACTAACCTCGAAAGAATATATGCTGTTGGAATATTTTCTGCTGCATCCTACTCAAGTGATTGCTCGATCGGCATTATTCGACAGGTTATGGGAATTCAATAAAATATCTGGAGAACAAACCATCAAAACTCATCTAACAAACCTCAGGCGCAAGCTAAAAAAAGCTGGTTGTCAAAAAGAAATCGCCGAAACAGTCTATGGTGTCGGTTATTGGCTTGGGAATGCTTGATAACTGATTATATTCGATCGATTGTATTGCTACACGCGATCTCTTAAATTTAGATCGATCGAGTAATATTGATATTACTCGATGGTGTTTATTTCGATCGGTATATTTTGATTAGATCGTTACTGGCACAATTCGAGATCGAGAATTTTAATCTAACCTTGCGATCGATCGACATTCAACCAAGCCACTAAATCGCTCATCCGACTAAAATCTAACAATGCTTCACCCAAATCCTCTAAGGTTCGATTACTGCCGCAGATAATACACATTGGCTTAATAAACCCAAATCGGTAGCAGATGAGATCTGCTCGGAGGGTGTGAAATAAATATTGACTGCTCTAACTTCTGAGCTAATTTTATAGGATGTTTGCACATCTCCAAATGGTGATAATAAAGACTCGAAAAAACCTTTAGCAAATTCATCATAAGGAAATCGAGTCATAGGAATAATTAAAATACAACATCTCGATCGCAATTAGTAACATCATATAATAAGTCTGACAGCGGAGATCGAATGAATATTAATAATTGTTCGATCGAGTGTCATCCCAGTAAGATTGGCAATGCTCACCAATTTAAGTTGATACGGTGCAGCAATTTCAACTTATTTTATCGATTTTGAAATACTCGATCGCTAATATAGCAATCCTAAATTAGATCCTTAGTATCAGATACTGGTGCGTTACGGCTTGCGCCTAACACACCCTACGTCTCATCAAATGAATATTTGTGTCTAGCTACTACTTAATCGCTACTCTCGATAGATTCTTTTAGAGGTGATAGTTATGTTCGATCGATTGCACATATCCGCGCTCGTGCCAATTATTAGTTATTTCGATCGCCACAATGACATATACCTGTTTTAAGTTTTAGTCGTTATTTTCCGTCATCATTGGTTTCACCATCTTCGACTTCAGCTACTTGAATACCGATCCGTATAGGGGAAGAAAGCGACTAAAAGTCAAGAACTCGGAAAGAACTAAAATAAAAGAATCCAGCGACTTTTCTAGTTCTTGACAATTTATATGTATAATTCACATTCTAAGAAAGTACGCCAACGAATAAATCGATCTTATTAAGGTAATCCCCAATGCACTATTTCCGCGACAATCGCCATAATTTAATTAATAGCCTGCGAAAGCAAGGGATATTCCTAATTGGGTATCTAGCAATTTTGGGTATTGTTGCTTGGCTGTGTACTGAAGTATGGGAAAAAGAAGTATTTAGTTTCGATCGATCTTTCTTATTGTGGATTCATCAATTTGCCAATCCGCAACTCGATCGCATTTTCCTATTTTTTACAGCTCTTGGCGATCCGCCAACTGTAGTCACAATTTTTATCATCACGATCGTTTGGCTGGCGATGAAGAAGCGATATGCGGACGGGATTAGATTTACGATCGTCTGTGTGGGTGGGGTATTAATCAATCAAGTAATGAAGTTATTTTTTGCTAAACCTCGCCCTGAATTATGGCTGAGATTAATTACCGAAATTTCTTTCTCTTTTCCTAGCGGTCATGCAGTTGGTTCGATGGTTGTATATGGTTTTATTGCCTACATATTAGCCAAAAAAATGCAGCAGCATAAACAGTATGTTTATGCTGCTGCATTTTTACTAATTATCACGATCGGTTTGAGTCGCTTGTATCTAGGAGTTCACTATCCCACAGATATTATTGCTGGATATGGAATCGGATTTCTCTGGTTGATTACTTGTTTGAAAGTAAGGTTTTAGTAAGTCTCAGGTACGACCTTACCTCGGAATACCAGATAGTTATAGATGTTGTAGAACAACATAATCGGAATCAGTACCCCTACAAAAGTCAGCATAAATACCAAAGCACTAGGTGAAGCTGCGGCTTGATAAATAGTGATCTGGGTCGGAATAACGTAGGGAAATACAATTAGTCCTAAGCCGACAAAACTAAGTAAGAAAATTAGCAGTGTCCAGACAAATGGGGTACGTTCTTCTTCGCGATCGATACTTTTAATTAGCAACCAAATTAACAACACACCTAATACTGGAATCGCCGCAAATACATACACCTGTGGTGCTGCAAACAAGCGTGTCCGCGTTGCTTCATAAACTACTGGAGTAACGATCGTAATCAAAACTGCCCCGATAAATGTCGTAATCGCTGCAATTTTGGCAGTGCGAAAGTGAGTTTTTTGTAGCTCTCCTTCAGTCTTCAAAATCAAGTAGGTAGAACCGATCAATACATAGCCTTGAATGAGGGTGATGGCGACTAAGAGCGATCGCCAGTCGAGCCAATCCCAGGTAGAACCAGTAAAATGACCAGCAGCATCGACCGTAATCCCTTCAATGACACTACCGAGCGCAAAACCTTGCCCCAAAGCAGCGATGAAACTACCGATCCCAAAGGCATAGTTCCAAAAGAGTTTATTAGTGGAATGTTCCCGAAATTCAAATGCTACTGCTCGAAAAATCAGCCCAAATATCATCATGAAAATGGGCATATATAGGGCAGTCAGAATTGTAGCATATGCCAGGGGAAACGCCCCAAATAATGCGCCAGCCATCACAACTAGCCAGGTTTCATTGGCATCCCAAATATTTCCTAAACTAGTCATCAAAATACTGCGGCGTTCTTCATCAGAGCTAGTCAGAGATAGAATTCCCACCCCCAGATCGAACCCATCGAGGATCACATACAGAAACAGAAACAAACCCAAAATCACAAACCAAACTTCTGGTAGAAAATGTAATAACGCGTCCATGAAATCTCCTTACTGTTGTGCTTCTACTGGTCGTCGATCTGGTAGTGATTGTCCTGGTTCGATGTTGATGATAAATTGACCGTCCGTGCCTGGTAATGGCAGCTCAAAATTCGGCCCTTCGCCGATGATGCGACTAGCAAAATATAGCGTCGTGAACAACAAAATTGAGTAGACCGTCGTAAACAGAATTATCGTCGTCAGGACATTAGAAGCGGGAAGATTGGATACCCCATCTGCCGTGCGGATTTTGCCATATAGTACCCAAGGTTGTCTTCCGACACAACGCACGATCCAGCCAGACTCGATCGCAATATAGCCCAAGGGTGCAACCAACATCCAGGCCCGTAGCAACCACTTCTGCGCTCCAATCTCTGCGGGTGCAAGTTTGCCCCGATACCACTGCAAGACACTCCAGAGCATCACTCCTGTTAGCACGAAACCAATCCCAATCATCACCCGAAAGGAGTAGTAAATCAGTCCCACCATCTTGGGTCGATCGTTTCTCGCCCATTCATTTAGTCCTGGTACGGGTATTGTGAGATTCTTGCGAAATTCTAGGATATAACCCAAGCCATTGGGCACGGTGAGTTCCCACGAGTTCCGGTTGTGAGCTTCGTCAGGGATTGCCAATAAGCTCCAGTCAGCAGGCTTACCAGCGGGACTACTTTCCCACTTAGATTCCATTGCTGCTAGTTTCGTCGGCTGATACTGAGCAACTTGCTCGGCACTGAGATGCCCCAGATAGATTTGGAGTGGTGCTACAGCAATTACTGTCGCGAGCGCAATCTTCAAAGATTGACTAAAAAAGGCTTGATGCCGTCCTTTGAGAATATACCAAGCACTGATCCCACCAATTAGAAATAGTGATGTTTCGAGTGTTGCCAAGAACATGTGGGCAACACTTTTGACCATGAAGGGATTGAGAATCGCTTGAAAGTAATCACTAACTACAAACTTGCCCTTGACCATATCGCCGCCAGCGGGCGATTGCATCCACGAGTTCGCCGATACAATCCAGAAGATCGACAGGTTGGCACCAAAAGCCACCATGATCGTGGCGAAGTAGTGAATGATGGGCGATACTCGTCCCCAACCAAACATCATGATCCCCAAGAATCCAGCTTCGAGCATAAACGCCATCGAAGCTTCAAAACCTAAAACACTCCCAAAAAAGTCCCCGACAGCTTCGGAAAAAGGCCCCCAGTTGGTGCCAAACTGAAACTCTAGTGGCAACCCTGTCGCGACCCCAATCCCGAAATTTAAGAGAAACAGCCTCGACCAAAACCGGATGTGATAGTAGTAATCTGGAAGGCGCGTTTTTAACCACAGCCCTTCGAGCACTACTAGATAGATAGACATCCCTGTTGTAAGAACAGGCCACAGCATATGGAAAAGAGCTGTCAAAGCAAACTGCATTCGCGTGAGGGCAACGGTATTTGATAAAATATCCATGTCTGTCCTGCTAATTGGTTTGAATTTTCATCTGACCTATCCCAATCATAAACAGTTTCTCTAGTGAAAAGCTCGATCGCTCTGTCATAAACATGCACATCTAGATTCATTCGTCAACCGTAGCAGCCGTCTTGGGGTTGGGTTGGTGACTCCTGCAAATTTACTACGCTCCTATCACGATCGCGTCTTGAGGATTTAACTTGGAGTTGTGACATTGCGACGCTATCCGATGGTACTTCGTGAATTTTCTAGCTAAATCTAGTAACTCATTGGCGCATCTTGCCTGAGAGCGTCGTACAATCTAAAATTAGAACCAGACACAATTACTAGGTGTTCGCTATGGAAGAATGGCAAAACGAAATCGCTGCCGTGTTGAAAGATGTAACTGAGCTGTTTGATGGATTTGGTCGCGAACTCACAGAATTAGTAGAAGAAGTTGCCACTGGAGCAACGGAAATTTTTAATCTCCAATGGGATGAACTGACGGAAGTGTTCGCAGAAATCTGGCAAGAATTGGAATCAGACTTTGAAACACCGACATCCTTTAACTGGGATATTCCCCTCTCAACCTACCCGACACCAGATCCGGCAATCAATCCGGCTTGTGTGGGTTGTCTCAACTACAATGGTTCCGTCTATGGTGGCAACTTGCTAGTTTGTGGGATGCACCCTTATGGCTGTAACAGCGATACCTGTACTGATTGGGAAGGCGAGAACGATCTAAACTAGGAAGATAACTAATCACTAATGACATGAGCCAGGACAACACAGCCGCAGTCGCCACAAATCCGATCGAGATGAAGTACGGGGAACGGGAAATCATCAACGGCGAACTGATTACTTTTCCCAACCCTCGGATGGGACGACGTTACAATGTGGAGATTAGTTTGCCAGAGTTTACTTGTAAGTGTCCCTTTTCTGGCTATCCTGACTTCGCCACGATTGGGATTATTTACGTACCCGACCAAAAAGTGGTCGAACTCAAGGCGTTGAAACTATATATCAATAGTTTCCGCGATCGATATATCTCCCATGAAGAAGTTACCAATCAAATCTTAGATGATTTTGTAGCGATCGCCGACCCCCATCAGATTACTGTCAAGGCTGACTTTTCACCACGCGGAAATGTCCACATGATTGTCGAAGTCAAGCATGAGAAATAGGCTTTAGGGTTTAGGCTTTAGGCTTTAGGACTTAGGCTTTAGGACTTAGGGTTTAGTGGTTTGGACGGTGCTTACTATCTGTATTGTGGGCACGATCGATGCGATCTGCTCCTCGACTCAATTTACCCGATTTAGTTGGCTAAAATTACTACTTTTCGGGTGCTTTGCAATATTGAGTTAGTCCCGTGGCGAGATCGCGTTCGGGACTAAAAATATT